>Ga0207671_10001287_pt1 | contig 29501 bp, 23 predicted proteins | sample KBSC24metaG_FD_184352 | JGI IMG/M metagenome (GOLD analysis project Ga0207671, IMG submission 184352) | Corn rhizosphere microbial communities from Kellogg Biological Station, Michigan, USA - KBS C2-4 metaG (SPAdes) (version 2) | ecosystem: Host-associated > Plants > Roots > Rhizosphere > Soil...
TGACGCGGGCCTTTTTACTTAGCCGTGCTCTCCCCGATGAAGCGTGGACAAGCTTCGGAGTCATCCAAATCACATTGCCACAATCAACACTGTGGAACCATCAATCATCGGTCATCCCCAACTGACCTGTTTTGGAATGAGATAAACGCCTCCTATTCCACCCCCCTGCAATTCTGGAACGCAGGTTGCGGCGTTGTCGATAATGAGGTCAATTCTTTGCCAACATTGGAAGAGGAACTGAGCATGTGCAGAACCGTCGAGCACGGTCCGTTGTTTTGGCTGAGGAGGTTTTTCGAATTGCGATAGATGTCCGAGAGCCACAGATGGATGCTGCAGCCCTTGCCCGTCTTCATGCAGATGATTTTGTGTAGGGCCAAGCGGGACGGTTAGGACCAAGGTCCAGGTTCTTGCAGATTTCACCTCTGGTGCCCTGAAATTCCAGTCCATAACGACCGATGACGTCCAGGTTCGCGTCTATGGAATCACGGCCGTCGAAACCGGCCAGTCAACCCTGAAGGGGCAAGATAAGGAAAGGCCTGTTCCCCAGACTCGCTTCACTAGGGTATGGGTAAACCAGCAAGGGCATTGGCGTTTGATTGCTAATTACCATTCCTCTCAGATGGGGCAGAATGATCAGCGGAACCTCATCAAATGAAGTTCTGGGCGGATCCGTTTGTATCCGCTGACGCGATTGCAGCATCTTCGCCCGGGCGGCAGGCAAGAAAGGAAACGACCGAATCGCACAGGCGGCCCCACGTAAATCTACGAAGTTCTACGCCTGTTCTCTAGCGACCAACACGCGGTGGTTATTGCAATGAGCGAACAATGAGGCTGTTCAGATTTGCGAGGTAGTGTGGTGATCCCGAGGCTTGTTTCGCGCCGGTTGACGTAACGGTGAAGATGTCGAGATACGTCGTGTGTGATGTAGGCGTGTTCACGGCGGAAAGTACGTAAAGGTGGCGCGCCTTGTCCCAGCCGAATTGAGCAACGGAGTGCCCCGTAAGAAGTGCGTCGGTGAAATGCGTGGGTGGGTTGCTGCCGTTGAAGTGGAAAATCTGCAATCCGTTCTTGCCTCCGACGGCCACATATTTGGTGTCTGGAGAAATGCTGATCGCATTTACGCCAATGATCCCGGCAACGGGGATCAACGGCATGTTGTCCACATTGCTGGTCGTGGTGAGATTCCCGTTCGAATCTGATGTGTAGCTGGCAAGGTAGTACGGGCCGTAGATGAATCCCTGATCGTGCGGCTGGTCGTCTATGCGGAAAACGGCAGCGGCGAGGTGGTTGGAGGCGTCAGCAGCCACCATGCCAGCGCAAAAGGCTGATCCCGGAGCGGCTGCGGGCATACGGTTGCTGGCTCCGTAAAAGATCAGGTTCCCATCCGTCTGGCGCTTGTATATCTGAATCACGCCCTGATCGGTTTCGTCGTTGCAGTAGGAATCAAATGCAAAGGGGTTCCCCCCCATCTTCGTGAGCACTTCCGGTGTGCCCTGAGTCAGGGCGAAGATGTATCCGCCGGAACCACCCAGGAACTGCAAGGAGCCGTCGGACTTGATATGAAACGAGAAGTACTGGTTTGCAGCCGCCGTGCCATCGGAACATGCTAGGTAGTAAACGGTGGCCTGGCTGTAATCGACCTGAGTTCCATGCTCGTCGTTCTGGAAACAGGCGCTTGTCTGATAGTTCCAGGTGTTGACCGAACTCGATTTGCTCAGCGATCCATTCGAATGAATCGAATAGCTGATGAGGTTTTGGCTATAGTCCGCGCCAAAGAGGAAGTTCTTCGTGACGGACATGTGCGCAATCCCGGCAAACGGGAACGGCGATCCGGTGACGCTGGTGATCCTGCCGTCAGCCCAAGCTTTGTAGGCGTGAATGTAGTGGGAACTAGAGACGTAGATGTAGGCGACCGGGAGACTAGTGTCGATGGTGGAGGTGGACGTACCGCTGGTAGTTGCGACCTGGGCTAAAGCGGCCTCTGCACACAGCGAGAAGACAAGGCTGACAAGGATTCTGTGGCCCATAGGTTCTCCTCTGAATTCAACAAGCCGGAATGAAGGAGGATCGAGGAGAGTACCGGGTTCTGCGTTAGATGTGCCCATCATCCTGGGAAGATGCCCGGAGGACCCTTCAGACAGCGGTTCAGGTTGTAAGTGAATGACCACTCGGACAAACAAGTCTGGTTTGTTCGCGACGCAGCCCCATAATCCAAAGGTGCGCAGAGCTAACGTCCCTGACCAATCCTCCGATTTGCCGGGGCCGGAGAGTCCCCCTTGGCGGTCTGCAACCCGACGACAACGAACGAGGCATTGGGACAGAAGATGGATGGCGTGCGTTATAGATTCTCTTAGGCGAAGAACACCCTCTCGGGGACGATGATCTAGTCGGCCATGACGGGGAATTTTGGACAGGGCCCAATTCTATGCGCAAGAATGTCATGTTGCATCTGGCGCACGCAGGTGTATAAGGGTTCCCTCGCTTTGCGGTCCACTAGAACAGTCGCCATGGCGACAGGGAGGGAATTTGATGAAACATTTACTACTAGTGTCGGGAACAGTGGCTCTGATGCTTGCTTTCGTACCGGGTGGAAGTGCGCAAGACCTGGATGGTGCGAGCAGCGGCAAGTCAGTTTTGTATGTGGCTGCTCAAAATGCGAAATTCGACCAATCTCCAATGCCCGGCGTTTCGATGGCCATCATCTGGGGTGACCCCGCACTGGGCGCGCATGCGACATTCACAAAGTTTGCGCCGGGACACGACTCGGGCATGCACTCTCATACCAACGATCTCTGGATTGTCGTGATTAAGGGAGCCTATCTCTATAAGGATGAAGATGGTGAGAAGCGCGTCGGGCCTGGAGATTTCATCCGAGTCCCAGGCGGTCGCAAGCATTGGAGCGGAGGCGACAAGAAAGAAGGAGCGCTCTTTTATGAAGAGGGTGGGAGCAAGTTCGACCTTATCCCGGCTAAATGACGTACAGCCTAACAGAGCTGTTCCGTCGAGTTTGGGTCCTGCAAACGGCAATACGGCAGAATTACTTCCGTATTGCCGACGACTCTCAAAACACATCGAGCGACACTGGGACAGCTTGAAGCCATCGGGCAGAAACTGCGTTCAAAGCTTCGATGTTGTTAATCGGAAACGCGACAGGCCAAAGATATCGAATACAGGATATTTTGAGCCTGGCTAAAGCGATTAACCGATGTTCTTAAGACGCCATCGTATTGGTCGTGTGTTTATCGAACTCCCCTGAGTTTGAAGAGTCATCTGAGCTCTCCAGAAGCCCCAATTGGGATGTTGCAAATTCTCTGGGCAAAGAGCATCATCAGCTGGTTCGAGCTCCTCTCTGCACAGAGTTGATGGGCTGCCTGCATTTCAGCGTACAGAGGCACTGCCTTTTCAGATTATTTCCGAACGGATCCTCTCCGCCGTTCTCTCGGTGAGATCGATTTGCGGTTCCCCGCCGCCCCTTTGCCGGCTCGCACCAACAGCCGCGAAAGAGATCAGGAGACTCCAATGTCACTCAGGAATAAGGTTGCGTGGCTGTTGCATGGCGAAACGTTTCATACCGGACGATTTGCCGTAAGGGGGCTTAAGCGAAAATTCGCTGATGAGCAGCTGCAAAGGTCTTTTGCTATCGCCAAGTGTCCCCTCAGCACGAATCCGAGGGTCGAGACAATCAATTGCCGAAGATGGAGGTTGGGCGATGCCAATAGGGCCTATTTGATCAAGGATGTTGGCGATCGTCTGGCGATCACACGAGAGAGGGTCCCGTCTGTCTGCCGAATTGCTGAGTTCTTTGCATTTCAGGCGAGACCGAGGTTCTTTGCTTGCCGGTGGCGTTTGCAACAGGCAAGTCTGCAGTGCCTTTGGACAGCTGAGAAACATCTGCGTGACAGGCCACGACAGCTCATGGTGAACATCGGTGCGGGTAGCTGGTACGTTCCCAACTGGAAGACAATGGATCTCCGCGGACCGTGGTACAACTTCTATCTGCCAGGATTCATTGACTTCAATTACGATTTGACCAGTAACGAACCGTTCCCGTTTGGCGACGAACATGTACATCTCTTTTATTGCGAACACGTCATAGAACATCTTCACAACAGGTGCTGTGAACATCTTTTCCAGGAAGCGCTCCGCTGTCTCGAACCCGGAGGAGGTTTAAGAATCGTCGTGCCGGACGCGGACCTGCTCTATGATCGGCTGCGCAACCGTGACGCCGAGTTTTACAAGAGCTGGATGGATCGCGATAATTCCAGCCTCGAGGAGGCTTTTTGCACCCTGGTGGCACAATCGAGAGATCTCGATAAGGCCGATATGGATCAAAGGCTTGCGACGATGGCAGAAGATGAATTCCTGGACTGGTGCGAGCAGGGATTGAACTACGACGCGAAAAGAGCGGGAGAGCACATAAACTGGTTTAACTTCCAGAAGCTAGCTCGAATGCTGAAAGAAGCGGGCTTTGGTAATGTTCGTCGAACCAATCCTCAGGAAAGCCGATTCTGCGAAGCGCGAGGACCTTCCTTTGATACGCGTCCCTGGTACTCGTTGCATGTCGACTGTGCGAAGAGCTGAAGGCCGACCTTCAGAGGTGTTTTGCGGTTTGCAAAATGGAGCCTCGTCCAACAACAGCCTGTGCAGATTTCGCCTGTTCGGAGTTCCCGATCGTCTTTTTTGATCGCGACCTCTGCCAGGGCGCATAGGCGTGCGCATTGTCTCATCGTCCACACTCTTCGGCCGATCGGGGGGACGTTTTCGCCGCTCCTGAAGAGTGAGGTCGTCTCAGCCGGTTTTCAGACCACATGATTCTCATTTTTTCTCCCCTACGACAATCGAACGTTGCGTTCTGCCTGGATCGGTTCGATGTTCTGCCCTCACCTCACTCGACATGGTAGATCTTGAGGTCGCCACAGTTCTGCTGTTCGATTAGCCAGCCAGGCAAAGGCCTTGGCAGCGCGATATCTGTACCGGGAGCGGCAACCAGCCATTGAACCTGCCATGTTCTGGCAATGGCGCGCACCTTTTGCGGATCATTCGTAGTGAAAAGCGAGTCGTTGTCGCGAAGCAAAGCATTGAACCAGGGAAGAGACTTTTCGCCTCGCGCCAAGTAGCCCTCCAGAAGGACTGGACGTTCAGATAAAGCGGAGTAACCGTAGGAATGCTCCGAAGGCCATTGAAGGGTATCCCCACGGAGGGAGTGTTTGTTCGTTGCAAACCGATCACCAGGCGGCATGAGCTTGCCGAGGCGATGTAGGCCCTGCACTACGCCACGGCTGTAAACGATATCTGTCCTCGATCCTTCCGCGGTGTATCTGAACCAGGTCGTGATCCAGGCAAAGACGCCGACCAGAAGACACATCATTAGAACGGCAGAGCCGACACTCGCAAAATGAGAGTTGCGCCTCATGCGCGACGATATCGCGATGAGCGTTGCCAGTAATAGAAACGCCAGGAGAAGCTTGTCGCGGAAGAGTAAGATCCCTGTCTGATGGTGGGTTGACAGAGCCACAATGACGATCAAACTTCCGCAGGCGCACAGCACGGCGACGCCCTTGATTGAGATTCTCAGCCAGTCTGAAATCAACCGGGATCGCGGTGCTCCTTGCCAGCTCTCAGGGGTTAACCGTGAGAAGGCAAAAATGCTGAGCATAGATTGCAGGAAATAGATGCCGTAAAGTTCGTTGTTGTCTCTGAAATGGAATGCGAGAGAAAACGCCAGCAATGCGACCAGGCTAAAAAGGACCACTGCCGAGATGGGGTCCTTGAAAGGGCGAACGATCCAGCGGAATGCAATGATCCTGAACCCCAGCCCGGTAACAAACCAGAGCACAAGCGGCCACCACTGCGAAGCCAAATGATCCTTGATCACTGCCTGAGAGTCGGGAGCGTGGCTGTACCCCATCAGCTTCCAGGCCGCCAGGAACAAGCAACACATCAAAAGGATCGGCACCCAGGATCTCAATTGGCCGAGACGTCCCCAAAACAACAGGATGCTCACTGTGCCGAAGCAATAGAGAGCGGCCAGAGAATTAGTAGGGACTGCAAGCGCGGGTAGCAACAGCAATATGGCAACGTCCCAGGTGAGTGAAGGCTCCTTTTCTCTCGCGATCAGGCATAGACCCATGATCACCGTAATGGCACCCAGCCCATGGACCAGCGAATGCCCCATCAGAAAGTGACCGAATGGGCCTGCATCCACAAGCATTCTTGAGTCATTGGATTGGAAGAGAAGGGTCTGGATGCGATGATGGCGAGTCATCAGATCGTTGAAATTCGAGGCAAGGGATCCGTAGAAGAAAAGCCCTACAACGGACATGATGCCGCCGAATCTCGAGTTGGAAGCTTTAAGTGATAGCACTGTGCCAAGCCCAAAGCATGAGAGCACAAGAGCCCAAAGGGAGACGGCCCGCGTGACACGGACCATTGCATCTCCAAGGTTCAGCGAATCAAACCTGGAGATGGCAGCAGCCGGTGCCAAAGGCCCGAAGTGATAAAGAAGTTGGGCAGTGTCTGTCCCCGGAGACCTCGGCGGTCCTTCACTATTCTTGATGCTCGCCGCAATGGCATGGAAGTGTTGCGTTTGCCAGTCACTCCAGCGGAAGCTTCCGTCGTGAAGCTGAACGAGATCGTTCTTCGCTGATGGGACAAAATAAACGGCGCAAATAAGCAATGAAAAGATGACTAGGCTCTTGCCATACGCGACGGTGCTTTTTGCCCAAATAGTGCGGTCTCTCCAAAGGGCCAGTAAGCCCGCTGCAGCCAAGCCAAGCCAAAGTGCCGGAACCCAAACCAAAGAAAGACCCAGTCTAAGCCAGAAGGCACTCAACGCAGAGATTGCAAGAATGCCGGTGCACGGAACGAAAAAGAAGGTCTCGGTGCGAGCCGATCTAGGGCAAACCGCAGCCACAATGCTATAACCCGCTGCGAAAATGAGGATTGCGTATGCGATAAGGTTAAGAGCCGCCCATCCGGCCGCAGCGAACAGTGCGACTGCAATCCATGGCAGAAACGAGACGGCAATGACCATGGAGATGAGGCTTTCGGAACTCGCACTAGCGATATCTCTGATGCGTGGCCCGATGTGAAAATCTTCGATAGTTGCCCGATGCACCTGCATAGGCGACTCCTGAGCTGTTCGCGATCCTACCTTCAGAATTGAAGGCAGTGCAATTTGTTCCATCGCGGTTTGTGCCACGGAAGTCATCAATGGGAGGTGACCCATTCCCAGTGATCCGATTCCCTTTGATCACATAGCTCGGGAACATGGATGGCTAACGGATTTGGACGAAGGCACAGGCAAACGGCCTTGGAGTGCACTTCTTCGGTTGACGCGAATTGAGTTCTGGCCGAATTACCCGCAGCTCGGGTTTTCCACTTTGGCTTGGGTCCGAGTTGCCTTCGACACCCCAGAATGCTGTGGTGGGAGCGGCAAAACATCTGACACCGGCTAGATTTTCAGTATTGCCGTACAATTCTTCCGGGAAGCCGCGTATTCCTTAATCAAGAAGGAAACTCGGACCAAAAACGCGCGATGGTCAAAATGTTCACCTCGATCCTGGGCGACGACGCAAAACTCCCTGATTTCGGTTTGCTTGTCGTTCTCGTAGTAATCGCCGTTATTGGACTAGCACCCGAGAGTGCATATTTTGTCGTGAAAACACGGATAACGACGACAGACACCGTCAACTGGAACGCGACATATCAAACGATCGATGGGTTCGGAGGCCAGACGTGGATCTACGGCGACAATCTCACCGGATCGAATGCAGACTTGTTTTTCTCTCAAACTGCGGGAATTGGACTTTCAATTGTCCGATCAGCAAATACATGGAACGGATTGATTCCTGACCTTACGACGCTTCAGTCAGCGGTCGCACGCGGAGCCAAGGTGGAACTAGGGTTACAATCTCCGCCTTGTAACTTGAAGCATTCCTATGTCGATTTGGGGGAGTCCTGCATCGGCGCGACCTCGACGATCGGTGCTTCCCTTCCCTCTCCCGTGAAAGCAGGGGATACGCTTGTCATTGCACTCTCCTTTGGCGCTTCGAGCGATGTCGTCACCGGTTGCAGTGACTCCTTGCACAACACTTTCGCGGAAGCCGGGAAAAGCTTCAACACCGCTGAAACGCTTGGCACTTCAGTCTGGTATGCAGCAAACATTGCTGCCGGGACGGATGCTATTACCTGTACCTTTAGCATCCCTACCGCATATAAAGACATCGCGGTGCATGAATATGCAGGCCTCGCGGCATCAACGCCTGTCGACTTGACCGTATCAAATGACACGGGATCCAGCGTCTCCTCAAATTGGACGACAGGGTCCGCGACGACCCATTCTCCAGGAGAGCTTATCTTCGCCGTCTTTCAAGGGAACAGCCAGGGTCAGACGCTTACCCCAGGTCCAGGATTCACAAGGCGTGTGGATAACGGCAGTATTGCGAACTTCACGACGATGGATGCGGTGCAGACCTCCGCAGGATTGATCGCCGCCACCGCATCATCGTCGAAAGCCGACCAGCAATCGAACGTGATGGTGGCGTTTAAGCCTGCAGTTACGTCATCTCGCACCCCACCCAGTGTGAGCATCATCCAGACCGCAAACAATACCACCGAGGCCGGTGAACCTGGTTCATCCGACGGCAGTAAGGCCTCTCCTGCATTTGATGATGGGGCGGTAGGATCGAACGGTAATTGCTTTACGAGCACGCTTCCATTGGACGGTAGTGGTGGAGCATACCAGCAGTACGCGAATTATATTGTTAATCTGATCAACACCTACCAAAAGCCGCCGAACAACGTTCCGATCGCTTATCTGGATGTGCAGAATGAACCAACGTTGAGCGGCGGTGCTCTCGCAGGTGGTGTTGGAACATGTATTTGGGGATCGGGTACTCAATTCCAGGATTTCATTCAGAATTATTTGGGGCCTGCGCTTTCCGCAGCCGGATTACATCCCGCCCTGATGCTCGCGAGCAATTCGCAATGGTTCTCCCCTGATTACACCGCTGCGTGCCTCAGCAATTCCTCATGCGCCCGATACGTAGCGATCGCGGCCGGACATGGCTATCCTTACCCTGCGAGGGCGAGCGCATATGTTCTTGGTACCACTGGAGGGAAGCGTCTCTGGCTTAGCGAGACTTCGGATGCCAGTAGTTGGGATCCCTCGATCACCAACGCTCTTAAAATGGCCCTGAACATGCATCAATTCTTTACCGTCGCAAACGTAAGCGCCTATGAATGGTGGGAGTTGGCTCATCCTTCTTCGCAGGGGAACTATGGGTTAACCGATCAGTCCTATAACCCCGCAAAGCGGTTATATGCAACTGGGAACTGGAGCAAATTTGTCCGCCCGGGATGGGTGAGGATGGATGCGAACGCGAGCCCGGCGCGCGGCATCTTCGTTTCCGCGTTCAAGGATCCTTCAACGGGCGCGTTCGCAATCGTGGCCATTAACCAGAAGGGCTCCGCGAAAAGTATCAACTTCTCAATGAACGGCTTTACTGCAGGCAGTATTACCCCCTGGATCACATCGGCATCGTATAACCTTACTGCGCAAGAAGCCTTCTTTGCGGGGAGTTCCTTCTCCTACAATCTTCCAGGACAAAGCGTGACGACGTTTGTGGGAAAGAATGGAAGTGGAAGCGTTCCTTCTCGCGATACCACCCCGCGCTCAGTCCACATGGATCTCCAGGCCTCTGCTATCTCCACAAGCCAGATCAATCTCTCCTGGACTGCCTCAACGGACAATGTAGGCGTCATGGGATACAAGGTAAACAGAAATGAATCTCAGGTAGGGACCTCTGCAACGAACTCGGCGTCGTGTCAAATGCTGGATTCTGTTGGAAAGCGCCATGAAGGCACCCCGCGTAAAGGAGTTTGGTGGTGAGATGCAAAGAGGCTCTGCAACTATCGCCTCACGCCACTGACTCTACCTCTAGACAACGAAAAACCGACCTTAGGTTTCCGTTCTGGAGTCAGAGCGGTCGGCTTCTCGCCTGCATGTCGTCTAGAAACCCCGGGGGAACTGCTGGCTTGCATCCTTCAAGGGGCGAAATGGATGGTCTCATCTGCATTTCGCACGGTATGTGATTTGCGTCGCGTCACGCTCTCAGAGCGCGTGAGAGTCTATCTCCACGGTCATTCTCAACAGATCGAATTCGGAATGCAGTGAACGGCTTCCCATTCCAGCCCTCTGCAATTCTGGAACGCAGGTTGCAGAGGGTTTCCTTCTCTATCTGAGGCTGAGCGAGGATTCAAGTATCCCTTTCTATTCGCGAGGCTGTACTCATTCAAGGCGTCAAAGGAATGAACCTCGAGGCGCAATGCTCTCGTGAGAGCCGTCAGGTCTCATTACCCAAGCTCGACGTTTGGAAGACGTAAAAGCTGATATCACTCACGCACCAACTGAGCTTCCCCTCAGACATTATGAAGTCAGCATTGAAGGACGCGAGATGCAAGTCAGCAAAACGTCGCAAGGCTGGATCTCGGAGCAGGTGTGATGAGCAGAACCGAGTTGAAGATTGAGTACGACGCTCAAATGAAACCGATCAGAGCGATATGCAACGGATGCGGGGAGAAAATGCCGTTCCCCCCCGGCCGGCCTGCAGAACGCCGCTGACATCATTGTCTGGTTCTCAAATAGGTACCTTGAGCCCCGGAAGCTGAAACATTCGAATGGCGACCGAAGGCGATTGCCTAGAGACTAGCGCCCGAGCAATGGGCAGGACCTGAACGAAAGTTTTCTTGAGTTGTTACCAAACTCCAAGATATTGTCTTGCTTACTAACCTAGAGCACGAAAGTTGCCCTGGGGGACCGAGCCTCGGGGGATGGTCTTGGTTCTCCCCCCTTTCGTGTCTACAATGTTGAAGGTTGCAGATGGCCTGTATTGCCTACAAACGGCTTGTCACACAGTGGATGATCGTCGTTGACTGCCCACACGCGGAACAGGCAGCAGTGGCTGCCTACTGGGAAGCAATAGAGCACCGTACCCAGTGTGAAACGTGTAGAGACGAGTGCGTTGTAAACGGCAGCTTCGGTCTTTACTACCTGCTCACTCCGAAAAAGCAACTACGACGAAGCTCGATCTGATCAGCAACTACTGCCCCTCTTTGATGACCTGCCGTTTGGCCCATCTTGAACGCTGATTTCGATGGTGCTTGACAATCTACGATCCCTCGTCGCTCGGTTCATCTCATCACCAACCAACCCGAGCATGACACCAAGCGGCAAAGATGGACGTTAGGAACAGCGATCTGAACCGGTTAGGCATTGGTTCTCCGTTTGTTCATCACTTCTGAGCCTTCTGCTTTGCCCACCTCTTGCGCTGCCCCTCCGCAATTCTGGCACGTGCCCCTGCGCTCAACGTCCGTCGGTTCGCCTTCGGCTCAAGTATCATCCGCACGGTCTTTTCTGCTACGGCCAGCGTGATGAACTGATTTAGAGACATACCTTCCTTTTTCGCCCCTTCGATGGCTTGCAGCCGCGTTGACGCGGGCAGCCGCAATGCAAAACTAGTAGGTCCGTGTGTCATATGACCGGTCGAACGTCAACCTGAGGTGAGAGAAGAACACATAGCAATGGCTTATTCCAATAACAGGTGCTCTTCACCGTAGTGTGCTACCTCGGTTCAATATCGCGCATTCATTTTTGGTACCGCAATCCCACGTCGGCAAAGGCAGGTGACTAAGGTTACGGGCGTCTAAAAATGCATGTAAATAAACCGCAGCTCCATGGATTCATACAGGCATATGGACGCATGTTCACGCGGGAATCGGCGACAGAAGCGTGTCAGAAGCTAGGCAGCGGCTTGCCCCTGCCTACCGATGAGGAATGGGGCAATCGTCTCGGAGTTGCTCTTCAGGGCCCAGTACGTCCTCGGATGAGCCGAACCGGAGGTGACTCCAAGACAACGTTTTCTGGGACGGAGCCTCAATTTGGGATCGTTGCCGGTGTGCGCAGATTCCTTTGGTAATTCGGATCGGCGGAGAACTGATCGAGGCGCTTAATGCTATCTTCAGAAACCCCAATGATCGTCGCACCGGCTGCGCTGAACCGCTCCTTATGCTCAGCGGAACGGTGTTCGCAATCTTTCCACACTGGCCGAATTCCCATTCCAAATCGCGTTTTGAAACTCTGCCAAACCTCGAGCCGCATGCTTTCAACGTTCTGCCCTCCGTCGAATAAGCAGGAAGAACACTGGCACGAGGATCAGAACATGAATGGTGGAAGTAATCATGCCGCCTACAATGGGGGCTGCAATTGGTCTCATCACATCGGAACCAATCCCCGTTTCCCATAGGATTGGGGCGAGGCTTAGAATGACCGCTGTTACTGTCATCAGCTTGGGGCGAAGCCGCTGCACAGCGCCGTCAATCACCGCCTGCTCGAGATCCGCTTCTGATCGCAGCGCGCCTTTCGCAAGACGTTCCGCGTACGCCTCGTGCAGATAAACCACCATCACCACGCCGGTTTCCACGGCGATCCCAAACAGCGCGATGTAGCCGACCCATACCGCCACACTGAAGTTATAGCCCATGATCCATTGCAGCAACAGACCGCCCGACATCGCATACAGCGTGGGAAAGATCAGCACGGCCGCCTCGATTGCCGACTTGAAGACCATGTAGAGCAACAGAAAGATCACAAAGAACACGATGGGTACAATTATCTTCAAGCGCTGTTTCGCTCTTGTTTGGAACTCGTACTCTCCCGCCCACCGCCACGTATATCCGGCGGGGATTGCAACAGTGGTCGCGATCAACTTCTGTGCCCGATTTACGTATCCTCCGTAATCGTTCGTCTTCGGGCTGAGATAAACGTATCCGGTCAACTGTCCTTCTTCATCGCGAATCATCGCCGGTCCACGCGAATACGAAACCCGGGCAACGGTGTTCAACGGAATCTGTTCTCCCGTTGGTGTCGCGATCAACGCCCGCTGCACTGCATTCGGGGTATCCCGCGAACCGCGCTCGTACCGAACAGCGACGGGGAACCTCTGGCGGCCCTCAATGTTCTCGGTGACATTCATGCCACCAACTTCTGACGACACTACTCTCTGGACGTCTGCCACGGTCAATCCATAGCGCGCCGCAGCCGGGCGGTCTACATCTACGTTCAGGTAAAAGCCCTGTGAGACGCGCTCAGCGAATGCCGAGCCGGTCTCCGGCATAGTCGAAAGCGTCTGCTGCATTTTTGCGCCGATGTTCTCAATGGTGGCAAGATTCGGTCCCTGGATCTTGATGCCTACCGCTGTTTTGATCCCGGTCAGTTCCATGTCCAGCCTGTTCTGCACGGGCATGGTCCACGTATTCGTCAGGCCAGGGAATTGCAGCTTTTCATCCATCTGCTGAATGAGTTTCTGGTGTGTCATTCCGAGGCGCCACTGTTCGCGCGGTTTCAGCATGATGGTGGTGTCATACATGTCCAGCGGCGCGTTGTCGGTTGCCGAATCCGATCGTCCCACCGCGCCAAAGACGCTCGCTACTTCGGGGAATGTCTTGATGATCCGATCCTGTTCCTGCATTAAAGCTGCGGCCTGGGTGATGGAGATTCCGGGTAGCGCGCTGGGCATGTAAAGCGCTGAGCCTTCATAGAGCGCGGGCATAAATTGACTGCCCAACTTGAAATAAAGAGGAACCGTCACGGCGAGGAAGATGAGATTCAGCGCGACCACGGTCTTCCAGTGCCGCAGGCACCAGCGCAACACGGGCAGGTACATGGCTTGAGTGATGCGCGCGGCGGGATTGCGCGACTCGGGCCTCATTTTTCCCCGCAGGAATAGCGGCATCAGGGCCGGAACAAGCGTGATCGACAGCAGTGATGAGAAGATCAGCGCCAGCGTCTTCGTCCAGGCCAAGGGCCTGAACATGCGCCCCTCCTGCGCTTCCAACAGAAACACGGGCAGGAACGATACCACAATGATGATGAGCGAATAGAAGAGGGCAGGCCCCACTTGCTGCGCAGCGCCAATGAGCAGGAGTTCGCGCGTGGACTTATCGACCACATCGTTGCGCTCGGCCAAGCTCCGATAGCCGTTCTCAACCATCACAATGGCTGCGTCAATCAGGACGCCGATGGCCAGTGCAAGGCCGCCCAGCGACATGATGTTCGAGCTCACATGGAGAAAGTACATCGGAACAAATGCCGCCAATACTGCTATTGGCAATGTGAGGATCGGTACGAGAGCGGAACGGAAATGAAATAGGAATGCAACGCTGACGAAGCTCACGATGATCGCTTCAGCAATCAGGTCGCGCTTCAGCGTATGGATGGATTCGTTGATCAACCACGACCGGTCATACGCATTCACGATCTCCACGCCTGCCGGCAGCGAAGGCGCAATTTCCTTGAACCTGGCTTTCACGGCGTCAATCACCTTCAAAGCATTCAAGCCGTAGCGCATTACGACAATGCCGCCAACGGTTTCGCCGCGTCCCTGCCAATCCACGGCGCCGCGACGAACATCCGGCCCAAACGACACCCTGCCCAAATCCTTCACGAGTACGGGCGTGCCATTCTTGGTCGCCACAGGAACGTTCTCTAAATCGGCAAGGGTTTTGAAATACCCAAGGCCGCGCACCATGTATTCGGCGCCGTTCATCTCCAGCACGTCACCGCCCACTTCGTTCGTGCTCTGCCGCACCCGCTCTGTCACCTGCTGGGCGGGAATTCCGTAAGAGAACAGCTTTGCCGGATCGAGATTCACCTGGTACTGCCGGACAAAGCCGCCTATGCTCGCGACCTCAGCAACACCGGGAACAGTCTGCAGTTGATACCGTAAATACCAGTCCTGCAGAGCGCGAAGATCGGCCAGGCTATGGGTATGAGAGCGGTCCACCAGCGCATACTCAAATACCCATCCGGCGCCCGTCGCATCCGGCCCGATCGCGGGATGCGCATCTTGCGGCAGCTTACCGGCAATCTGCTGCAGGTACTCCGTCACCCGCGACCGCGCCCAGTAGAGATCTGTTCCGTCTTCAAACACTACGAACACGTACGAATCCCCGAACATGGTCTGCGCGCGCACATTCTTCACCTTCGGAGCAGACAGGAGCGCCGAGACGATTGGATATGTGACCTGATCTTCGATCACGTTCGGTGGCTCGCCGGCCCAAGGCGTATGAATAATCACCTGCACATCACTGATATCGGGCAGCGCATCCAGCGGAATACGATGCATGGACCAAATACCCGCGACCAGCAGTAGGACAGCCCCCGTAAACACGAGAAATGGATTCCGTGCGCACCATGCAATGGTTCGTGCAATCATTACCTGCCCCCACTCGTGGTCACACTCAGCTTCTTCGTTGCGATCACTTGTCCACCGCGGGTGATGTTGATCGTCACCTGCCATGTTCCGCTCATAGGCACGTCGAGTTTCCCTTCGTAATTTCCGCCACCCTGGTCGACTAGCGTTGCCATGCTGTGCATCGCTGCCATTCCCATTTCCGGCATGGCCGGCATGAAGAGCGTGACCGTCACCTGCGAGCCGCTCAACGGTTTTGCGTCCGGCCCACGCACAGCGGCGCGGACTGTGTTGCTGCCGGTGCTGAGCGGCGAAGGATTGGAAGTGAAATCGATCGAGACATTCTCTGCGGAATTTGCGCTGTTTGCTGCCGGCTGGGGCGCGCCTGGTGCAAAGTTCTGCGATGCCGACTGAAGCTGCGCTTCGGAGTCGATCAGGAAATTTGCCGAGCTCACAACACGATCGCCCGGTTTCAATCCGCTCAGGATCACAATTTCGCCATCGATCTGCGGCCCTGTCGTTACGGTGCGCGGTTCCAGGTTTCCTTCTCCCCGATCGATGAAGGCCACAGCGCGTTGTCCCGAATGCAGAATCGCCGATGCGGGAACTACCAACTGCCGTCCGAGTTCCGCCGCTATGTCCACATTGACGTACATTCCCGGCTTCAGTGCCACGCCCGGATTGGCCATCGCCAGGCGAATGCGAACCGTTCGCGTGGCCTGATCAACCTGCGGCAGAATCTGATCGACACGTGCGCTAAACGTCTTCCTTGGATACGCATCCACGGTGAGTTTGGCGCGATCGCCAGGCCGTACTCGGCCTACATCACTTTGAAAAACGTTCGCATACACCCACACGGTGCTCAAATCGGCGATGGCATAGAGCTTGGTCTCCGGCTGTACGTAGGCATTCGGTAGCGCGTTGCGCTCGGTGATATATCCATTCACCGGCGAATACACCGTCAATTCCTTCTGTTCCTTTCCCGTCTTCTCGAGATTCGCAATCTCCTCAGGGGCTACGCCAAACTGCTCGAGCCGCTGAACAGCCGCCTGGACAAGCCAGGCGCTCTCCTGGTGCGCCATGCCGGGCATCGAGTCCCCACGCATGCCTCCTGAGAAAGCTGCCTGATTCTTCCGCGCCAACAGATACTCCTGCTCACTGCTCACCAGGTCGGGACTATACACGGTGAAGAGCGGCTGCCCCTTGCGTACATACTGATACATCGCATTTGCAAACACTCTCTGGATCCAGCCTGGGAAGCGTGTCTGCACGTACGCGAGCTTCGTTTCGTTGATATCCACGTTGCCCGGCACCTGAAGATTATTACTTAGCGTTTTCATCGCAGCGGTTGCCGTGGTCACGCCGATTTCCTGCATCCGCTGCGGCGAGAGCTGTACTGGGACCAGGGTCGGTTCCAATGCGCCTCCTTCCGCAATTTTTTGATCGCCGCGATGCGCGTCTGCAGAGGGTCCTTTCGCAAGCACCGGGTCGTCTTCTGCGGTCTCCATCGCGGGTGCTGCATGATTCTGCTCAGCCACCAGGTAAGTGACCACGGCGGCGAGGACGATGCACAATGCCGCCATCACCCCAAGTGCAATTTTGTAAGAAGTGGTCTTCATTGCTTCGCCTCCGGATTCGCTTGCAGAATCTGGTCTACCGGTGCGCCGACCGCCATCTCAAGATCAGCGAGCCGTGCGTCAAAATCTCCCACGGCCTGCGCCCATGCGAGATCGATATCGATCACCCGCATCTGGCTGTCGAGCAGATCCAGAAATCCTGTCTTGTTGTTCTCGTAGGCAATCACGCTCGACTGCAAAGTGGCTTCCGCCTGCGTTTTCAACTGCTGCTGATAGAGGAGGGCCAGCTTCTGCGCCGACTGCGCTTCAGCGAGCGCCTCGGCAATCTGTCCGCGTGCGGTATTTCCCAGTGCTGCGAGTTCTGCATCCTGCTCCGTCGCTTTCAACTTTGCCTCCGCGATTTCGGAATCGTGTTTCTTGCGATTCAACCACGGTAGATTCATCGAGCCTTCTACCATGTAGCTATTGCGGAAATCCTGCCCGGCAGGCATCACCATATAACCGGCAGAGACCGTGAAGTCCGGCGTATAAGCCTTCTTTGCCAGATGCTGCTCTTTGTGACTGCGGTCTGCAGCAGCTTTGGCCGCCATCAGGTCCGGGCGTGTATTTATCGCCATTTCCATCAGCGAATCAGCAGAAGGCAATGACGCCACAATTGCATGCTCTCCACGAACCTCTAGCGGCGCATTCGGCGTTCTTCCCAGCAGTACATTCAGGCGTGCGCGAGCTATCTCCCCATCGCGATCGAAGTGGATCATGTGCTCTGCCAGTCCGGTAAGCGCCACCTGCGCCTTCAAGACATCCTGTTGCGGCACGTTCCCGCTCGTGTACTTGATGCGGGCGGCACCGATCGCCTCTTGCGCGATCGCGACATGCTGCCCATGTATTCGAGTCTCATCCTGGCTCAGCAGCAGGTCGAAGAACGCCTTCCGCACCCGTACCCGGACGTCCAGCCGCACGAAATCGAGATTCGCCTTGGCCTGTTCCACATCGGATTCCGCCACACTTGTGCGTAGATCTCGCTTCTTGGCGCTGACAAATGTCTGGCTCACGCTGAACATGTTCTGCGCGGCGTTGTAGTCCCAAGGCCTCTTCAGTGGTACGCCCCAGCCGCGATACATCGCCATGGGGTCATCGAGAGCTCCAGCCGAGGGGACATGTGCCCGTACCATTGCGACGCGTTGGATCGCCACCTCGATCTCAGGATTGTTCTGGAGCGCAATCGTCTCCGCCTGATCGAGTTCCAGTGGCGTGGCCGAGTCTGTTCGCGGCACATCTCTGAGCAATGCGGCAATCGAGCCTAAGGCGTCATCTTTTGTGCTGACCTGGCCCCCCGCTCTGCCGGCACAGAGCCCAATTGACACAAGAATGCCTGTAAATACCCAAAACTTCATCTTTCCCTCCCGCAAATTTGCGGAGAATGATCAAGCGTGCGCGCGAGCAGACACAATCTACGCGTGCAGACGCACGAAACCTCAAGGTCTACGTATGAAGGAAAAGACGCGCTAGATTCTCAGGATAGAAAGATGGCCCGGGGATGGGTCTGGAGCACAGTGCGATTGCCGCGAGTTCTGGATAGTTCCGGAATCGATCAGAGATGGCAGGAACGTCGAGTGCCAGAGCATTCCGGGTTGCTGATTGAACTCCGGCGCATATTCCGAGACGACCGTTGAAGGATTGTCCTTTGGAGCAAGCCGGCAGCAGGAGGCGCTCATCGCACCGCAGTCATGCGGCATGGCTGTGCAGCAGTCTTCCTGCGAGTGCGCACTGCTATTCGACAGGCATGCAAAAGCCGGTGCTGCAGTCCAGAAGAGGATTGCAACCAACATTAAGAACGAGCTTTTACTGCGAAAGTTCATCTCTGGCGAACACTTGCCATTTCGAGAATCCAGCAACAGTGTACCGCCTAGCAGTGATTTACATCACCAATAAATGGCTCCAGGGAACCCAGTCAAGATGAAGGTCGACGTCTACGAGCGTGAAGGAAGCGTTCGGCTCGCCTTACCCGATTCCGGAAGCATCGAGCGTGATCGTGCTCTCTTCCCCATAGCACCGACGACACCACTCTTCTCAATCAGTGTCATCGCAACAGAACAGGAGTTGTTGTTCATAGGAGCCTTGGATCAAGTTACACCGTTCCTCATCGGCGGCGGTTTCCGGGTCACGCCGGATTCGACAACGTAGCCTTCTGGGATCGAGATCGGGTGGTATTTGTCGAAGATGTTGCCGACACTCTGCATGCATACACAACGCAACGATGTCTGTCATTGAGGTCTGTGGCTAACATTTGAGACGATGTGAGCGACCCTCTTTCCATGCGGCAAGTCAGATGGGCAGCCCAGAGAGCCCGAAGGCTTGAATTCGGGTCTATCCCTGTTTATTAAGGAATCGCAGTAGCTGCACGAACTGAAGTGAGTGTGAACGAATTTCGATATTGCGGATATCAATGGATATCCGTACTCACTCTGAGCGACGGTCCAGCAACCCCGAAATTCATAATTGAGCCTTCAACGGCTGTCGCCGTTCAGCACAGTGATGTGGCGCACCGCGCGCATCATAGTGGCGGTGATTGTATACTGATTATGTTCGACTTAGGTTGGGCGGGGTTCTGGCGAAAGCTGCTAAAAGAAATTGTCGATGACGTACCCCCAGACATGGTGGTGTGCGAGTGTACGTGCCGGAAGCTCCAATGCACCGGGGTGAATGCGTGTGAACGCCGACTTAGATTCGCCGAAGGAAAGGAACAGGTAAGCAGATCGGCGGAGGCTCAAGGATGTAAAGGAGAACGGGGAGGACCCTCACCATTGTTGCCTGAGTGAGCTGGAGCCGCGGCACACCTGCATCCTTACTGCACCATATCGACGTGCGCATAAATTGTTAGCTGCGCAACAAGTTATTACTAGGAAGCGGGAAAAGGCCAGTTGCTGCGCCAATCCAAGCAGCTAAATATGTGGACTGTCCAATGATGTGTCGCCGTTCAGTGATTGGCAATTCATCCTCCCAAACAGCATAGCAAGGTGGGCCCCATACGCATTGGTCATTCAAGTGACATCCAACCGCAGAGGCTTAGCGATCGCCCAACTGCACACGCTAGGCATGGGATGAGCGCAACATTTGCTACCTACCGCCGCCGCCTCCCTGACCGAGTCCTCAGCCGCCTCGATTTGCTGCGATCTATCGCACATCCCACGCCTAAATCCCATGCGACTATAGTTGAATTATGTGGGCAAGCTCTGGTTTTCTCTTCGCGGCCGTGGTGTTTCTAGACGATTCAACCAGAAACCGACTCTGCCATACGCTTTCATACCTGTGACCCTCGTTCGCTTCTCCTCCACCGCCTGGAAGCAGCCGACGCACGGAAAGGTTCCCGTGAACCTATTTAGCGCGAACTTGCTCCTTCATACCCCGTGGGGCATGGTCGAGGAAATCGAGATGGTGGACCCAAACCATAGGCCTGACACTACACCGGCTCGGCGCGGAAATCGGATTATCCACTGCGCTTCTTTCCAAATTCGAAAGCGGAGTCATGGTTCCGACCATCACGCGGAGCGCCCACATTCGGGACGCCCACCGCGAGCAGACGAGTACGAAACAAATCCCGCTGCACCGCCCAAATTCTGAAGGCAAGCAGGTTTCGCGCATCGTGGATATTCCAGCGAGGACGACGTTCAATTTTGTCGAGGGAGGAACCAGGACGCAGTTCACTGCCCTTGTGCTAGATGGCGCTCTATACATGAGAGCTGAAGGGGTGGAAGATGTACTTCAGACCGACGATTGCATAGTGATGGACACCGACGCTGAGGTTCAGTGGTGGAGCGCCGATTCCCGCTGCCCAGTCCTTGCGGTTTTTGCTTTGTGATCCAACTCACAACCTGTGCAACTGAAGTGCTATTATCCCGGCCCCACCCGAAGTATGTCGTTTTCGATTTCAACGCGGCCCTGTTGGACTTACCCAGGATGGCCTGCGGAGGCAGTTCACTGACGCGAGCCTCTTGCTTTTCCCTTGCTCTCCGAAAGACCATAAATACAATCCAACTAGATAAGGTCAATCGCGGAGGTTGTAATGTTTTCCTCGGTTGGTAGGATATATCCATGATGGAGTACGATGCGCAGCTATATCCGATCTGTGGAAGAGTTCCCCGGTACTTCTAGCGTTCACCCACCGGCTTGGTCCGGATCACATCCGGCAATACAATACCACGCCCACCTATTTCGCGCTAGCAAGTTGCTGGGGGGCGATTTAGACTCCGACGGCGGCTCTTCGCTTCCTGTAGGTGAAGACAGTGAGACGAACACCATTTCAACTTCGAGCGCGACGGGAGGTCCACAACTCCGTCAACGTGAATGTCACATCCCAGGCACCGATATCCGCCATAGCGGGCCAAAGAACGCCATAGCTATCGCATTACTCTCCTATTTATCAGTATGGTGTGCATGGCTCTTCCTGAATGAAACCGGCAGAGGCTAATCCCATCATGGTGCCCGCGGCTCCGAATCTAGCGACCAACTAACATTGGGAACACGGAATTAAAACCGTAACACCGAGATGAACAATACCTTTGCTTCAAGAAAGTGGTTCTTGAGATACTGGCGTGGGGATGCAACATGGGGAAAACATAGGGGCAGGAGAATTGGACCATTGGTCAAGGCAGGTTGCTGGTGATGAAGAGCCACGAGGGCCTCGTGATGACTGCTTCGTTCGCCTGACTTGTCATTGCCAGCTTCTTTCGGATAGTACTCCAGGTAGACGGTGTTTTGACCTCTCTCAAGGCAGAGCTCCCCCAAAAGGGTCAAATCTATTCTCGAAACTCATCTTGAATGGAGGGATCCAATCTGTGGCGAAATGGATAACATTTTCAAGGCCCGCATACGGAGGCTTCTTCAGGTTCACATGCCTGGACTTCGAGCGCATCCCGCGAAGCTTTTGTGGCAATGCGCGCGCCGCAACGCAAGAAGAGATCGACATGGAGATAAAGAGGAGATCAGGGAAAGCGCTTGTCAACAGCGCCCGTCCGGAGTGGAAGGACGTTGAAATGCTGAGACGTGCTCTCAACGCCGCTGACTCTGACGGTGCTCTGCTAGATCGTCTCACCCCAGATGAGTGGCGCTCTTTTCGTCTCAAACTGATCGGCGATTAGTTAGACTGTTCGCGATGGTTACGTTGCCTTGACGGAGAGCACTTTCGGCTTACTCCACCTCACACACCGACACGACCAAGACCTCACTATCCTGCTTTCTGCCCTCAGAAAGGGACTGGTGGCAGTCACGCAAATATGCCGACTCACACGCAAGTTGGAATGAACTTCGTCCGCTGCCAAGTTCCTCCACCATATGGTGAAGGGCACAGTCGAGAACCTAACGTTTCGAATACCTACGGCTGACAAGGTCGCGCTTAGAGTCGGCAGGTACTTTGCTCGTGTATCCCTAACACATTGGTTGTACCAATACCTAATTGGTACTCAGGCTCACACGCACTTCGTGACTGCCGTCACGTTTACTCTGCTCGTGTCGGGTACACCTTGGAAGCTGAGAGATCGACCCAGAAAGTTACTCTCTTAGTTCTTCTTCCCCAGAAAGTCTGTAGATGATGGGACAGAGACCTCGAAATCAGCTTCAATCCGACGGCAGTCCGAGCCTTCACCTCCTCACACCACCTCATTCGGTTTCCTCTGCTGAGAAGCGGCGAAGTTTACTGCGTAAGACCCTTTCAGGAGTCTTCGCCACTTTGATCTGTCTCTTGGGAGATATTTCTTATTCGCAGCAGAGATGCACGGAATCAAATGCCTCTGAGCCAAACACTATGAACGTGGTTCGCTGGACTAGCAGTTTGCCTGCACTGGCGGGAAGAAAGATTGAAGTGAGGCTAGCTTTGTACGAGAATCCTACAGGCGGTCTGCCTCTGTGGAGCGAGGTTCAATCCCTCTCAATCGGTTCGGATGGTTGCTTTTCGGCGTTGCTGGGCATGTCTAGTCCCGATGGGCTGCCGGAGTTTCTCTTCAGCACTCAGCAGGCTAGATGGGTTGAGGCCCAGCCTCTTAGCAATCCCGGTGAACAAGCAACGCCCAGTGAAGTTTCCGAAGACAAAGCGAATCGACTACCGAGGGCACTTCTCGCACCGACTGCATATGCACTTAAGGCTTCGGATACAGACAGGCTTGGGGGGCGGGCCTCCGGTGACTACGTTACCACTGAAGAACTAAAAGCCGCCGTTCGCGACGAGATTGCGAAGGGGGTGCCCCCAATTGGTTCGATACCCATCACACTACCCACTGCTCAGGGAAACCCAGGATCGATCCCGGTGTGGACGTCTCCAGCAATTCAGGGAAATTCGTTGATTTATCAGTCGGGTCAAAACGTAGGAATTGGAACAATTGCCCCTTCATCTGCACTGGATGTCGCCGGCGTGATCACCGGACGAACGGCTATCGATCTCGCTTCGGTGGAAGGTGACACCGGAGCGGACGGAAGGTCCGCTCCTCTTCGGTTAACAGCAAATATCCACTCAAATTCAGGAGGTGCCTCTGTACCACAGAACTTCCTTCTGCAGGCGGAGCCCCGAGGAAATCACTCCGGCTCTCCTAGTGCCCAACTCTCGCTGCTATTTGGTTCCGGAAGTAATTCTCCAATCGATACAGGTCTTTCAATCTTACCTAATGGGGTAATCAACTTCGTGCCGGAACAGACCTTTCCGGGTGTATACGGAGCTCAAGGCCCACAAGGCCCTCCGGGGAATGCAACGATTAGCTCGGGCGATGCCGGACAATTCGCCCAGCTCGTATCTCGAACCACAATCCAAGGGATTTCTCCAGCTCAAGCCTTAGATGCACTAATTCCAGGGGCGACCATATCCGGTAGTGGTAGTTCGGAAGTCATCAATCTTCCGGGCAAAATAAATGCAGGATCTGTCAACGCCAGTTCCAATAGCGCACTATTGATTACAGCTCTTCCGTATAACGCGAAGTGTGACGGAAAAACGATTGATACTTCTGCAATTCAGGCGGCGTTTGACGACGCAGCTGTCCGTGGCTTATCGGTGGAATTTCCATCGGGCATATGTTTGACCGGCACAATACATTGGTCAGGTCAGTCGTTTTTTGGACACGGCATGACAGTGACCAAAATCGTCGGTCTTCCAGGCCAGGATGTGTTCGCGACACCAGACGGAAAGTGGTTCGCAAACCAGAATGTGCAGGTACACGATTTGACGGTCAACGTCGATAACACGGTGGATGCCTCAGCATCAGTTGCTGGCGGTAATAACACGTTTCCAAACCGCGTTTTCGGAACTGCTGGTGACATGCGGCCGATCTCCCCTCCGATTTCACCTGGACCTGTGGAGTTTGGCTCAGCATTTGGCCTTGGCGGCTGCAGCGGATCCATCTCGCAGGGATCCACTCTGTTCACTCTTCCGTGCGGACATTTCTCCACCATTCAGCCCGTTGTTCTAATTGGTTCGCCGCTTACCATTAAGGGTGCTGGCCCGAGCGGCTCTGACCTTGAAACAAAGATCGCCGCCTACGTAAGTGATACGCAGGTCAATCTCGCCGCGCCCGCTTCAACGAGCGTGACAAAAGCGTCAGGAAGCTACCTAAAACCGCTCACGCCTCCCTGGTATTGCGGCAACGCAGCCTTCGCGATTCCCGATAGCGACGGCAAAACTGCAATGCATGCGCCAAATGGCTGGAGCTTCGACAATATATACATTGAGGCGAAAGGAGGCTATTTCGGATGGAACCACGCATGCGGAATGTTCCTGCAAGCCCCCATTTACGGAATAAATCTCGGTGTGGTCACTATTCGCGGATTTTTCGGTGGCTACATAGAAGCATTACCCGTGATGAATGTCGATTACGTCACTTGGACCCCTGACCAATCAAATTATGAGAACTACACTTCATCTTTCAATCTTCTCCCGTGGGTGTCTTACAACGGTTCACATAGAGTGATTCGCGACATGAATATCTATGGTGGATCGGGTGGTGCAATTCCAACATTCGGGCCTTTTTTTCTCACTGCATCTACTGGCTCGGCTGTAGGGCTGCAAGCTTATGATGGCTCATCAAGCATCTCACACATCTACGATGAGTGTTATTCATATATGTCAGGTGAGCAACAGAGATACATGGGTTATTTTGATATAGGCGGAGGTTCAATGGCACAATGCAACCCGCCTTCCTACGTGCAGTGGCTGGCTTCGAACAGCTACGTCGGGGCTGCAATTGGCATCAATCTCAAGATCGCGGGCAGTCATAATCAATTTCCGAATTACATTCAGCTACCCTCGACAATAACGGATTCAGGGCTCGAGAACAAAGTCATTACAAACTCCTATGGCGGGGACCCCTACACTAAACGCAGCTACTTCTCAGATCCAATACCGCTGCAGGATCCGGTGGGCAGAGTGGACGGCAGTTTTCTTCTCGGTGGAAATGGCGGAACGCCTTTCTTGAATGGTAGTGATCTTCTGACCACCTGCGTCGACTACAGAATGGCAAATGCTCCTGAGACCGGAGCGAGCTGCATTGCGGATTCGAACGGAACCGAATTGACTAAACGGTACCTGTCCTTGACAGGAAACCGGGAGTGGAATACGGGGGTTGCCGTTTATACGGATTCGTTCAAATTTGGAAGACGGTTACCCCAATCCAAAATGAATGTGATTACCCAAGGAGAATGTGTAGGATCTTCTGCCTGCACTCTTGTGATTCAGTTCGGAGACAGCGCAGGTCCGGCAAATGCGCATGGTTCATGCACTCTATCTTACGGGGAGAACTGGACCATGAATGGGATGCTAGGAAGCCCAACCACGTGCATCGCAGATTTTTCGTCAGCTGTATCTGGTAATAACCTTCAGATGACCATAAAACCGGGTAGCGGCTCGCCTTCCGAAGTTCGGATAGCATTCATCGCGTTCCAACCACAGGTCATTGCGACACAGATAAACGGAGCTCAGATTCCAAATAACGCAGCCTTGATCGGAACCAACTCCGCCGGCCAATTGGTCGACGTGACAGCAGCTTCATTGAATATCAACATAGCAGGCTCTGCCGCAAATCTAAGCGGAACCCCTGCCCTGCCGAATGGCACCGTAGCTGCGACACAGGCGGCCGGAGACGATTCCGAGAAGCTTGCGACAGACCGTTTCGTCGGATCTGCTCTGTCATCGCTGAGCAAATCACTACCAGCAATGATTTACAAATCGGGTGATCTGATGGCTTCAGCATCAATCTCCGCTGCTTCCAGTTGGACAGCGATAGCCGCCGGCACCTACCGGATCACGCTGATGGCGAGTGTTGCTATCGCGGCGAATGATGGCACTCTTCAGGCCAATTTGGCTTGCAACTCTGGGGAGAGCTGGACGGGGGGATCTGTTCAATCGCTGAATCACGCTTTTCGAACAAGTTCTACTTCCGTTCTCTGCGGGTTGCTCCCTGGAGAGCCATTTCGGTATTCAGTAGCATTGACGTCAACTTCGGGATTCCCTCAGGTGAGATACAGACTTTATGTCGAATCGCTCCCCTAGTGAATCTTCGGCGGGTCCTTGAAAGTGCCATTGGCCAGCTGGAGTGGGTGCAATTTTAGAACAAAGCAAGTGAAAACCCGAAATCGATTCGGGAACAACTGCCGGGAGGGCTTGAGACTCTCAACCAGTTAGGTGAATGATAAAGTAACCCCAGTCGTTGAGCACTTGTCGGAATACTACCGGAAGTCGGTACCGCAGTCGTCGGCAATCGAGAGCCGCCGCGAGTTGCAGACAGCCGGCGCAGGATCACTCTGTGCCACAAGCTCGCCAACACACGAGCTTTGGCCAATGTAGTTTGGCGATCATTGAGCGGTGGTTTTGTGCCGAGAAGTGCTGGCATGATCGGTAAGCGTGCGAGCTCCCCCTTTTCTAGCTGTGGAGGACTTGGGCGTAAAGATCTGCACATGGCTGATGGTTTGGTGAGTGGATTGTCGAGTCCGTCGCTGGCGATCGATTTCCGAGAAGTAAGAGTTTGTGCAGCAGTCATTGCAGCCATGCGTCACCGTCGCCGAGGTAGCGCGAGCTAACAGAGTGATCGCGAAACCCATGTTCACGTGAAGGCTTCGCCGGTCGCACGCTCCAGGCTGATGACGCACCCATGCCGGTGCTCGCACCACCAACGGCAAGACTAAGACTGGATGGCTCTGGACTTATATGCGAGACATCGGCGGGCCGCGAACTAGCTGCTCCAGCTCTCTGGTTCGCCTATTCGGAAGACCTAGAGGCGAACATTCACCCGAATCGGAGCCCTGCAGGTTGAAGCCTATGCTGGTTTCCACTATCTATGTGGCAACCGTGATGTCCCCAGCAGCCAGGCTCTAGGAGTCCGGATATGCGTGGCGGAACATCAGCGAGCATAGGTGGCACGTCCTATATCGGGCGAATATCAGAGATCGTCATTGTCAGGAATTCCCACTCCGTATACCCGCATTGACGTATCGCGGCATGATCGACGGCCAGAAAGCGAAGCGTGTCGCGATCGAAGATCCACATCGGTATTGATTGCCTTCAAAGAGAAGCCGCAATTGCTCTTCTGCTCTTCTGATTGCTCCGCAGCTTTCTCGAACCTCATACATTGCCGAAGGACAGTTGATCCGGCATCGCTCCTACAGGGCAAGAACGTCTTCAGAATGATGGAAGGGCGATAAGGTATGCGGCTTGCGTTTAGAAGTCAGCAGTCGGGATGCCAATTGAAGCCTTCGATTCTGTGCCCAAATCGCGAAATCGATCTCAGACAGCTCAGTACGGAGGCTTATTCACAAACGCCTCGATGACACCGCTCGTAGAAGAGTAGAACTCACTTGAATGATGTCGAGCATTCCACAAGTGAGGGACTATATAGGTGATGCAGATCACCATGCGTCGTGGGGCTGGGTGTTGAATAGGGCTATGTTAGATGAGTTAGGGTGACTGTCCGCAGCTCCGGTTCACAAAGTGCGTACACTAGGCAGGATCCTCACGACCGGCCGTACTCTTTAACCTTGCACGCCGCCATTTCTCTCTACGCTATTCTAGGTCAAACGCACACTGCTACCCGTTGCGCATCTCATCAATCCTGTCAGCAATCCCCGTCATGCAACCAACGCGTGAGCCCAAAGACGCTAAGGTGCTAGTGCACTTTGGCAAAGGTAACTTATAACATACAGCGGTCGATGCTTTCTGTCTCAGTCTCGCATTGAAGCCTTTCCGAAGTGCAGATGGCGATGTCATGGTCGGCACTCCATCGCTTTGGATGTCCAACTTCACTTACCCCATACTTCCCCTGGGCATGATAAGGAGAACGTCATGGGTTTTTGCAGTCGATGCGGCTTAGGTCTTTCCGAAGCCAGAGATGATGCCCAACAATTCACTCCCGCATGCGAGTCGGAGTCAGCCGGCAATAGAGTAATTGCCTCGGAGACGAGCGAGTCCGACTCGGATGCTTACTGGATTGCGATGATGAGGCGGGAGTATCGCCCTACAGGCCGTTCCAAAACGCCTTGGGGAGTCCTTCAGGGGAGTGCCAGAGCCGATCTGCGTTGCGATGAGATGGCTGAAGCCGATCGAAAGGCCTTCTTGAGCTTTTTGCGTAAGAGCTATGCAAAACGAGCAGACACACTCATCTGGTCAATCATGGTGCTTACCGTAGCAACTTTCGTCTTGGTTCCCCTTCTAGGCTTTCATTTCGGACTAGTCGTCGCATGTTTGGTGGGTCTCTGTTGGTCTGCTGTTCACTGGGTCAGAAGGCTGTAGCCGCTTCATGAGAATACAACAGGCGCCTAAGGAGGCAATCGCACCGTGAATGCGTTACTTTCAGCCATGAACTGGCTCTATCCGATTTTTCAGGGAATCCTCATAGGATTGCTTGCAATGATCATCCACGAATGTGGACATTTGATGGCAGCGCGACTGCTTGGGATCAATGTCAAATCTGTCTCCCTGCGATGGAAAGGCCTGTGTACGATCCGCGAATCTGGTCCCCCGATCGCGAACTTACTCATATCACTTGCGGGGCCCGCAGCAAACGCTCTGATGCTAGTGACAACCCACTGGTCTCCAGTCTTCGGCTTGGCCAACGCATGCTATGCCTTTTTCAATTTTCTCCCGATAGAAGGAGCGGATGGAGAGCGCGCCCTTGCATGCTGGTCACTAATCAAAGGGCGGCGAGCGACTGCTACATAAAGTCAGGGCAGCAAGCGCAGGAGATCGCGCAACGATCCAGCCGCAGTATGGATGGGATGTCGCACCGATGGAGCGTACCGGCAAATATGGACCGGTGCGCCTTCGATTCATTAGCGGCCCTATATCGATTTGCGGAGTACTCAGCGAAGGCATTTACCGTTCTCTTACGGTAGGCCCAAGATGGCAGCCTGGGATTGACAAATGAGTGTGTTCTCACTTCAGCGCGAACAAGAAAGCCTTTCCCTGCTCCTTGCCGGACCCACATCTCTGTACATATCAGACAGACAGAACCGTCCGACCCAAAAGATCCTCGGACCTAAAGTTCGGCATTCAGCTGCCGATAAGGATTTAGTGGAGCTCGTCGACATCTCCTTTGCTAAGGAGTTATTGAATGACCAGGACAGTTTGCCCCTACATTATAGTTATCGCGCTCGCCTTACAAGCCTCCTCTCGTGCGGCTGCATTCGAACGCGGATCCGAAGGATGCGC
>Ga0207671_10001288_pt1 | contig 29500 bp, 23 predicted proteins | sample KBSC24metaG_FD_184352 | JGI IMG/M metagenome (GOLD analysis project Ga0207671, IMG submission 184352) | Corn rhizosphere microbial communities from Kellogg Biological Station, Michigan, USA - KBS C2-4 metaG (SPAdes) (version 2) | ecosystem: Host-associated > Plants > Roots > Rhizosphere > Soil...
GCGGGTTTAACTAAGAAAAAGTTTTTCTCTCCCCTCAGAATCTATAGCTATTTGGCCATATGATCCTTTTTCATTTATGGCGAATGTATTATGGCCTCAAAATCTTAACTTTGCAGCCTTAATTGAGACAGAATAACAATGTTTGAAAATCTTTCAGATAAACTCGACAGGGCGTTCAAGGTCCTGAAGGGGCAAGGAACCATTACCGAGATCAACGTGGCCGAGACCATGAAGGAGATACGCAAAGCCCTCCTGGATGCCGACGTTAACTATAAAACCGCAAAAACTTTTACCGACGAGGTAAGGCAAAAAGCCATGGGGCAGAATGTGCTCACCGCTATTTCGCCGGGCCAGCTGCTCACCAAGATCATGAACGATGAGCTGGCCGAACTGATGGGCGGCAGCACGTCGGAACTCACTTTCCCGGCTACGCCAACCGTGATATTGATCGCAGGGTTGAACGGTGCGGGTAAAACCACCTTCAGCGGTAAGCTGGCTAATTTTTTAAAGACACAAAAAGGCAAAAAACCTTTACTGGTAGCCGGCGACGTTTACCGCCCGGCAGCTATTGAGCAGTTGAAGGTTTTGGGCGAACAGATAGGCATACCGGTTTATGCTAACCTGGAATCGAAAGACCCTATCGCCATTGCCCGTGAGGGTGTAGCTTTAGCCAAACAGAACGGCAATAATGTAGTGATCGTGGATACCGCCGGTCGTTTGTCTATTGACGAGGCCATGATGGTGGAGATAGAGCAGGTGAAAGCGGCGGTTCAGCCACATGAAATATTATTCGTGGTAGATTCCATGACTGGCCAGGATGCGGTAAATACAGCCAAAGTGTTTAACGACCGCCTTGATTTTACCGGCGTGGTGCTCACCAAGCTGGATGGTGATACCCGTGGTGGCGCGGCGCTGTCGATCAAGTCGGTAGTGAACAAGCCGATCAAATTTATCGGTACGGGCGAGAAGATGGAAGCGCTGGATGTGTTCCACCCGGATCGTATGGCCTCCCGTATTTTGGGCATGGGCGACGTGATCTCGCTGGTTGAACGTGCACAGCAGCAATTCGACGAAAAGGAAGCTGCCGAACTGCAAAAGAAGATCCGCAAAAATAAATTCGACTTCAACGATTTCTACAGCCAGATACAGCAGATCAAAAAGATGGGTAACATGAAGGATCTGATGGGCATGATACCTGGCGTTGGCAAGATGATGAAGAACGTGGAAGTGGATGATAATGCTTTCAAAAATATAGAGTCGATCATTCAGTCGATGACGCCTTTTGAAAAGGAGAACCCGGATTCCATTAACCAAAGTCGCCGCAACCGCATAGCCAAAGGATCAGGCACCGACTTGCAGGAAGTGAACCGACTGATCAAACAATTCGAGGATATGCGCAAAGTGATGAAGCAAATGAGCAACCCGGCAGCCATGGCGAATATGATGAGGCGGATGCCGAAGTAGATCGTCGCTGCTCGTAGCATTTATAAATTAAGAATATCCCTTTTTACTATATGCGAATGGTTGGCAATTGTTATATTTGAATATAAACCAAACCATTCGCATTGAAAACAAGTCTCAACGGCAAAACAATTTCCATAGCAGCGGTCCTGTTACCTGTTTTAGGTATTATTGCTGAAGCGTCGGGCGGCAGGTATGGCCTGGTGCTTCGTTGGATCATGGGCTTTTTTGAGCCGCTTCGCCTTTCATGGCTTGCATCACGACATTTAGAAGATACTTCGCGTAACACCCTGCCGCTTATATTTTATGGGCTGCTATTAATAGGCGGGATACTTTATCTGCTTTCAAAGCAAAAAGAAACAAGGCTAATCAGGCTGGTTTTTTCACTTATACTGATCTCGGAGGTAAGAGCTTTATTATACAGGCCATTTGAGTTTTACTTTGTTAAGCATCAATATCCCGCCATACCCATCACCCCGTATATCATAGGTGGTCTTATGTCTTTATTTTGGATATGGTTTTCATATCAGGTACTCGTCTATTTTAACCGCATCAAGGTGCTGGATATTGAAGAAACGCAATATGGTGAAACCGTTAGCCAGGTGTTGGTCACCGCTACCTTATGGCAGCGCGTTTTTAATGTTATCACCGATTGGATACTTTGTATTATGGTATTCTCGGTATTGTATAATGAATTGATCGCACTGCAATTTTTTTCACATGATTCAATACGATTGTTGGATTCACTGAATAATAAACAAACGATAACAATCATGCTGGTTATCCTGAGGGCTATTTATTACCTGTTTTTTGAAGGTCTTTTTGGCGCTACACCCGCGAAGTTTTTGAGCGAAACGAGGGTGATAAAGAATGACGGGGACCCAACTGTATTTGGCACCATCATAGGCCGCACACTGGTGAGGTTTGTGCCTCTTGATGGCCTATCCTTTTTTACTACAAGAGGATGGCATGATCAATGGTCGGATACTTCTGTTGTGCGTGAAAAGCGCACGGGCGTTAAAGGCGGGCAGTATTTTTGGCTTATCCCGATAGCAATAGGGTTATGGATAATTAGCTATTGGTCTGTTGATGCATATAAGGCTTTCAAAGCAGATCAACGTTATAAGCATGCGGAAGAAGCGCGGGTAGATAATTTGCGGAGAAAGCTGGAAAAGGTCACAAGCAATGATTTCTTCCAAGTAACTTTTATAAATGATAGTTATCAGGAAGATAATTTGTTCTTAAAAGCGGAGAAGATTGGCACCGGTGATATTACTTTTTCGATAGTCGAATTTAATGGTTCGCAACACCCATCGCAATCTACTATCGAGGATTATTACAATGGATCTAAGCAAGCACTATCTCAAATAAAATTTACTAAAAAGGAACTTTACGACGCTATTTCAAGCGGTCAGAAAATATCACAACAAGGTAAACCGGGGGGCCTCAGGATAAATGATAAACACTACTACATCAATAATATTGAAACCTATTTTATGCCTAATATTGACTTTGACGGTACCGGTCGATATGGTGATTTAGGTATAGCTATCGGGTTGGTTAATAAAGGATGGCCTATGGATTTGATTGATGTTAAAGTAATTGAAGGCGACATCAGGAACACCACGCCATTTCCGATTCACCTGTCAACACGTAGCCGGTGGAATGAAGGCACAAGGTTTATGCTTACGGGTAGCCTGGATAAGAAAAATATAGATTATAAAATTAATTTTACCATACAGGATACTTTGGGCAGGCAACAGGTTTACCAGGTGACGGGGAACAGCAGTACAGACGAAAACAAGACCTTAACAAGAATAAAGTAAATTCCATAAGGGTTCGTCCAAAAAAAGATACGTTGAGCAATAAATAAAAATTCACATGCGTTACATGAAGTTAAACCTATCCATATTTACTTTTTTCATCTCCTGTAGTCTTTTTGCGCAAACAACTCCAAAGACCGTTTTGGACAGGACTTTCGGAATGAAAGAAACGTACTATGTTTTAAAATCCGATACCGGAGTAAGGCAGGGGGCATACACGCTTAACACCGTATATGGCGATAGGGTATTAAGGGAAGGTGTTTACAAAAACAATCAGAAGGATAGCATCTGGAACAGCTATAACTATAAGGGTGAATTACAAGTAAAATATGATTACACCCATAAAACTTTACTGTTGTATAAGGAAGACGAGCGCTGGAAGAATGAGCCTGATCATAAATTTGTGGTCATTAACGGTAAGGACACGTCGTATGCAAAGCTTGATCAGCCACCCGTTTACCTGGATGGCAACGGAAAATATACACAGATACTGATCAAGACGATCAGGTACCCCAAAGTAGCCAAGGAAAAAAACATACAGGGTAAAGTGGTGATTGCATTTACGATAGACACAGCCGGAAACATATCAAACTTCCGGGTAAAAAAATCGATAGGCGGTGGTTGTGATGAAGAGGCATTGCGGGTAAACCAAATGATAAAAGGTGAGTGGTTACCCGGAATGCTCAACGGTAAGCCGGTTACCACTGAATTTGAAATACCAACCAGTTTTACACTTGTCAGTGATGATAAATAATATGATAAAAAGATACCAGCTAATATTCCTGTTTCTATTAACGATCGGATCTACAGTAAAAGCCCAATCCCCCAATGCCATCATCGATGTGCAGCACTACGGATTTACTTTACAGCTGACGGATGCCAATAACTCGATCAAGGGACAGGCAAAAATCACCCTTAAATTTTTAAAGGACGCCAACTCTTTTAAACTCGACCTCGTAAAACAAAAGGCATCTGGTAAAGGGATGCTGGTGAGCTCGGTAACCGAAAACGGGAAGAAGCTTACGTTTCGGCAGGATAGCGATGCGGTTAAAATCACCACGACAGCTAAAGCTGGTACAGCACATACCTATACGATCAGTTATGCTGGTATTCCTGCGGACGGACTAATCATATCCACCAACAAATTCGGTCACCGCACATTCTTTGGGGATAACTGGCCAAACCGGGCACATAACTGGTTACCCTGTGTGGATGAGCCGGCCGATAAGGCGACGGTCGATTTCATCGTAACCGCACCGGATCATTACCAGGTAGTAGCAAACGGCGCAAAGATGGCCGAAAAGGAATTGCCGGGTAAATTGAAACTAACACACTGGAAAGAATCGGCACCTATACCGATGAAGGTGATGGTGATAGGCGCAGCAGATTTTGCCATTGATCATACCGGCGATGTAAACGGCATACCGGTTTATACTTATGTTTTCCCTCAAAATAAAGAGCTCGGCTTTAACAGCTATGCGGTCGCTAAAGAGATATTGGCTTATGACATTGATAAGTTTGGTCCCTATGCCTATGAAAAATTAGCCAACGTGCAGTCCAAAACCATATTTGGTGGTATGGAAAACGCAGGCGCTATCTTTTATTTTGAGAACTCCGTTGGCGATAAAACCATCGAAGAATTGATGGCGCATGAGATAGCCCATCAATGGTTTGGCGATGCGGCCAGCGAGAAAAACTTTAGTCATTTATGGTTGAGCGAAGGCTTCGCTACTTACATGACCAACGTCTACCTCGAAAGTAAATACGGCGAAGATATCCTGAAAGACCGCCTGCAAAAAGACCGCAAAAAAGTATTGGAGTTTGAAAAGAGTCGGTTGACCCCGGTTGTGGATACCTCGGTAAAAAGCAATTATATGGTTTTGCTGAATGCCAACAGCTACGAAAAAGGCGGGTGGGTATTGCATATGCTCAGGCGCAAACTGGGTGATGAAGCTTTCTGGAAAGGCATCCGTGCTTACTACGCCAAATACAAAGACGGCAACGCCAATACAGATGATCTTTGTAAGGAAATGGAACGGGCCAGCGGGCAGGATCTCAAGCAGTTTTTTAAACAATGGCTATACACTGCCGGGCATCCGCAATTAAACATCAGCTGGAAATATGATGAGGCTAAAAAGGTGGTAGATATCAGCATAGAGCAGAAACAGGATAACCTGTATGAATTTACATTGGAATACGCAATTGGTAATCAGTTGAATAAGATTGACATAAAAGATAAAACGACAACAATACAAATTCCCGCTTCAGCAAAACCAACTAACATCACTTTTGATCCGAATGTGAATTTGTTGGGAGAATTAAAGGTTGTGGCTGAATAAATTAGCGCCTCGATTTTTGCTTGCCCTTAATAATATTGTCGCCTACAAGTACCGATTTATCCTAAATGTGGTTAATCAGCCTTTATCTGCGGTCTCCTGATTTTTTTCACGAGCAATCTGGCTATGAAATAAAATAAAATAAGTCCCAGGATGGTGAATATAACAGGGTAATAAGATGGCAGCCCTGTCATTGTTCCCTGCCAGCCGATAAAATCCCATTTTCCGTTGCGATATATCCAGGTTTCAGTATAATATATTTCGGCAACTAAAATGGATTTAAAATGGAACTTAGCACGACCGGTAATTATAGATAGATTTCCATAACTCCTTATCTGCTTGTCGGATAAGATTACCGTTGCCCCTTTAAATTTCCCGAAGTCTTTCATCATTTCGGTTTTGTTCTGCAGCACTCCGTCAGCGTTGATCGTAATATAATCCTGCCCCACTATCTTGTCCGCAGAAGGTTTATCGGCGCTCAATATTACATTAAACATTTCCGCTTCTTTGGCATTCACTGTTTTTGTTAATGAATCAGTAGCTGCAAAAGTTTGTCCGAGCAGTGGTTGAACAACGCACAGGAAAAAAAGGATAATTACTAATATCCTTCGGGTGAACAGATTAAGTTTAAGCATGTATTTAAATTTAATAGGTGTGGAAAATATAGATTATTACGAATAGTGCATTTGAGTTATTCGCTGATAAATGCCTGATTATGAATTGAAGATAGGTTTTATTTTTGGTTATATTGACGTCTGTCCAAATTCTCTAATAAAGAATATTGCGCAGGAATTATTTCTCCCCCTCTTTTTCCCGGGCGTTGTCACCTGCAAAGGCTATAGCGATTTGTAAGTAAAGGCAGAGTAATTGCTTCTCTAAATTATTCTATTGTAACAATTTGTTAAATTGAAAAATATCGGTATCATTGTTTAACGCGAACACAAGTATGCCGCGCTCTTTCACCTAAGGAAGATCAACCAATTAAACCAAATTGAACCATGAAAAGATTTACATTGTGCCTGGTGCTGTTCGCTGTCTGCATTTTGCCGGGGCTTACTTACGGACAGGACAAAAACAATGATCCAATTGTTGTCGGCGAGAACATCGCCATAACCGGTACGCAAAGCGGCCAGGTAAGGGGTTATATCCATAAGGGAATATTCACCTACAAAGGAATCCCTTATGCGCACGCCGAGCGCTTTATGGCACCTGAAAAACCAGCACCCTGGAAAGGTATCCGCAGCTCACTTACTTATGGCGCGGTTTGCCCCATTGATGCAACTACCAGTGTAAATGACGATATCGAATTTCCCTTTCACCACGACTGGGGTTACCCGAATGAGGATTGCTTAAAGCTGAATATCTGGACGCCTGCCATCCAGGATCAAAAGAAACGCCCGGTAATGGTTTGGCTGCATGGTGGAGGTTATACTGCTGGCTCATCTATTGAGCTGCCATCTTATGACGGCGAGAACCTAAGTAAAAAGGGTGACGTAGTAGTAGTTTCCATCAATCATCGTTTAAATGTTTTAGGATTCCTGGATCTGTCGGCTTATGGCGATAAATATAAATCATCGGCCAATGTGGGCATTGTAGATATCGTAGCAGCATTGCAATGGGTGAAGGATAACATTGCACAATTCGGCGGCGATCCCAATAACGTAACCATCTTCGGCCAGTCGGGTGGTGGTGGTAAGGTGAATACCTTACTGTCAGCCCCATCGGCAAAAGGCCTGTTCCAAAAAGCGATTGTGGAGAGCGGAAGTTATGCAGGCAAGTTTATGGAAGCGGAAGTAGCTAAAAAGATAGGCGCTGCCATACTGGAACAATTACACTTTCAGCCAAACCAGGTTGATTCGCTCCAAAAGATATCATATGAAAGACTAAACGCGGCTGGCAAAAAAGCTTTGGCAAAGGTGCAGGCTGAACTGACGGCTGCCGGGAAAACAGTATCGATGTTTGGCCTGGGTTGGGAACCAAGTAATGACGGTACGTTTTTGCCGTATCAACTGGATGACCCGAAAGTATTAGAAATTTCGAAGGATGTACCGGTGTTGTTAGGTTCAACAAAAAATGAATTTTTCGCATCCATCTTAAATCCTGCTATCCGTAGCTATACCATGGACGACGCTAAAAAGGATCTCCAGAAGAAATATAAAGATAAAACGGATGCTTATATCGCTGCGGTAAACAAAGCTTATCCCGGCACCACCAAGCCATCAGATTATTTGGATCTGGACCTTGGCCTGTTCAGGCCGGGAGTGGTTTGGCAAGCCGACCGCAAAGCTAAGGCAGGCGGTGCTTCTGTGTATATGTATATGTTCGGCTGGCAATCGCCCGTGTATGATGGCAGGTTTAAGGCGGTGCATTGCATGGATATCCCGTTTGAATTCAACAACATTGCCCGTTGTGAAGAAATGACCGGCGGCGGCAAGGAAGCCTACGAACTGGCGAATAAAATGAGCCAGGCCTGGATCAACTTTGCCACTACCGGCGACCCTAATGCCAAGGGATTACCCAATTGGCCAAAATACTCTGCCGAAAATGGTTCGCTGATGTACTTCGACAATAAATCAGAGATCAAGAGCCACCACGACCAGGAGCTTTTACAAATGGCCTCTGCTAAATAGCACATTAATCAACTATTATAAAGCGAGGGGTAAGGAATAATTTCTTTATCCCTTTTTAATTCAACATTATAATTAAAAATGCAATTTAGTTCTGTCAATAGTAATATTGGTTGTAAGTTATTCTGTCAAAAAAATATTTTCGAAATAATATACTTTAATTGACTGCTTTTCGTTTGATAATAAACAAAACAAATAAATCACGGAGCGCTTCCCCTAAAGCCTTCAAATCATGAACCTTTAAACAATTGCAGCCATGTTAAAGTTCTCAAAATCCATTTATGTAACAGCTTACAGGTGGAGCTTCAAAAATTTCGGTTTGGGCGATCTGCCCCGGTTTAAATCATTATTTAACGTCAGCTTTTTGCTGATCATCGTGCTTACCACCGCAATGCTTCTGGCGCAGGTGATGTTGAGATCGGAATTATTCAGGGTGAGTGGATATATGGCGGGTACTTTTATGTTGATTGGTGCAGTGATTTTCCTGTTGCTGAGTCATTTTATATTTTTGAATAACAGGTGGCTTAAATCATTAAATCACAGGTTAGCCACGCTCAGCCGCCATAATTTAAACACATGGTCGGTAGTGGTTTTGGTTAACGTGGTTATTATTTGCGCATTCTTGCTTTTTACAACAAGATAGATAACTTGTCAGCTGAACGTAGTGGGGTGTTTTTCATAAGGATTGTGATGAGTTTGTAGTTGAAAAAGGGTGCTCCGCTTCGTTCAGTATGACAAAATAAATTCTATCTATCTTGCGCTTGCAAATAAATTTCCCCCATGGCAAGCGCGAGTAATATCAATTTTCAAACCATAGATTGGTCAAACATCGAAAAGACCTTTCATCCCGGTGATACCGGAGAAGCCTGTTGGCAAACACTTCAGTTCCCCGGCTTGCGGATCAGGATGGTTGAATATTCAGCCGGGTATTTTGCAAATCATTGGTGTCAGAAGGGCCACATCGTACAGTGCCTCGAAGGAGAATTTGTAAGCGAACTGGAAACGGGGGAAGAATTTAAACTGTCCACCGGCATGACCTACATCGTATCGGACGAACTCAGCTCTCATCGTTCCATCTCAAAAACCGGGGTAAAACTACTCATCATCGACGGCGACTTTTTGAAATAATCATCACATCCATCGGTAAGTGACTGCTGAATTATTATTGTGTTTTTAACACTTAATTACTAAAATAATCTTTATTATTGTTTTAGTTACCGGTCTCAATTATAAACCTCTTTTTACCCATTACCCATGTCAGTCAAAAACTTAACCAGGTTATTAGGCGCGCTATCACTTTTTCTTGCCGTGTCGTCACATATTTCGGCCCAGATCAAGCAGGACAAACTATTATACGGCGTAGCCTACTATGACGAGTATATGCCCTATGACCGTCTCGACAAGGACATAAAAATGATGAAGGCTGCTAATATTAACGTGGTCCGCATTGCCGAGTCGACCTGGAGCACGGTGGAACCACAGGAAGGTGTTTATGATTTTAGTCATATCGATAGGGTTTTAGATGCCATGCATAAAGCGGGGATTCACGTCATCATCGGTACACCCACTTATGCCGTTCCTACCTGGCTGGCAAAAAAATACCCGGACGTATTGGCCATCACAGCCCGCGGGCAAAACCAATACGGTGCGCGGCAGAACATGGATATCACTAACGAGCATTTCAGGAAATATGCAGAGCAGGTGATCCGCAAAATAATGGAGCATGTTAAAGATCATCCGGCAATTATTGGCTACCAGGTAGATAACGAAACCAAATCCTACGGCACTAGCGGCCCGAATGTGCAAAAGCTGTTTGTGGAATACATGAAAACCAAATTCAAGTCATTGGATACCATCAACAAAGCTTTCGGCCTCGATTACTGGAGCAACCGCATCAACAACTGGGATGATTTTCCGTCGGTGAGCGGAAGCATCAACGCCAGCCTGCGATCAGAATTTGAAAAATTTCAGCGCAAGTTGGTGACCGATTATTTAGCCTGGCAGGCCGGAATTGTGAGGGAATATAAGCACCCCAATCAATTCATCACCCAAAACTTCGATTTCGATTGGCGGGGTTATTCATACGGCATACAATCCGAAGTGGATCATTTTGCTGCCGCGAGATCAATGGATATTGCCGGCGTAGATATTTACCACCCCACGCAAGATCATCTTACCGGCCTGGAAATATCCTTCGGCGGCGATTTGGGCCGGTCAATGAAAGGTGGTCAAAACTATTTGGTGATTGAAACCGAGGCCCAAGGTTTCGCGCAATGGCTTCCTTACCCGGGGCAATTAAGACTGCAGGCATTCAGTCACCTGGCATCGGGAGCAAATATGGTCGAATATTGGCACTGGCATTCCATCCATAACTCAGCCGAAACCTATTGGAAAGGCTTGTTAAGTCACGATTTTGAGCCCAACCCAACTTACGATGAAGCCAAAACCATCGGAGCTGATTTCGACAGGCTAAGTTCCCATCTTATTAACCTGAAAAAGAAAAACCAGGTAGCTATCTTGTTCAGCAATGAAGCGCTGACGGGATTCAATGCTTTCTCATTCGGCTGGGGTGCACGGGAAACTTATAATGATATTTTACGCCCGATGTACGACGCCCTTTACAAGATCAATGTAGGGGTGGATTTTGTAGATCCTTCAAGCACCAATCTTGAAAATTATAAACTGATCATCGTACCCGCGTTATATGTCGCACCGGATAGTTTGTTAACCCGCCTGAACCGTTTTGTAAAAAATGGGGGCCATATTGTTTATACCTTCAAAAGCGGTTTCTCCAATGAAAATGTAAAAGTGAGGGCTACCATACAGCCCGGCATTATCAGCGAAGCCGTTGGTATATCCTACAGTCAGTTCACCACGCCCGAACATGTTTCTTTAAAAGACGACCCCTTCCATGTGGGTAAAGACAACAGCGTTAAAACCTTTATGGAGCTGATCGCCCCCAAAACTGCCAAAGTACTGGCTTATTACGATCATCCCGTGTGGGGTAAGTACGCGGCTATCACCCAAAACAATTATGGCAAGGGCCTGGCTACTTATATTGGTTGTATAACCAGCGAAGCCATCACCGAAAAGCTGATGGAAAACGTAACCAAAGCGGCAGGACTTTGGGGTGCCGACCAGGAGCTAAAATTTCCCTTGGTTGTAAAATCGGGCATCAACGGGCAGGGAAAAATCATTCACTATTACTTTAATTATTCCGCTGAACCGGCATCTGTTACTTATCCCCATAAGGCAGGCAGCGAATTATTAGGCGGATCTGCTATCCAACCAGGTGCCAAAATTGATCTGACAGGCTGGGGTGTAAAAATCGTGGAAGAAAAATAAATTCTTTATTGTATCAAATTGTTACATTGATTTAATTGTCATTGTGTTATATTTACACATAGTTATACTCAACGACTTCTAAAAACCAATTAAACAAATAAACCATGAAAAAAAGAACGGCACTTTTGGCTCTCTTAGTTATTTATCTTTTACCCCTAAAAGCATTCTGCCAGGGCAGCGACCCTATAATGGCAGGCAATGATATTGCAGTTACCTCAACCGAAAGCGGCAAGGTGAAAGGTTATGTGCACAATGGCATATTTACTTTCAAAGGTATACCTTATGCTAAATCCGATCGTTTTACGGCTCCGCAAAAACCAACACCATGGACTGATGTTCGCAGCTCGATGAGCTACGGCCCGGTTTGTCCGACTGATCCTACAACAACAGTAAATGACGCATTTGAATTTGCTTTTAACCATGATTTGGGTTATTCGAACGAGCATTGCCAGACGCTGAACATTTGGACGCAAAAACTGAATGACGGCAAGAAGCGCCCGGTAATGGTATGGCTACACGGTGGTGGTTTCACAGCCGGCTCATCAATCGAACTGCCATCCTACGACGGCGAGAACCTTGCAAAAAAAGGCGATGTGGTTTTGGTATCTATAAATCACCGCTTAAATATTTTAGGATTTTTGGACCTGTCGGCGTACGGCGATAAATACAAAAACTCCGGCAACGCAGGCTTGGCCGATATCGTTGCGGCATTGCAATGGGTGAAACAAAATATCGATCAGTTTGGCGGCGACCCTAATAATGTAACCATCTTTGGCCAATCAGGCGGCGGCGGTAAAGTTACCTGTATGATGAACGCGCCATCCGCAAAAGGATTGTTCCAAAAAGCGATTGTAGAAAGTGGTAGCTATATCACTTCATTTAATGAAAAATCTGCTTCGCAGAGAGTTGCGGCAGCTTTATTGGACGAATTGCACCTTCAGGCATCACAGGTTGATTCCCTGCAAAAAATACCTTATGATGTATTGAATGAAGCAGGCAAAAAAGCGACAAGGAAAGTTTCGGCGGAATTGAGAAAGGAAGGAAAAACCGGCGGAGCAGGATGGAATGCAGTGTTGGACGGTGAGTTCTTCCCTAACCAGCCAAGCGACCCGGCAGCGGTGGAATTATCAAAAAATATTCCTTTGCTGGTGGGCAGTACCAAGAACGAATTCAGCGCGTTTGCACCGTCACCCAAAAATCAGACCATGGATGATATGAAAGCAGGTTTGCAAAAAAGATATGGCGATAAAACGGACGCCTACATGGCAGCAGTAAAAGCAGCCTATCCAAACACAAGCAAGCCCTTCGAGTATACTGACATTGATCTTAACTTCAGGGCGTTGGCTGTAAAACAGGCGAATGCGAAAGCTGTACCGGGTGCTGCCCCCGTTTACATGTATTTGTTTACTTGGCAATCTCCTGTTAACGGAGGCATTTATAAAGCCATGCATTGTATGGATATCGCTTTCCAATTCAATAACATCAGCCGTTGTGAAGAAATGACCGGCGGTGGTAAGGATGCTTATGCCTTAGCAGATAAGATAAGCGGCGCCTGGATCAATTTTGCAAAATCAGGCAATCCTAACGCGCCGGGCTTGCCAAAATGGCCTGCTTACACGCCTGAAGGTGGAGCTACGATGATGTTCAATGTGCAATGCGTAGTACGTGATCATCCGGATGGGGATTTGCTGAAAATAGCTGCGAGCGTTAAATAGTAGAAAGCATATATTTGAAATCATGAAATCTTATACCAGGTTTTTTTTTACAGTTATTTGCGGCTTGTTTTTATTTTGCAGGGGTTATGCTGCACAGGTTGATACCCTGGAAATACAGAGCAAGGTGCTGCAAAAAGCTTCAAAAGCTCCTGTGATATTACCGGATTCCTATCGGTCTTCCGGCAAAAGTTACCCGGTTATCTATTTGTTGCATGGCGGGCAGGGTAGCTATAGGGATTGGCTTTCAAAGTTAAAGGATAAATTGCTGCTGCATAAATTGGCAGATCAATATCAGGTCATCATCGTAACCCCCGACGCCGGCCTGATGAGTTATTATTTTGACAGTCCTTTAGTTAAAGACAGTCAATACGAAACTTTTATTTCGAAGGAATTGATCGAAAAGATCGATGCAACATACCGCACCATTAAAGACAGGAAAGGCCGGATCATCGCCGGCCTTTCAATGGGCGGTCACGGCGCGATGTATATTTCTGCTCGCCACCCTGATCTGTATTGTGCGGCAGGCAGTATGAGTGGTGTAATGAATATCAATACAGCAACCTGGAAAGTACCCGCCGATTTTGCAAAATCGCGCGATGATAATTTTCGTCGGTTACTTGGTCCTCCAAAGAATGCCGAAAGCCCATACCGGGAGTATTCAGTAGTCGGTATGGTTGATAAAATGAGGTCCAATGATGTAAGGCTCATTTTTGACTGTGGGGCCGATGATATTATGATCGAACCTAACCGGGAGCTGCACAAGCTGCTAACCGAAAATGGAACGCCGCATGACTACATTGAGCGGCCCGGAAAGCATGAATGGCCCTATTGGGAAAATGCGGTGCAATATCAATTTCTATTCTTCCAAAAAGTATTAATCGCTAACGGCTCACAGTAAAAACAGGTAAGATGTTATCACTGCTCGGCTTTTTGACCATCTGCGTCTTTTTAGGATTGATCCTGACGAAGCGATTATCTGTGTTGCTTTCACTTATTCTTGTGCCTGTCATATTCGCGCTCATTGGCGGGTTTGGGCCGAAGGAAATAGGCGAAATGGTATTAGGCGGGATCAAACAGGTGGCCCCCACTGGCATCCTCCTGACCTTCGCTGTATTATATTTTAGCCTGATGATAGATACCGGGCTTTTCGACCCTGTTATAAGCGGCATTATCCGCGTTGCCAAAGGCGACCCGCTCAAAATTACTTTGGGAACTGCTATTTTAGCCATGCTGGTTCATTTGGATGGTGATGGCACCGCCACTTTTATGATCACCATCACGGCTTTGTTTCCTATCTACAAAAAATTGGGAATGAAGAAGCTGATACTTCCCTGTATCGTCGCACTAAGTGTGGGAGTTATGCACCTGGTGCCATGGTCGGGCACAGTAGCAAGGGCCCTGAATGTGATGAAGACAGATCCGGCGCATTTGATTATTCCTATCCTGCCGTCCATGATCGGAGGAATACTTTGGGTGCTATTCGTGGCATTTTGGCTTGGTAAAAAGGAACGTAAAAGATTAGGTGTTGTTCATCTTGATTATGATCATCACCAGGAACTTTCCGATGAACAGAAAGAAAGCCGCCGGCCTGCATTATTCTGGTTCAACACTGTTTTGACTATTATTTTAATTACGGCGCTTATTTTGTCATTGGCCCCGCCATCAGCTTTGTTCATCATCGGATTCGCTGTCGCTATACTGGTTAATTACCCATCCCAGGCCGAACAACGGAAGAGGATACAGGCGCATGCTGCCAATGTGTTTTCAGTTTCTATCATAGTTTTTGCAGCCGGGGTATTTTCCGGTATCCTTACAGGAACCAAAATGATCGATGCGATGGCTTTGTCGATGGTTTCCATTATTCCCAAGGAACACGCGGGCTATTTGCCGGCATTAGTCGGCGTCACCAGCATGCCATTAAGCTTGGTTTTTACACCAGATGCCTATTATTTTGGTGTGATCCCGGTTTTAAAAACGGCCGCCACCCATTACGGGTTAAATTCGATAGAAATAGGGCGGGCCGCTATTTTAGGGCAAATGACGACGGGTTTTCCATTAAGTCCACTAACTGCTTCAACTTTTGTTTTGGTGGGACTGTCTGAAGTGGAATTGGCGGATCATCAGAAATTCACTTTCAAATGGGCATTTGGTACGACGCTGGTTATGACACTTATAGCAATATTAACCGGATCAATAAGTATATGAAGCAGAAAGATAAACTCCGTATCGGTTGTGGCGCAGGTTTTTCGGGAGACAGGCTGGAACCTGCTGTTATCTTGGCCGAAAAGGGTGATTTGGATTACCTGGTGCTGGAATGCCTGGCCGAACGTACTATTGCCCTGGCACAAAAAAGAAAAGCAGCAGACCCTGCGCAGGGGTATGATCCTCTACTAGAGAGGCGCATAGAATTATTGTTGCCATTGCTCAAAAAAAATAAAATCCGGCTCATCACCAATATGGGTGCGGCAAACCCCGTCGCGGCAGCGGATAAAATTATTGAAATAGCAAAAAGACAAGGTATCTCCATCAAAGTAGCCGCAGTTACCGGGGACGATGTTTTGGAGCATATCAGCGGCGATGAGATCGCTATGGAAACAGGAAATCCCATTTCTCGGTCAGGGCAAATAGTTTCAGCCAATGCATATTTGGGCGCGGATGCTATTTTGCCGGCCCTGGAAACTGGTGCCGACATTATTATAACCGGGCGTGTTGCCGATCCATCTTTATTTGTTGCTCCGCTGGTACATGAGTTTGGCTGGTCTTTGGATGATACGAATATCATTGCCAAAGGGACTGTGATTGGGCATCTGATGGAATGTGCGGGACAAATAACAGGTGGTTATTTTGCCGACCCAATTAAAAAGCCAATCGAAAATATGAGCGCATTGGGGCATCCTTTTGCAGACGTTTACCGGGATGGCGGTGCAACCATAAGCAAAGTTGACGGGACAGGAGGATGTATAACCTTAGCAACTGCTAAAGAACAACTGTTGTATGAGGTGACAAGTCCTCATCAATATATGACACCTGACGTATCAGCAGATTTCACCACGGTATATTTGAAACAGGATGAAAAAGATTGTATCAAGGTAACAGGCGGCAATGGCAACAAAAAGCCATCAATGCTAAAAGTTAGCATTGGGTATAAAGCCGGGTTTACGGGCGAGGGTGAAATTACTTACGCGGGTGCAAATGCACTGAAAAGGGCGCAGTTGGCAGGTGAAATTATTCAGCAACGATTAAATAGTCAATTTCCTGCTTTAAGAATCGACTATATCGGCCACACATCGGTACACCATACTTCACTCGCAAATAACTATAAACCTTATGAAGTGAGGTTGCGCGTAGCATGCAAAGCTGCCACGGCTGATGAAGCAGCTATAATAGGCGAAGAAGTGGAAGCGCTCTACACCAATGGCCCGGCTGGCGGCGGCGGGGTACGGAAATACATAAATGAGGTGATGGGTATTGTATCGATTCTGATCGACAGAAACAAAACAAAATCATCGGTAATAGTGAAAAGTTATGAGCATTAAACTTTATGATATAGCGCACAGCCGCGCAGGAGATAAAGGCAATACGCTTATTTTATCGCTGATCCCTTATGAAGAAAAGGATTATGAATTACTCTGCAATTTGGTAACTGCCGATAAAGTGAAGGAACATTTCAAAGAGATAATACATGGTGAGATCGTCAGATACGAGCTGCCTAATATTTCGGCCCTACAGTTCGTATGTCAGCAGGCTTTGGCAGGCGGAGTTACAACTTCGTTGGTGATGGATACCCATGGCAAAACCTTAAGTTACGCACTGCTTGAGATGGAAATAGAAAAATGAAGGATGATTTAGCTATATATCATATTATCCTTAGATTTAGCGCATGAAAACTAAAGTAGCTGACCTGGATTTTGAACTGCTCATCTCCATTGATAAAATAGAAAGCAGGGTAAAAGTGCTCGCGGCTCAATTGAATGCAGATTACAAGGATAAGGGCCGAACTCCGGTATTGATTGGCGTACTGAATGGCAGTTTCTTGTTTACTGCCGACCTGATCAGGGAAATCGAAATACCCATAGAACTTACCTTTACCAAATTGGCATCTTATTACGGGGGCACCTCAAGCACCCGTAAAATACGCGACGATTTTGATCTGAGCATCGATATCAAAGGCCGCGATATTATTTTGGTCGAGGATATTGTAGATACCGGTAATACGCTGCATTATCTTATCGATAAGCTTAAAGTTCGCGAACCGGCCTCTATTACCGCATGTTCGCTCCTGTTAAAACCCAAAGCATTAGAAAGCACAATCGACGAATTAAAGTATATCGGCTTCGAAATAGAAAACGACTTTGTAGTTGGCTACGGTCTCGATTATAAAGAGCTTGGTAGAAACCTGAAAGGGATATATCGCAAGGTATAAGTCTTTGTGTTACTTGGTAATGTAATTTCTCTATATTTATGGTACGTGCTTTCTCGCCGTAAAACCTGGAAATGGCCAATTCTTTACCCTACATACTCACCTTACTTGCAGCCGGTATTGCAGTCATTGTCCTGTTTACAACCAGATATAAAATTCCTGCTTTCTTCGCCTTATTGATAGCCTGCCTTGTAGTTGGGTTGGGTATCGGATTGCCTTTGAGCGGAGTCGTTACCGTGATCAAGGATGGCTTCGGTAATATCATGAAATCCTTAGGGCTGATCATTGTGTTGGGTACCACACTCGGTTTGCTCCTCGAATACACAGGAGCCACAACTGTTATGGCGTCGTTTCTCTTACAAAAGTTAGGAAACAAATATGCTCCCTGGGCCATGAGCATCACAGGCTTCGTAGTGGGAATGCCCATATTTTGCGACTCAGGATTTATTGTTTTAAGCGGGCTGAACCGTTCCATGGCTAAACGCACGGGTATTTCTATGGCAACCATGTCGGTTTCATTAGCAAGCGGGTTATATGCGGTACATTGCCTGATACCTCCTCATCCCGGAAGTTCTGCCGCGGCTGCAACTATCGGGGTTGATTTTGGAAAACTTATTTTGATAGGAATAGTAGTAGCCATACCGGCAATGATTGTCGGCAATCTGTGGGCTAATTATGCCGGGCGAAAAGAGATTGACCTGGTAACAGATGATGGTATTATTGAAAGTAAACCCGGCAACAGGCCATCATTATTAAGTGCTTGCCTGCCTATTTTTGTGCCGATAATTCTTATCGGTCTGAAATCGTTTCTGACCTCAGGAACGCTAACCTATCGTGGACGGGCGGAAATATTACTTCCTTTTGGCGACCCGGTTATCGCTTTGCTTATTGGTGTATTACTCGCGTTTTTCTGCAAAAAGGATTGGAAGAGAAGCGAACTAAGTAAGATCCTGCAGGACGGTGCTGAAAAAGCAGGTGGAATTTTGGTGATCATCGGCATGGGTGGCGCATTCGGCGCGATATTAACCGCTACTAAAATCGGTGAGCACTTTAGCCAGTCGCTGGCATTAGGCAGCATGGGCATATTCTTTCCTTTCCTGCTCACGTCAGTTTTAAAAACGGCTCAGGGTTCATCCACTGTAGCAATTATTACCGCATCGTCGCTGGTACTGCCTTTGTTGCCCGCTTTGGGTTTGACAACTGAAACGGGTAAACTCCTTTGTGTCCTTTCCATGGGCGCAGGCTCCATGATGATCTCGCATGCCAACGACGCCTATTTTTGGGTGATCGCAAAGTTCTCTGGCCTGGAGATGAAAACCATGCTCAAAGTATACTCAACGGCAACTATCCTGATGGGGCTCACTACCTTTGCAGTGGTTTATATTTTATCAAAAATCTTATAATGCATATCCTGATCGCTCCAAACGCTTTTAAGAACAGTCTTGATGCCAGGCAAGTCGCCGATGCAATTCAGCAAGGATTACAGATTAGCAAGCTGGAGTGCACTTCGGAATGTTTCCCTATTGCCGATGGCGGCGACGGTACAGGCAGCCTGATCATTGAGAGCTGTAACGGTATGGTGATCATGAAAGAAGTCCATGACCCTTTGGGCAGGAAAATAAAAGCTTCGTTCGGCTTGATCGATAACGGCAAAACGGGAGTGATCGAAATGGCCAATGCTTCGGGTTTGCGGCTATTACAAAAGAATGAGTTGAATCCGCTAAAAGCATCCTCATACGGCACAGGCGAACTGATCAAATTTGCATTGGATGAAGGCGTTGATAAGATAGTTATCGCTATGGGTGGCTCTGCCACTGTTGATGGTGGTTGCGGCATATTAAGGGCATTGGGCATTGTTTTTTTGGACGACCAGGACGAAAGTTTGCCGGCCATACCCGAGAGCCTATGCAATATGGCCAAGATCGACGCCTCCGGACTTGACCCCCGGATCGCGAATTGTGAGATCGTTATACTTTGCGATGTAAATAATCAATTACTGGGGCCGGAAGGCGCAGCCAGTGTTTTTGGTCCGCAAAAGGGGGCGACTGATGAAGATGTAAACTTCCTGGAAGATTTTTTGGAGAACTTCGCCAGGGTATCGGCCAGCCAATCCAAAGGCAACATGGGCTATATAAAATATGGCGGTGCTGCCGGTGGGGCAACTGCAGGACTACATACCTGGATCAATGCCAAATTGGTAAATGGCATCGAAAGCTTTTTGTCCCTCACCAATTTTGACGACGCTTTAAACAGAAGCGATCTGCTTATAACCGGTGAAGGGAGCATTGACAAACAAACGCTCCAGGGCAAAGGGCCTTACGGTGTCGCAGTGAAAGCCAAAAATAAAGGTATCCCTGTGGTAGGATTGGCTGGTAAAATCCCCCTGGAACTGGGTGAAGAGCTGAACAAATATTTCGATGTGCTACTATCCATCAATAATGAACCGGAAGATATAACAACTGCCATGGAAAATACGGAGAGAAATCTGATCAGGACAGGGAAAGCGATTGGTGATCTGATAAATAGTAATCCTGCAGTCCGTAAATCTTAGTATAGACGAATTTACACCCCAACCGGCTCAGCAACCTCGCTCAACAACTCCACTGCCTCATTAATGGAATTTACTGCCTCAATACTCAACCGCAAAGTATTCTTCACTTCCTTTAAATTAGTGCGCCTTGGATTGGCTTGCACAAACATTAATACCTGCCGGAAGGCATCAGTTTCAAAGTATGGGGATTGCTGATTGGCAATAAAATAGCCTCGAAGCACATTCTTTTTGAGCGATATCTTTTCAAAACCGATGGCTTTGCCCAGCCATTGCAGGCGCATGGTATTGAGCAGGTCGGTAACCTGGGTCGGGATAGGGCCGAAGCGGTCGTAAAGTTGTTGCTCAAAGGCTTTTAGTTCGGTTTCGTTCTCCAGTTTGGAGAGTTCGGTATACAGGTTATAGCGCTCGGCAATGCTGGTCACATATTCATCAGGGATCAATATTTCCATATCCGTGTCGATCTGCGTGAAGGAAATGAATGGCCGCGGCTTATCATCCGGGAACACGCCTTTAAACTCGTCTTCCTTCAGCTCCTGTATTGCCTCATCCAAAATCTTGTGATACATTTCGAAACCGATCTCGGCTATAAAACCGCTTTGTTCGGCGCCCAGCAGGTTACCGCTGCCACGGATGTCCAGGTCTCGCATGGCTACATTAAAGCCGCTGCCCAGGTCTGAGAATTCTTCTATCGCGCTCAGGCGTTTACGTGCTTCGGGAGTAAGGGTCGATAACGGTGGGCTCAACAAATAACAATAGGCCTTTTTATTGCTCCGCCCCACCCGGCCTCGCATCTGGTGCAGGTCACTCAACCCAAACATGTGCGCATGGTTGATGATGATGGTATTGGCGTTGGGTATATCCAGCCCGGCCTCGATAATGGTGGTTGCTACCAACACATCATACTCACCGCTGACGAATTTAAGCATTACATCCTCCAGGTCATCGCCTTCCAGTTGGCCGTGCGCTATGCCGATGCGTGCTTTTGGAACAAGCTTATGGATCAATCCCCCCAATTGGGGCAGGTCGGCCACCCGGTTATGTATAAAGAATATTTGTCCGCCCCGGTCTATTTCATGCTCTACGGCTTCTTTGATCAGGGTATCGTTAAAAACATGCAATTCTGTTACTACAGGCTGCCGGTTTGGTGGTGGTGTCGAAATAATGGAAAGGTCGCGTGCGCCCATTAGTGAAAAATGGAGTGTACGCGGGATAGGTGTAGCAGTCAGCGTCAGCGTATCTACATTGGCCCGCATTTGCTTCAGCTTTTCCTTGGTTGATACGCCGAACTTTTGCTCCTCGTCGATAATCATCAGGCCGAGGTCCTTAAACTTCACATCCTTGCTTACCAGGCGGTGTGTGCCGATGATGATATCAACTTTACCGTTTTTCAATTTCTCAAGCGTATCCTTTATCTGCTTGCTGGATTTAAAACGGTTCACATAATCGATATTGCAGGGAAAGCCCTTCAGGCGGTCGGAGAACGTTTTATAATGCTGGGCGGCTAAGATTGTGGTCGGGACCAATATAGCCACCTGCTTGCTATCGGCAACGGCCTTAAAAGCCGCGCGGATAGCCACTTCAGTTTTACCAAAGCCAACATCGCCGCAAATGAGCCTGTCCATCGGGTGTGGCGACTCCATATCTTTCTTAAAATCTGATGTGGCTTTTTCCTGGTCGGGCGTATCCTCATAAATGAAGGAAGCCTCCAATTCGGTTTGCAAATAACTATCCGGCGAAAAAGAATTACCGGTTTGCGCCTTCCTGACTGCATAAAGCTTGATCAGGTCGCGGGCTATGTCTTTAACTTTTTTTTTTGTGGTTTTTTTCAGCCGCTCCCAGGTATCTGTACCAAGCTTGTTCATCCTTGGAATTGTACCTTCCTTGCCGCTGTATTTCGAGATACGGTTCAGCGAGTTAATATTGACATACAGAAGGTCATTATCTGCATAGATCAACCGGATCATCTCCTGCACTTTGCCATTCACCTCCACTTTTTCCAACCCGGCATATTTGCCGATGCCGTGGTCGATATGCGTTACATAATCACCCGGTTTTAGTTCGCGGAGCTCTTTTAACGTAATGGCCTGTGTGCGGTGATAGCCTTTTTTAAGCTTGTATTTATAATAGCGGTCGAATATTTGGTGATCGGTATAACAGGCGATCTTTTGCTCACGGTCTACAAAACCCTCACGTATGGCAATACTGATCGGGGTGAATTTTACCGTTTTATCCAGGTCATCTAAAATGGCATAAAGCCTTTCTACCTGCCGGGCTGAATCCGTGAGGATATAATTTTCAATTTTATCAGCCTCGTTATTTTTGAAGTTATGAATAAGCAGGGTAAAATCCTTATTGAAGGACGGCTGCGGCCGCATATCAAAATCAACCTCCCTGGCATCATGGTAAAAAAACTGCTTGCCAAATTCTACTATCGGGAAATCATGTAATTGATCTGCGATCAGTTTTTCATCGGTAAAGCCAAACTTTGGGTCGATCCAATCCTGGTTCTTATCCTTTTCGTCGGCGGATAGCGCCTTCCATAAATTGGTGGCTTTCTTGAAGCCATCTCTTATAATATCAAGCGTGAATTGTACGTCCTTTATCCATACCTGCGATCCTGCATCCACATATTCCAGCAGTGAAATATTGTTTTCCGTCAGGAATTTAGATTGAACATTCGGCACAATGGTGATGGTCTTTACCTGCTCAACAGAAAGCTGGCTCTCCACCTCAAACGTGCGAATCGATTCAATAAAGTCGCCAAAAAACTCCACCCGGTAAGGCAGGTCGTGCGAGAATGAAAATATATCAACGATACCGCCGCGAATAGAAAACTGGCCCGGTTCATAAACAAAATCCACCCTATCGAAATCATATTCCACCAAAAACTCGTTGATGAAATCAATACTCAGCTTATTACCCACAGCAATCTCAAGCGTGTTTTTTTCAAGAGAAGCACGGTCGATCACCTTTTCAGCTAAAGCTTCAGGATAAGTGACAATCAGTTGGCCGAATTCGGAAGAATGATTAAGCTCATTCAATACCTCTGCGCGCGCCAGCACATTACTGCTGTCGGGCTGGGTAAATTCAAATGCTTTACGGTAGGATGATGGGAAAAGCAGGATCTCTTTCCCTGTCAGGTTCTCCAGGTCAGCCTGAAAATAAGCGGCTTCTTCCCGATCGGGCAGCACAAATATCATGTGCTTGTGCTGCAAAAAATACAAAGCTACCGCCACCGCCGAATCTCCTGATCCGACCAAACCACGTAACTGGATACGGGGGGCCTTGCCATCGTTAAGCGCTTGCGCCAACGTTTTTACCCGTTCATCAGCTTTATATCGCTCTAAAATATCACGGATGTTCAAACTGCTGCAAATATAGCAAAAAGGTATTTTTTAATGGCATGAGCAACCGCCGGTATTAAAAATAGGTAGATACTAAAAACAAAGTGACGTTAAAATTACTTTTTAAGTTATAGAAAAAACAAATACAGGAAACACTTATATTTAAATAACCATTTGTATCTACCTGAAAGCGGCTTAGAATAACAAACAGCCTATTTGTAAAGCCTGCCTTAATAGAACCTTTAACTAAAAAACATGAAAACTGCATTCTTACCCGGACTGATCATTGCAATTTTAAGCGGCGCATGGTTGTTGGCCATGCGTAAAATGGGGCTCACATTTAATAATGACAATGTGGACTACCGCGAGTTTGTTTCGGTGCTTATTCCGATAGCAGGTTTATACTGGGGATTGAACAGGTATAAAAGAAATGAACTTGGCGGACAGATGGGCTTCCTGGAAGCTTTGATCGAATCCTTTAAAATATTGATCGTAGCGGGTATTTTGGTGATTTTTGTGGGGATCGTATTTGTTAATTATATAGAGGCGCATGATACTAACTGGGCCGATTTCTCAGGCCGTATTTTCGCCGCTTTGCTTATTGGTGTGTTATCCGCGCTGGGCTTATCTTTACTTTTGATGAACAAATCAAAAAAAGTTGATTAGGCAGTTTTTCCGAAAATATTTTGAACTGGTGTTTTGGATAGCGGCTTTAATATCTCTCGCTATCACCGACCCCTCAAACGATACCCATTTTTCATTGTGCCCGCTAAAAGCAATGGGGTTTACCTGGTGCCCGGGCTGTGGCATAGGGCATTCCATTTCTTGGCTGCTGCATGGTAATATCCAAAATTCCTGGCATGCACATTGGCTGGGTATCCCTGCGCTTTTGATTATTCTTTACCGCATTTATACGCTGGCGATTCAAAGGTTGCGGGAGCATAAGAACCTCTCTGCTTTTTGATCAGCATATTTTTTTCACCGTAAAAATTCCGCATCTCACCGAGATCGTTCCAATATCCGCCAATTTTATGTTTGACAGTTTTTATATACGATGTAATTTTATTCAACTTTAAAACTAATCATCATGGATATGTATCAAGGCCCATACGTGGGATTATCAGGAATGACACCTGAAGAATTGAGTTTCATACAACAAGCTAACAACGACCTGACCGAAAATCAGCAAAAATATTTCTATATGTCTTATACGAGCAAGAGAAAAGCGCCACAGGATGTATTGATATTTACTATCATAGGGTTTTTTGGGGTTGCAGGGGTTCAGCGATTTTTACTTGGGCAGATAGGAATGGGCCTGTTGTACTTTTTTACAGGTGGATTTTGCCTGATAGGCACTATTGTTGATTTGGTTAACCACCAGTCGCTCGCTTTGGAGTACAACAAGAAAATGGCCTACGAGAGTTTTCATATCGCCAAAATGGGCAACTAACATTTCCTGGTGGAATTGCTATATTTACGTATTTATTATAAATAATGCAGTTTCCACCTTCACCGGCCCGGTCATTTTGTATCAAACATTACCTGTTTTTGAAATCGAAACACGCCGGGCCACTGCGCCTGTTTTCGGATGGAAATACGGGGATGGTGTTCACTCTACGCGGTCAGCTGAAAATACTAAAGAAAGGCAGCCAGGATACAGAGATCTTGCCAGATGTTTTTGTATACGGACAAGTACATCGTTATCACGATATCTTCAGCAGAGCTGAAACAGAATTGCTAATCGTCGTTTTTCAGCCTTACGGCTATTTTAGTTTGTCCGGCATTCCTGCTGACGAATTAAAGGGTCGTATTATTGATGCTGATCTGATATTTGGCAGTCAAATTTTTTCACTGATGGATGCCCTGGGAGCAGCTATTTCATATGAAAGATCGATCTCGCTGATAGAAAATTATTTTAGCAGTGTTCTTAAGAACACAAAATCAACTGACCGTTTGCTCAGTCCGATTGTCAGAATAGTCATACAATCAAAGGGACAAATTGCTGTTAGTCAACTAACAAAATTAACCAGCTATTCCGAACGTCAGCTCGAGCGGCTTTTTAACCAGGCGGTAGGGCTGTCACCACTCAAATATTTGCAAATCGTCCGGTTACACCATTTTCTATCACTCATCCGTTCGACAAATAATACAGCGTCTTTTACCACTGCCGGTTTGGAGTCCGGATATTATGATCAGCCTCATCTCATTCACAATTTTAAGCAGATCACGGGCTTAACTCCTACACAGTACCTGTCAACGGCGGGCACGCTTGCCGTAAACCTGGTGATAGTTAACTAACATCACGATCGTTATCTTTATTGTGTTTTGTCGGAAATGTACAATTCAAACTTTCTTATTGATCCTTACTTTTGAGAAAAAGAAAATAATGAAAAACCTGAAGATAGCCACCGCCCAATTCGAGAACAAAAGCGGTGATAAAGTTTATAATCTTTCTGTTATTGAACAGCTTGCCGCTAAAGCTGCATCACAAGGTGCGGATATTATCGCCTTTCACGAATGTTCCATAACCGGTTACAGTTTTGCCCGGAATCTGAATAAGGAACAAATGCTGGACATTGCAGAGTTTGTACCGGATGGGCCAGGCGTGCAAAGACTGATTGAAATAGCAAAAGAAAACAACATCGTCATCTTGGCAGGATTGTTCGAGAAAGACGTGGACGATAAGCTATACAAAACCCAGGTTTGCGTTGATAAAAATGGCTTGGTTGCCAAATACCACAAGCTTCACCCATTTATCAATCCACACCTTACGCCAGGCGACCAGTATGTTGTTTTTGACCTATTTGGGTGGAAATGCAGCATATTGATCTGCTACGATAATAATATTATTGAAAATGTTCGTGCGGTTAAGTTGCTCGGAGCTGATATTATCTTTATGCCGCATGTCACCATGTGTACCCCCTCCACCCGCCCGGGAGCTGGATTTGTCGATCCTCAATTATGGGAAAACCGTGAAGCTGATCCAACAACCCTACGGCAGGAATTTGACGGATTGAAAGGCCGCGCCTGGCTGATGAAGTGGCTGCCGGCACGTGCTTATGATAACGCTGTATATGCCATCTTCTCAAATCCGATCGGCATGGATGATGACCAGGTGAAAAACGGCTGCTCGATGATCATTGATCCGTTTGGTGATGTAATCGCTGAATGCCGAAGCTTTGATAACGAGATAGCGATGGCAACCGTCACGCCTGAAAAGCTAACACAGGCAGGCGGCTACCGCTATATTAAAGCCCGCAGGCCTGAATTGTATGGCGATGTAATATCCCGGGTGCATCAATCGGAGCAAAAAGTTGTTTGGATGAATGCTGAAGAATAATTGGGAATTTTCTATAGATTAGTTTCTATGAAAAACGCACTTTCCTGTCTCCTGCTTTTAGCAATTTTTAACTTAACCAAAGCGCAGCAACACGACGGCTATGTGAAGCCTACCGACACTGCAGTTTTACACAAGATCAGTCAGTGGCAGGATCTCAAATTTGGATTATTCATGCATTGGGGTCCATACAGTGAATGGGGCGTAGTGGAAAGCTGGAGCATTTGTCCGGAGGATGAGGGTTGGACACAACGGAAAGGGCCTTACAGCGCAGACTATCACACCTACGTGAAAGCCTATGAAAACCTGCAAACAACCTTTAATCCCACCCATTTCGATCCTGAAAAATGGGTAAAAGCTGCTAAAGATGCCGGGATGAAGTATGTTGTTTTTACTACAAAGCACCATGATGGGTTTTGTATGTTTGATACAAAGGAAACTGACTATAAGGTGACCAGTACTAAAACGCCATTCTCATCTAACCCTAAAAGCAATGTGGCGGATGAGATATTCAAGGCTTTTCGTAAAGACAACTTTATGATTGGCGCTTATTTTTCCAAGCCTGACTGGCACAGCCCTTATTACTGGTGGCCCTACTTCCCCCCTAAAGACAGGAATGTAAATTACGACCCCGCCAAATATCCGCAAAGGTGGCAGCAGTTTAAAGACTATACCTATAATCAAATGCAGGAACTGATGACCAACTACGGCAAGATTGATATCCTATGGATGGATGGCGGTTGGGTAAGGCCGCTGAATAAAGAGGATTCGGTGGTGGCGAAGGAAATGGGCAGTAAATACAACCAGGATATTGATATGCCGAGGATAGCGAAAATGGCACGGGCGAAACAACCTGGCCTCATCATGGTTGACCGTGCAGTTTCGGGCCCTTACGAGAACTACACTACCCCTGAGCAGCAAGTGCCATCAGCGCCCCTCAGTCATCCCTGGGAAACCTGCATGACGATGGGTAACTCCTGGAGCTATGTACCGGGCGATCATTATAAATCTTCTTTGCAAATCGTTCAGCTATTGATCAAGATCGTATCACGCGGAGGAAATCTATTGATGAATATCGGCCCTGGCCCGGACGGCGACTGGGATCCAGAAGCGTATAAGCGCCTGGCCGATGTAGGCAAATGGATCAAGATCAATGGCGAGGGTATTTATTCTTCCAAAGCTGTCGCGCCATATTCTTCAGAAAATATATTCTTTACACAATCAGCAAATGGCAATAATGAATATGCGTTTGCCTTGGCTAAAGATAATGAGGTCGCGCTACCGCCTTTGCTACATATCAAGACCGGCAATTCACGGAAGGTAAAAAAGGTTGCATTGCTTGGTGTCAATCAAAAACTGAAATGGAAACAGGATGGTGATGATATTTCGGTTACATTGCCGGCATCGGTCCAAAATGGCAGCGGACTGCAATATGCCGCAACTTTTAAGCTTACTTATAATTAACCAGGATATGAAATTATCGCAGCTAACCACCTACCTCGAAAGCCTCGCGCCGCTTAGTTACCAGGAGGATTATGATAATGCAGGTTTGATTGTTGGTCAACCTGACCAGGAAATACACCAGGCCCTGATCTCGCTGGATTGTACCGAAGCTGTGGTAGACGAAGCTATCGCAAAAGGTTGCCAGGTGATCGTTTCGCATCATCCTATAGTTTTCAGGGGTTTGAAAAAGTTTAACGGGAAAACTTATGTGGAACGTGTGGTGGAAAAGGCCATCCGCAATCACATCGCCATTTATGCTATCCATACTAACCTGGACAATGTGATGAATGGAGTAAACGAACGTATTTGTGAAACACTTGGGCTGGAAAACTGCCGGATACTGGCGCCTAAAAATGGTCTGCTGAAAAAACTTGTTACTTATGTGCCATCTGATAAGGCGGAGCAAGTGCGCAATGCTTTGTTTCATGCCGGGGCCGGCAATATCGGCAATTACAGCGAATGCAGCTTTAACGCCGAAGGCGAGGGTACATTTAAAGGGAACGAGGATTCAAACCCTTACGTCGGCGAACCGGGTACCCGGCATTATGAGAACGAGGTGCGAATAGAAACGGTTTACCCCGCCAACCTGGAAAGCAAGCTCTTGATGGCGCTCTTTCTTGCGCATCCTTACGAAGAGGTGGCTTATGACTTGTATGACCTCACTAACCAGCACCAGCAGGTAGGCGCAGGCATGATCGGTGAGCTGGAAGAACCATTGGATGAAGAAGAGTTTTTGTTCGAAGTGAAGCAAAGGATGCATGCCCATGTGATCAGGCATACTACACTGCTGGGTAAAAACGTTAAAAAGGTAGCGGTTTGCGGTGGTGCCGGTGGCTTCTTACTGAAGCAGGCCATAGCTGCCGGGGCCGACGTTTTTATAACAGCTGATTATAAATACCACGAGTTTTTTGATGCCGAAGGAAAGATAGTGATCGCCGATATCGGACATTTTGAGAGTGAGCAATTTACGCAACAATTATTGTATGAAATTATTCAAAAAAAATTTGCTAACTTTGCCGTCCGTTTAACAGAAATTAA
>Ga0207671_10001293_pt1 | contig 29404 bp, 25 predicted proteins | sample KBSC24metaG_FD_184352 | JGI IMG/M metagenome (GOLD analysis project Ga0207671, IMG submission 184352) | Corn rhizosphere microbial communities from Kellogg Biological Station, Michigan, USA - KBS C2-4 metaG (SPAdes) (version 2) | ecosystem: Host-associated > Plants > Roots > Rhizosphere > Soil...
AGCCCGTGCCCCATTGGTCGACTAGATGGGCTTCATCAATGACCAGCGCGCGTAGATAGCCAGCCTCAGCGGCCGTACGAAGCGCCGTTCGCAAAGTCCCGCAGGCGGCCTCGGGCGATGCGAAACACAGACCTTGGCTGCCGTCTGCGATGCGCTCAACGATGACGGCATTCTGCGCGTCATTGCCACCTTGATAGGCAAGCGGTTTGGACAGCTTGCAGACAGTGACGGCTTCGAGTTCGTGATTGACGCCCAACGCGACGGTGGGAACGATCACAAGGGTGACGCCGACAACCGCAGCCTGGGTGGGCCGGGTGAAGCCGACCGCTTGGGCGAGTTGGAAGATCATGCTTTTGCCCTCGCCGGTCGGCAAGGCGATCACCAAGGTACCGCCCGGAGGGGTAGAAAGCGCCGCGCGGACGGCGGCCCGCTGCCCGGGGCTCCGATAGGAGACGCGACCTACCGCTTGGAGGAAGGGATCGCCTGTGGAATTGGCGCCGTTGAACTCCCGACACACCGCCTCGGAAGCTGCGCGGCCGTCCACGCCTTCCTCGCCATGTCCGTCCAGCCAGTTGGGCTGCCATGGCAAGGCCGAGACCAGACGTCCTGTCGGTGACATCGACATCTCGAGGCCCACCGACTGCCATCGATCGAAGGAAGCGAGACGGGGATGGGTCACCAGCACGGATGGCGAGATGGCATAGTCGCGCCTGGCATGTTCGAACCGCAGCGCCTGCCGCAGCAGAACCGCCAGATCGAGACCTGTCGCGCGGGGGGCTGCAAGCGCCGACCGGAGCCTTTCGATCGAAGGGGGCTCGGCTTGCCAGTCTGCGGGGCCGCCATTCAGGAGGCTCGCCAGCGCGGCAAAGGCAGCGCTTCCTTCAAGCATTGTCATGCGACTGCGCTTCGCGGCGCATGCGATGCGACAATGAAGCAGCCCATCGCGTCGAGACGGACGGCTGGCTCCGTGATTGCCGGCACGAGCGCCTCAAGCATCTCCAGATCTGCGAGCGCCAGGATATCTCCACTTGAATGACGGTGGGCGAGCCGATTGCGGCGGCGTTCGATATCGGCTGCCAAGAGTGCTGCAGCCGATTGGATCATCTGCTGCATGTCCGGCGTGGCACGCAACGACTCGCGCGCGATATCCCGAACACTGCGGCAGCAACCCTGGAACGCCTCCGCATCGATAACCTGTTCGAGGAATTTCGGCCTGCTGGAAAGATTGGTGTCGGTGCCCTTCTGATCGGACCCGCGATAGGGTTCAGCGAGCGCGCTGATCAGGACGGGATCGAGGATATTGGCGCCATGCGTATCTACGTGCTGCATATGATAGCGCAGCGGCATGTAACGCTGGGCGCGCCGGATCGTCGCGCGTTCCTGAAAGGTCGGCGCCAGCATGTCCGATAGGACGATGTCGGGTTCAATCACGAAGCAGAGCCGAAAGCCGATCCACGGTTCGCCCTGCCACAACGGTGCGATGCGCCATGTCATGAATGAAGTACCGCGATCGTCCCACCGGGTGAACCGATCGACCATGTCGACAAAGGGGGTCCCGGGCCGGAGCAACGTGGTCTCCGGGCTGTGGCTGGCAACACGCCGCCGCCAAGTCAGCGGCGCGGTGTCATCAACCCCAAATTCCGCCAGCCAAGGGGTCTTGGGGACGAGTGTGAGATTGCTCGTTCCGAGCTTGAACGGGTCCTCAGCTGGCCAGGCGTAGGGCCGCTTCTTGAACTGCAAGGCCTCGACCAGCCAGCGATCGACGTCCTGCGCGAGCGCGCCCTCATCCTCTTCGGCATCCTCTAGCGTTTCGATGAAGTTTTCGACCGGTTCATCAGCAAGCGCGATCCGATCGAGCGCATATTGCTCATCCTGCGACTTGCGCTCTGCGGCGATCCTGGCCCTCACTGCCGGGGCGAACGCGCGCAGCGCCTCGGGACCATCGCGAAACAGGATGAAGAACGCTTCTGCTTCGATGTCCGCCAACAGGAACTGGACGTCGCTGATCGACCGATTGAAGATGAGCAAGCCTTCCGAAAGGAAGGTGAACCAGGCCGCCCACGGGCTTTCGTCCTCGTCGGACGGAAGCAGAATGCGGTGGCGGATTATGGACTGGCGCCGCCCAAAGCGATCGAGCCGGCCGATCCTCTGCTCGATCCGAGCCGCCGAAAAAGGAAGGTCAAGATGCACGATCGCGTCGGCGCAGGCGAGATTGAGGCCCTCTTCGCCGCTGCGGTCGGTGACGAGAATTGCGCTGCTGTCGGACTGGCTGAAGCGCTCGACGGCATCGGATTGCCGCTCCTCGCTGTCGTCGAGGAGAAGATCGACAACTATTTCATCGCCAAGGTTCCCCAGCGTGTCGCCAAAATTCTGCGCGAGGGCTGCGCTGTCCCCGAAGGTGACGACCTTGGGACTACTTGCCCCGGCTTTGAGCGTTTTGAACAAGCGGCGCGCGCTCTGCGCCATAGTGTCGAGACGGTCCGCGTCCGAAAAGTCATCGAAGATATGTTGCAGCGCCGCGATGATTTCGTGGGTCTCGTCTCCGAGCGCTTTCAGGTCTCGCAGAACCTCGACAAAGGCATTCCGGCCGCTGCCGAGCGCTTCGAGCAGGCGGACATAGTGCGCGGCATAGACCGCGAGGCGATGACCGTCCTCCCCGGCTGCATCGACGGCGGCGTACCGCCAATCCTCAATGGCGCCGAGCAAGGCTGGAATCTGGTCGGCGGGATCGGCCTCCAATCGGACATGGGCGAGATCCGGCTCCCCTTCGCCGAGCGGTCCTCGCGGCATGAATTCCCAGCCTTTGGCATCCGCGCGTCGCGAGCGGATCAGCCGTTGATGGATGCGGTACGTGTCGGCGATATGCGTCTTGAGCGCGCTGCATAAGGGCGCAACAGCCTCGCTGCCGGCGCGGCTGGCTTCAATGAGTTGCGGCGCCAAGCGCATAACGAAGGGGTCGTCGCCGAAGAGGGTCTGTATTTCCTCACCGCGCCTGCGTAACACCAGGCCGGGACTGTCGGGGTCGAGACTGAGGAGCAGCCGTCCGATGTCGCGTCGCTGTTCAAGCTTCGCCTTGAATCCCTCTGCATCGTCGAGACCATGAGTGTCGGGGTCGAGGAGGTTGAGCAGCGCGAGAAAACGGGCCTCCTCGCCGAGCGGCGGAGTCGCTGACAGGAGGAGCAGCATGGGCGCTGCTGCCGCCAATTCCACGAGCCGGTGCGCCGCGTGCGCAAGTGGCCCATCCTCAACGCCCACCAGATGATGGGCCTCGTCAACGACAAGCAGATCAGGCGTGTCGGAATAATGCGCGAGGTCCGCGTGGGACACACAGGTGAATGGGTCATCGAACTGATCGAGCCGGAGTTTCTGCTCGAGTTCCTTCCGCCATTGCTCGCACAAATGCGGTGGTGTGGCGATCAAGACGCGGGTGTCAGGATTGTCGATGAGGTGCTGCCGGATGATGAGACCGGCTTCGATCGTCTTGCCCAATCCCACCTCGTCGGCGAGGAGATAGCGCTGGATCGGATCGGTCAGGACCCGGCGGACAGCTGCGACCTGATGGGGAACAAATTCGACGCCGGCCGAAAGCAGAGCGGTCAGCCCCTGGCTGGCGCTGCGCAGACCAAGCAGGGCCGCGACGGCGGACTGACGGCGGTCATGGAGATATTGGGTCTCTGCGCCCCCCGCGGCGAGAATTTCGGCGGGGTCCTCCGGCGCTTGCCAGGGGCGGACGAACAGGTTGAGTTCGCTGACATCGCGCTCTTTCCCATTGGGAAAGCGGACCTCGTAGGTCACCAGGCCATTGTCCTGCTGTAGATAATGGGTGACGCGGCCAACCCGCATCCGGTCGTCTTCGCGGACATAGGCGCGGGTTTGCGGGCTCAGATAGGCGCGTTCGACCTCCGAGGTCGGGCATTCGATGGTCTGTGTGCGGCGAATCGAGTGGAACACAGAAATGGTGCAGCGTCCGTCGGCCGCCGCTTCAAGTTTCCCGATACCCTTATGGCCGGGCAATCCAACAAACATGCCCCTGAACAGACGTCACCCCCTGAGCGAATCTCGTTTCCTTGTCGCTCTGGAGACACTCTATCGAGGGGCGCTTGAGAACCAACGAAAAACGATGGCTTTAAGCGTTCATTTCGGTGGCGTATTTCTCCCATCCGCCGCGACGTAGATCGCAGGCCGGGCATTCGGCGCAGCCATAGCCCCAATCATGCAGCGTATCATGCTCGCCACGGTAGCAGGTGTGCGTGCCCGTCCGGATGAGATCGACCAGGTCAGCGCCGCCCAGATCATGCGCCAGCGACCAGGTTTGTCCTTTGTCGATCCACATGAGCGGGGTGTGCAGCACCGATCGGCTGCCCATGCCTAGGTTGAGCGTGACCTGCAGCGATTTGAGCGTGTCGTCGCGGCAGTCGGGGTAGCCCGAAAAATCCGTCTCGCACATGCCGCCGACCAGATGGCGGAGGATGCGCCGCGAGGCGAGAGCAGCCGCGAGTGTGAAGAAGAGGAGATTGCGGCCAGGAACGAAGGTGGTCGGAAGACCGTCCGCACGCAGCGCGATTTCGGCCTCGCGGGTGAGCGCCGTTTCGCTGACCTGGCCAAGTACGGAGAGGTCAAGCATATGGTCCGGTCCGAGCCGAGCGCCCCATGTCGAGTTGAGGTCGCCGAGTCGCGCACGGAACGTGTCCCGGCACTCAAGTTCGATGCGGTGGCGCTGGCCATAATCGAAACCGACAGTCTCGACCTTGTCGAAGCGTGCGAGGGCCCACGCTAGGCAGGTGGCGCTATCCTGTCCGCCCGAGAAGAGGACCAGCGCGCCGGCGTCCGCGGTCATGCCGAAATCTCCTCGCCCCAATATGAACAGGTCTCGCCGCTGCTGTCGCGGTAGACGCTGACCTTAAAAAGGTTCGTAACGACAGGGTGAAGGCGGTCCCAGATCCAGCGGCTGAGATTCTCCATCGTTGCCGGTCCTAGATCATTGATCTCGTCGAGGAAGCGGTGGTCGAGTGCGTCACGCGCATCGGCCATGGTCCGTTCGAGCAATCCCAGGTCAACAACCATGCCGGTTGCGGGATCGGGGCGGCCGCGCACCGTGACTTCGGCGCGGTAGCTATGGCCATGGATGCGGCGGCTCGAGTCGGTGTCGATCAATCGGTCGAGGGTGTGGGCCGCATCGAAGCGAAACTGCTTGCTGAGTTCGAACATCAGCGGATTCCGATCATCTTGTGCGACTGGAGCGAGAGCCGCCAGCGCGGGTTGTCGGTGCAATAAGCAATGGTCGCCTCGAGCGTGGCGGCGGCCGTGGCGCAATCCATCGGCTGAAGGAAGAAGTGGTCGAAGGCGAGATGCTCGAATAGCTCGGGCGGCGCGCTCTCCTGCGGAAAAACGAGCTTAAGTTCATCACCAGATCTGAGGACGAGTTCGGCGTTGGCCTTCGGGCTGACGCAGATCCAGTCGAGCCCCGCGGGCGCCGGCTGGGTGCCATTGGTCTCGACGGCGACCTTGAAGGCGCGCGCGTGAAGCGCATTTACTAGCTCCGCGTCTACCTGGAGCAGAGGCTCCCCGCCGGTTAGAACCACATAGCGATTGGTGGCGGGACCGCTCCATTCCCGCTCGACGGCCTCAGCTAGCGCCTCGGCGTCGGCAAAGCGGCCGCCGCCGGTGCCGTCCATGCCAACAAAATCGGTATCGCAGAAGGTGCAGACGGATTGGGCGCGATCGCTTTCGCGGCCGGACCAGAGATTGCATCCTGCAAAGCGACAGAAGACGGCAGCTCGGCCCATCTGTGCCCCCTCCCCCTGCAGCGTCTTGAATATCTCTTTGACCGCATAGCTCATGTGCGTTGGGCCGCTGGCTCGAGCAAAGGGACCGGTGCGGCTTTCGCCTTTGTGCGCAGATCGGCCTTCACAATGCCGACCAGATGATGTTTGAGGAGCGCGACATCGCGATTCACGTTCTGGAGCGAGTTCCAGCGTCGGGTTTCCCCGTCAAATTCCCATTCGCCGCTCGTCCAGGCGGTTCGGCCCTTGAGGCAGGTGAGGCCCTCGCGAAACTCCTCAACGCTGCGCGCATCGACGCGCTGAGCAAGCACCTCCATGACATCGCCCATCGCTTGGATGCCCGCACCGTGCAGCAATCGCGAGGTCGCTGGCTTGTGGCCGTGCCAGTCCTCGAAGAATGTCGTCTTCACTGCCTCGAAGAAGTTAGAGACAAGCCGGACACAACGGGCGATGCCCTTGGGTCCGGGTATCAACTCGCGCATCACGCCGTTCGTCAACGATTCCATGATGACCCTCTGCATCACGGTGTCCGCGATCATTCCATCGGGCTGGGTGTGCTGCTTGATTCGGCCGTTGAGCGCCGTATTCTCGAAGTTGAGGCGCGCGGTGATGTCGGCCGCGGTCGATCGGCGGCTGAGACGCGGCGGCAGGTCATCGACCGTCGGTAGCAGTTCGTAGATCAACGATTTGGGCAGCGGCTTGGTGTTGTTGATGAGAACGAACTGGCGGCGCAGTTCGGCATCGTCGCGGCAGATCAATGCCGATACGAAAATCTGAAAATCGCGATCGATTTCGGTGAGGGCCGAGAGCCGCTGCTGACCATCGACGACCAGACCTGGAATGCCTTGGCTCATGTCGATCGACAGCCGGACGAGACCATCGCCCAGATCCTCGGTTTCGACCCGGTCAGTGAAGGCAACGACGATCGGATTTGGCAGGACGGAATTGGGCTTTTCGAGATAGTCGCGGATCTCGCGAATGTGCGCGGCGACCTGCGGGCGCTGGAAGCCGCTGACCTCACCCTGCGGGTCGCGGCCGATGCGCTCGATCGAGGCGAAGGCCAGCACGTCGGCGGCGCGCGCCGCGAAGCTGAGCACTTTATGCTCATTGCTCTGCTGCGCACAGATGGTGAGGTAGGTCATCGATTGGTTTAACGGCACGCTTCAGATCCAGTCGTTCGATATGGTCGTGATAGACGGCGAGATTGTGGATACCGCGACGCTTGTTCCGGTTGCTGCCCCGGAAGATGATGACGTCGATGGCGGCATCCTGGCAGATCCGGCAGGCGCATTGCGCCCATGGGCGTTGGGCCAGAGTTAGGCGATAGCGTTCGGCTAGGCGCGCGAGCGCGACGCTGGTCTTGCAGTCTTCATAGGGTTTCTCCTCGACGAGCGGCGCGCTGTAGACGAGGACATTGTGCAGCGTCTCCTCAAGGTCGGCCTCGCCTTTGTCAAAGGCCCGCAGCGACCCCAGAGCGAGCGCCTCGAGCCGCACCAGTTCTTCGGCCCGAAAGGCTCCCTTCTTCACGCCGCGCTGAAGTTTGGGATTTTCAATTGCCTGCGGCACGCGGATCGACGTGAAATAGCGCAGAGTCCCGTCGTTGCCCGGCAAATAATAGTTCTGCTTGGCGTCCTTAAAGGCACGGATCAGCGGTGAGGTCGTATCGAAACTGGCGATGTCGTAGCTGTGAAAGCTGTCGATATCGTCGGCCTTGGCGAAGCCCAATATATGGAGGCGCGTGGACTGGGCACGGCGGCCGCGGATTGCCTCCAGGCAAAGTTTAATTTCGGGCGATTTGAGCGGAACCATGCCGCCGAGCGCGAGATAGTCATATCCCATCGCAACAAGTCGTCGGGCCGCCTCGGCCATACTGCCCGGAGACCAGCCCTGCACAACGCCGAGCGGCTTAAAAGCGGCATCCATCGCCAGCGCTTCGCGGCGGAAGCCCGCGGCGTTTTCGAGCGTAATATCGAAACGCTGGCGGGCATCGGTCGATCCGCCGGTCATGCCGCTGCCCGCGGCATCGAAGTCGAAGATGATGTGATCGACCGAACAACCATGTGTGAAGCCGCACTCGTCGTAGAACTCGGCCATTTCAGTGGGCGTGTACGGCGGGCGCTCGTCCTGGACATAGGTGAAGGCGCCGCAGTCGCCGAAAATGTCGAGATGCGCGAACTCAGGTTTGTCGAGGCGCAGGAACTTGCGGACGCCCACGAGATGAAAGCGGCGCGCTTGGCTTACGGTATATTTGCCTTTGACGCGATGGTCGCCGACGATCCCACGCGAGACCAGCACACCATCATATGGGGCGTATCCCAATATCTCGTGAGGATAGGCGTCGTCCCAGTAGGGCTGGCGTTCGGCGGGGCTGCGATCGGCAATGAAGTCGAACGCGGGGTCCACATAATCGAGGCTGTCCGCGAAAATGAACTTCATGGCGCGCCCCGAGCTAGGTCGCGCTCGACATGCATAAGATGATCGCTGAGCTTGGTGATGTGCTGAGAGGTCGACTGAATTTCGTTCCAGTCGAGGCCCATCCCGTCCCAGGTGCCGCTCGTCCAGCAGCAATGGGGCGCGAGGCGCTTCAAGGTCGCGCGGACCGCCGCCGCTTTGTCGGGCGCGGCGTCGGCGCGCAGCATGATCGTATCCATGAGCGCGCCCATCGCGCGAATACCGGCGGAGTGCATGAGGCGACTTTCGGTCGGCGGCTTGCCCCAGGCTTCGGGAAAGGTGTCGCGAACGGCTGACCAGTAGAGCAGCAGTGCGTCGTACATGGCGGCCGTATCATTGCCGTCACCATTATTCTTGAATTGGCCGAGCGCCCCGGCCGGCGTCTTGAGGCTCGCCTTCATCGTCTCAATCAGGGCATTGTCGGTGACGATAGCAGTGCGATCCCTGGCGTCGGACTCGCGCTTGATGAGCCCGTAAAAGGGTGAGGTCGGATCGGTATTCAGCGCCTCGCACAAAGCGCTGGGCAATTGCCGTGCCGCCAGATCGCGCGGCAAGAGGACGCTGACTTCGGGCAGCAACTCGTTGATGAGCCGGGTCGGGAGTGGCCTTGCCTTGTTGACGAGGATGAACTGCTCGCGCTGTGTTGCAAGCGCATCGGAGACGAAGCCGATGACGGGCACCGCGATGGTTGTATCCTTGGCCGCGCTCAGCGCAAGCGAGCGCTGCTGGCCATCGACGATCCAGGCCGCGCGGCGTCCCTCGGGATAGATGGGAATGCGCAGGGTCCCGGTTTCGCCGACCTCGCAGGCATTGTCGGGCGACCGGCCACGCGATCGCGCAAACTCGACTTCCGGCGATAAGGCCAGAATGATGGCATTGGGAAAGAGCACCGGGCCGCTATCGAGGAAGGCCGTGATCTCCTTTACGTGATCGCGGATTTCGCGGCGCTGAAAGCCCTTGAGTTCCTGCTCGTCGCGACGGATCCGGCTGATATCGGCGATCCTGTTCACGTCGGCGCCATAGAGAAAGAAAGCGAAGACGCCGGTCCCCTCGCCTTGCTCTGCCCGAACCGCGCGGATTTTGAGAAACTCGCGCGCGCTCATGCGCGCTCGGCCCGTACACGGCGAGCGAGGTCGGCAAAACGGCCCTGCTCGCAAGAGACGAACAGCTCATCACGAAATCGGCGCAGCAAGCGCGACGAGCTTCCGCGCTCGGCGTCCCAGTGGAGGCGTATAAGGGCCAGGATGCCGTTATCGTCGAGGCGGGCCCGTTCGACCTGTTCGGGCAGCGCCCAGCCGCGCTGCGCCGCGCTGATCGCATCGGCATGGTCGGCCGCCGACCCCGCTTGCGCCGCTGGCAGGATATGGCGCGCAAAATGGTGCAGTGCGCGTGCGGCAAAGTCGCCCCGGGTTCCGCGGATCGGGCTGTCGAGACCGTCGAGGCGGTCGTCATAGGGCATCACATAGGGATGCAAGGCCGACGCTATATTGGTGCGCGGTGCGCGCGTGAACAGGCGCAGGCGGCCGCGGATCGCAGGCGGAAGGGAGACCAGATCATCGGAGATCATCTCGATATAGAGATCGGAGAGCGCCGCGCAGATGAGGCCGCCGGCTTCCTGCGCAGCGTCGATCAAGGATTGCCGATAGGGCGATGCCGCATTCAGCGCTTGCCACCAGGACTGAGCTGAAAAATCGCCTGTGACCCGGTCGCTTATGCTGTCGGGCGCGTCGATCAATATCGTGCACGCATAGGGGGGCACCGACTGGGTGGCGTCGATGAGGCCAAGACCGGCGGAGACCACCATCAGGCGGGCGTCGAGCAGACCGGCGGACAAAACCGCCTCTTGGAAGGCCCGGCCGCCATAGAGGTCGGCAGCCGGATAGAACTGGTCCGACGCGCCGAGCCGGCGCACCCAGTGGGCGGCGATATCTGGCATCGCGGCTTTGGAAAGCGTTGAGGCGTGCTGCGCGGCGGGGACCGGCTTTCGCTTCCGATTGGTGCAGGTGGTGATAACAAGCGTCACAAATTACAGCCCCCGATCCGCGTTTGCGGACGCATTATCCATAGCATTTTCAGCCTAGCTATACCAGAATTAATGCAGCTGATCGTGCGGCAGTTCAGCCCCACAAATGCGCAACTGGGCGGGAAAAACTACGGCGCGCGGCCTGCGCGACGGTGTCAGGGCAAAGGCGATAACCTGGCGGTGAGGACCGAATCAGTCGCTCGAAACGAAGCGCTCGACGCGAGATCATGCACCCGAATAGGGCTTGCTCAGACTTGCTTTGCAGCAATGCGGCCGGCACGCTGTGAACCACTTCTATAACGAGACAAATCTATATGGCGTCGATCGAGATTGGCTGGGCAGAAACTGCTCTCATCAGTGTTTTTGAAGAGGCCCGACATCTAGGTTTCGATCTTCGTAAGTTTGATGCGCAGACGGAGGACGTCCAGGCGGCCGTAAAAAAAGCTACGGTCGACCGTATCATCGGCATCGTTCGGGAGGCTTGGCGCGCGTCATACGATCACGAATACGGTGCGGGGCAGGATTTCAACGATATCCGGAACGGCGTGTATGTGATCTCGATGGGCGACGGGTTCGCCGTCAAATATACCGGCGGCTGTTCCGAGATTATGTACATCGGTCGCGGCGTGATTGCGAACCGCATCCGCTCGCACCTTTTCAACTGGATTTTCGACATGTCACGGTCGCTGCGAGACGTGCCGTTTCGCTTCTACATGGAAACCGTCGGCGACGGCCGATCGAAAGGCGCCTTCAAGGATTTCGAGCATCATCTGCTAGAGCAATTCTCCAAGAAATTTCAGGAGAAGCCGCTGGTCAACAAGATCCATGGTCGTGAAGGGCATATCACCCATAGCTTCAGCGGGGACTGGAAACGCCCGCTGGATGGGCGCGGCAAAAACTACCTGTGGGAGATCCGCCCTTCCAAGCGGAATTCCTGGTTCAAGGAATATAAGGACGATTGATCCGCGAGCTTCAGGCATAGGGTAACGGAGGGGGAAGCTATGCGATCGGCAGTCTATTATCCGCGCACCACGGTGCAAAGTCGCTCGATCATGCAGTCCTCCCTTCTGCTATGGGACAAGCTGCACACAATCGTCCCGATGCCACACTACGCCCCGGAGTATACCGACCAAGTCGATCTTGCGGAGGCGTGGGAGATGATCGGCGCCAAGATTGTGCCGAACGAGGCGCAAAAGCGACGCACGCACGATGCCATCGATGCAACGCTAGCGACGCGACGCCTCCCGTCGAATCTTTCGTGGGTTGGCGCGATTGACCGGCCCGAGGACCCTTACGAGATTTGGCCCCAGAAATTCGCGGAGCGGACCTGGGATCTCATGCGCGAGCATGGCCTGACGGACGACCAACTCCCTAACGGCGATTTTCGGTTCACCCAAGACGGTGGCCTGATGGTGATGGCAAAGCTTGCGGATGCCTGTGCGGGAACGAACTTTGCGCGCGTCACCGACCGGCTGATGGCATACGGCATGATCGGGAGCGGCGAGCAGCGACCAGGCACTACGGCCGAGGTGGTGCCGATCACGTTAGACGTGATCGACGCCACCAGCATTCCGATCGAAAATCTCGTAGCGTTTCGAAAGCGCGAGGAATCTGAGCGCCGCGGCGGAGATTATCGGAAGCTGCGCCATCGCTATGCCGATACGGTTCAACACCATATGCGCGCCCTCGACGGTGCAATCGACCAGTTCGAGCGGGATGAGATCAATCGCGTCTTCCGCGACACGATACAGGAAGATTTGCGCGATCTGCGAAGCGAACTCGGCGGCAACAGGGTTGACCTGCTTCTGAAGCCGGTCGTTGTCGCGGGCATCGCCACTAGCGGGGCGGCAGCGGCGGCGGGCGCCGACCATCTCACGACCGCCTTAGCGGCGGGTGTCGGTGCCGTGTTTGGGGCAAGCTGGAAGGATATTGGCTCTGCGGTCGCTGATCTGTTCGGCGGGGGACTCGCGTTCGACCGCAAACAACGTGAAACGATGAGCAAGCACCCCATGGCTTACATGTACGCGCTCTCTAACCGACGATGAGCGTGTCAGGGCTCGTTTTAGCGGCCTGACGCAAGCGCGGTGAATGGGCTGCGCTCGGTCAATCGGGAGATGCGGTCGTACCCCTCTCGGATTGGGCTTCGCCCCCTGGTGATCGAACGGACCATGACTGCGTCTGATGAAAGCTTTCGTTGGTCGACACTATGTGGAAGACCGGAAAGTCTCAGCCGTTCGAGCTCAGCGAAAATCGCGCGGCTTGATCTTGATGCCCTCGGTGGGTTGGCCTGGAATAATCCCCGAGCCAAGCCTCAGATCTGGTATGTAAATCGCCCTGGCGTCGCGCCCAAGATGCCGGTTCTCCGGATCGCGCGGGTCAGGCGACATGGGACTCTTGACCACGTCGGCCCGGCTGACTCGGTAGATATCGGCCACGTCGGCGCGCCGGCCTACACTCGCCAGCATGCCTGAAAGATCGTCGAGGCGCTGAGCGACAATATGAATTACATCACCTTCGCGCTGTACCTGACCGCGAACGCCCATCATTGAAGCGCCGAGGACGGTACGTCGGTTCTTCTCGAAGACATTGGTCCAGACGACAAGATTGGCGACGTCGGTTTCGTCCTCCAGTGTGATGAACATGACCCCCTTGGCACTGCCCGGCTTCTGGCGGACGAGGACGAGGCCAGCGAGCTCAATCCATCGGCCATCCCGGGTTGTCCGCAGCGCCTCGCAGGTAATCATCTTGCGCGCCTTCAGTTCATCGCGAAGGAAGGCGAGCGGATGGGCACGCAGCGACAATCCTGACGCGCGGTAATCTTCTACCACCTCCGCGCCCTCGCCCATTGGCGTCAGCATGACCGTCGGCTCGCGGGCTTCCTGTCGTAACTTACCGTCACGATCGTCGGCTGCCGCGAACAGTGGCAGCGCCGCAGCCCCGAGGCCCTTGACCTCCCACAGGCCCGCGCGGCGGTCCGCGCCTAGCGATCCGAAGCCATCGGCATCGCCGATGCGGTCGAGGGCACCGCGGCCGACGCCGGCCCGCCGCTGGATTTCCTCGATGCTCGTAAAGGGTTCTTCGCCCCGCGCCGTGACGATCGCGGCGCCATCGGCGTTCGACAGGTCGCGCGTCAAGCGCAGACCGAGGCGCACCGCCTTGTAGCGGCCGCGGCCTGCTTCCAGCGTGCAATCCCAGCGACTGGCGTTCACGTCGATCGGCCGGACCTCAACGCCATGCTGGCGCGCGTCGCGCACGATCTGCGCCGGAGCATAGAAGCCCATTGGCTGCGCGTTCAGGAGGGCGGCGCAGAAAGCGTCGGGATGATGGCACTTCATCCAACTGCTCGCATACGCGATCAGCGCAAAGCTGGCCGCGTGGCTTTCGGGGAAACCGTAGGAACCGAAGCCTTCGATCTGCTTGAAGGTTTTTTCGGCAAACTCGTGATCGTAACCGCGTTCAACCATGCCGTTGATGAGCTTATCGCGAAAATGCGAGACGCCGCCGGTCAGTTTGAACGTCGCCATCGCGCGACGCAGCAGATCGGCTTCGCTTGCCGTGAACCCCGCGCATTCGATCGCGACCCGCATCGCCTGCTCTTGAAAGAGCGGCACGCCGAGCGTCTTTTCCAGCACGCGGCGGAGTTCCTCGGTCGGGTAGGTCACCGCCTCCTCGCCGTTACGCCGTCGTCGATAGGGATGAACCATGTCGCCCTGGATCGGACCCGGCCGCACGATCGCGACCTGGATAACGAGATCGTAGAAGGTCTTCGGTGCCATCAACGGGATCGACGCCATCTGGGCGCGGGATTCGATCTGGAAGACACCGAGGGTGTCAGCTTTTCGGATCATCGCGTACGTTGCGGGATCCTCGGCCGGGATGGTTGCGAGGTCATGCTTGATGCCTTTGTCGCTCTCTAGAAATTCGAACGCCCGGCGCATGCAACTGAGCATGCCGAGCGCCAGCACGTCGACTTTCATGAAACCCAAAGCGTCGATATCGTCCTTGTCCCATTCGATCACTTGGCGATCGTCCATCGCGGCGGGCTCGATCGGGACAAGTTCGTCGAGCCGATCACGGGTCAGCACGAAGCCGCCAGGATGCTGGGACAGATGGCGAGGCGTGTTGATCAGGGTCCGCGCAAGCTCGAGCGTCAGCGCGAGCCGCTTGTCGCCGAGGTCCAAATTGAGTTCCTCCGCGTGCTTCTCCTCGACTCCTTCCCGGCTGTAACCCCAGACGGCACTGGCGAGGCCGGCAGTGACGTCCTCCGACAAACCGAGCGCCTTCCCAACCTCGCGCACAGCGCCGCGGGAGCGATAGCGGGTGACGACCGCGGTGAGCGCCGAGTGGGTGCGGCCGTAGGTCTCATAGATCCACTGGATCACTTCCTCGCGCCGCTCATGTTCGAAATCGACGTCGATATCGGGCGGCTCGCGCCGCTCCGCCGAGACGAAGCGCTCGAAGAGCAGCTCGGATCGTACCGGATCGATCGAGGTGACGCCGAGCACGTAGCAGACCGCGCTGTTCGCGGCCGATCCACGGCCCTGACAGAGAATCTCCCGCCGCCGGGCCTCGGCGACGATCGAATGGACGGTCAGAAAATATGGCGCGTAGTCCAGCTGGGCGATGAGGCGCAGCTCATGTTCGAGCTGCTGACGAACCTTGCCCTCGATCCCGTCTGGATAGCGTTCCGGCGCCTTTTCCCATGTTAGCCGCTCAAGTTCCTGCTGAGGCGTTCGGCCGGGCACCCGAATCTCGTCCGGATACTGATATTTAAGCTCGTCGAGGCTGAAGGTGCAGCGCGCGGCCAATTCGACGCTGCGCCAAACCGGACTTGGATCCTTGAGATAGCGGCGGAAAAGCCGCTCCATTTCCTCGCCGGTCTTCAGATAGCGATCGGCGAAACGCTCGCGGGCGTTCCCGAGGGTATCGACGGTGCATTTCTCCCGGATGCACGTCACCACATCCTGCAACAGCCGCCGCTCGGGTGCATGATAGAGGACGTCGTTGGTCGCCACCGTCGGGACGCGCGCGGTGGCCGCGATTGCCGCGAGGTCGCGCAGGCGAATAGCGTCCCGCGGCCGGCGCCGGACGGACAGCGCCATATAGGCGCGGTCGCCGAAAATCCGCTTCACGCGCGCGATCGCGGCCTGCGTCACATCGTCGGCACGATCGGGCACGAGCATCGCGATCAGGCCCTCATTCCACTCTTCGACATCGGACCAGTCGAGATGGCAGGCGCCTTTGCCAGCCCGCTTCTTGCCGACGCTGAGCAGTCGACACATCCGGCCATAGGCGGCCTTGTCGATCGGGTAGACCAACAGCGCGGTGCCGTCGGTCAGATCGAGGCGACAGCCAACGATCGAGCGAACGCCGGTCGTTTTCTCTCCATCCCAAGCGCGCACGATGCCGGCGACCGAGTTGCGATCGACGATACCGAGCGCGGGCAGGCCCATCCGGGCCGCAGCGACGAACAATTCCTCGGGGCTGGACGCGCCGCGCAGGAAGCTGAAATGCGTGGTGACCTGGAGTTCAACGTAGATCGGTGCCGGCTCGCTCATGCGAAGGCGCCATGAATGAACCAGCGCATCGATCCGGTTGACGGGTTTTCGCCATCGCCTGCCCGGAACAGCCAGTAGCGACCACCGCTCACGGTCTCGACCTGATAATAGTCACGGACCGTGAAAGGCTGCTCGCCTTCCACACCCGCATCCCGCCACCATTCGCCGTGCAGCCGTTCGGGGCCGTCGCCCTGGGTGACGCGGAAACGCTTGCCCCGCCAGACGAAGAGCCGGGGCGCGTCATCTGGCAGCAGCGCTATCACCTCGATCGGCTCGGGCCGCGCGAGCATCCGCGCCGGTCGCGGCAGATCGTCATCCCAACCAGCGCCGCGTGCCGAGTCGAGCGCCGGCGATCTAGCTGCAGACCGTTCCGGCATGATGCTGGCCTGCGGCGCCAGGCGGTGCAGGTTGCGCGCACCGAACCGATTGGCGAGCGCATCCACCAAAGCGGCAAGGTCCGGCCCACGCTTGCCGAGGCTTTCGAGGCTTTCTCCCTGCCGCGCCGCCATCGGCTCGATCAGCGACACCACAAGCGTCATCGCCTCGATTCCGAGGCCCGGCTCGACGGCTTCGATCTTCGCCGACAGCAGCTTCGACAGATGTTTGGGATCGCGTGAGGGCGCGGCGGTACCGACGCGAATGACCTGGGTCTGTCCATCGACGCGATGGAAGTAGCAATCGAGCCGACGAGCGCCTTTGCCGACTCGGCCAAGCTGATCGACAGCATCGCCGACGAGATCACCGATGACCTGTGCGAATGCCTCGGGCGTCGCAATCGGCTCCATGAATCCGCGCCGCGCACGCGGTAGATGTTCCGGAAAAACGGGCTCGATCGGCTCGGGCGCGTGTCCCAGCGCCTGGTCGAGCCGGCGATGGAGCACGCGCCCAAACCGCTTGGCGAGCGGACCGCGTGGCGTCCCGATCAGCTGCTCGATGCGCTCGAAGCCCAGTTTTCGCAGGCCTTCGATGATGCCGGCCTCGAGCCGCAGCGCGGCGATCGGTAACAGCGCAATTGCCTTGCGATGGTCACCCGGCTCGATCGTGACCGGCCGACCGGCCGGGACATGGCGCGCCACCGCGTGAGCGCAACCCGCCGTGTCGGCGACCGCGATCTGAACCGACACACCGAACGCCGCGACACGCCGGTGGAGATCCTTGAGCAACGCAGCCTCGGTGCTGAAGAGCGCGGCGCAGCCGGTGATATCCAGCCAAAGGCCATCGGGCGCGTCTGGGGCCACAATCGGCGAATAGCGCTGGCCCGCCCACAAGGCGAGACGACGCAGGCCCTCGAAATCGGCGTCGGGTTGCGCATCGATAACGGCAAGCTCGGGCGCGAACGACCGCGCCTTGGTGATTGTCATACCGGGCCTGATGCCGAGCGCGCGTGCACCGGCATCGACCGCCGCCACTATGCGGCGCCCATGATCGGGAATCGCGGTCACCAACGGCACCGTCGGGGAGAGAGCCTCGCCGCCGTCAGGCGGCGACTTGGCGGTCTTCCGCCGCAGCCGGTCGGTCGACCAGTGCGGAAGATAGACCGAGGCGACCCGTCGCATCGCACCCCTCCACGATCCATGCGTGCGGGTTGCCGCCGCGCACCCTTTCCAAAGCCACTTGCCAGCGCGGTCGACCAAGGCTCGGAATGCCTAGATCCTCGCTCGGGCTTGCGGTTATGCGCCAGCGTGTCACCGCCGCCGTGCCTTCGACCGACTGCTCGACCTTGGAAGCTCTACGAAAGACAAAGGCCGCGACCCCGGACCCTTCGGCCGCGAGCTGCAGGCGCTTGGAGGCGGTCGTCGAATATTTGCCGATCTCGCCGACCACTCCGCCGAGGCCTGGATGTCGCAGGCACTCCTCCATTGCGAGCATGACGTTGGCGTCGCTGCCCGCCTCGACATAGATCACGCGGTCGGCATGTAGCCCGGCGAGGTGAAGTGCCGGGGCGAACAGATCACGCCACCGCAGACACCAGAAGACAGGACCGTCGATCCGGGCAAGAACACCCGCCAGGAAGATCGTGGCGCTGGCATCGTCGGCGAGGTCGGGGCTTCCCGCGACCTCGTGTAGTGCGCCGGCAGCCAGGCCCCCTCCCGGAAGCCGCTGATCGATCGCATCGACGCCGAACGGCAACACCGAATGGCGCACCCCAACGCCCTCGATCTGCGCAATTTGCGCACGCAGATTTTGAAGGACGACGGACTCACGCATAGCATTCAGGAGACTCGCAAATTGCCGAAAGGACCGTCTTGTTCGTCCTTATCGGGAGCCTGAGTCAATGACTTTGTTCGCTATATGTTCCGTGGTATAGTCTGACCTCACCCGAGTCGGTTTGAGCGTTTGTCATGTCACGACTGCACAGCATCCAGGCGAGTATCACCGAGATCGCGAAGCATTTCGGCGTCGAGCCAGTTCCGGCGCTCGAGGTTCCCAGCGAGATCGTGGAGGGTCTGCACGGCCTGGTGATCATGGCCAAGGACGAGCGCAGGCTGCTCAAGTCGATGACATGGGGCTTCCCCCGACATACCCATGAGAGCCAGTTACGCGGCGAAACGCCGCAGCGGCTTGGCTTGGTCGCCAATCTTACCAATCCCATGTGGGACAAGCTGGTGATCGATCCGCGCTATCGCTGCCTGATCGTACTCACCCATTTCGGCAATCCGGATGGCGACGACGGATCGAAGACACGAACCTGGTTTTCGGTGAAGGACCAGCCGATCATGGCTTGGGCCGGCTTTTGCCGGAACACGCCTGAGTTCGGACCGGTCTATGCTGGCATGACGATGACGGCGAACGCCGCGGTCCCGCCAACCAACGACCGCATGCCAGTCCTGCTCGACCCACATGAATATGATCTTTGGCTGCAGGGTTCGATCCGCGACGTCATTCGCTTCCAGCACCGCGAACCTGTTGCGGCCGACCGGATGATAGTGGACCGGACTGAGGATCGGTGGCGTAGCGGTGCCGCACCGACCAAGCCCGCACCGCAACTGGCACTTCTGTAACAATGGAAACGGCGTTGGCGCGCCCGATAAGGCCGGTTACGACCGATATCGTCATGACCGCCCAAACCCACTCCGCTTCCCGGACGATTCTCGCAACGCCGCGAGCGATCTTCCGGGCATTTGTGGATCCTGAGGTGGTCCCGAAATGGCGCGCACCGGCCAACATGGAAGCGAGGCTCATTTCGTTCGATCCGCGTGTCGGTGGCGGTTATCGGATGGAGCTTGTTTATCGCGATCCCGCGAATGGCGATCCGAAATCGACGGAGACCAGCGACATCGTTGAAGCGAGCTTCGTCGAGCTACTACCAGATGAAAAGATCGTCGAGACTGCTCAGTTCGAAAGCGACGATCCGCGCTTCGCCGGCACGATGACCCTCACCACGACAATGAAGCCCGTGGCGGGCGGCACGAAGGTGACATTCGTCGCCGAAAACGTGCCATCAGGGATCTGCGAATCCGATCATGTTATGGGCATGGAGTCGACGCTGAAGAGCCTCGCCAATCTGCTCGAATAAATCGTCGTGCATGATAGGATCGCGGAATGTGCAATCTTTATACGGAGAGGCTGAGCGCTGCAGAGGTCGCCGCCCATTTCGGCGTCGATAATCCAGTAGCGTCGAACGCCGGCGAAGAAGTCTATCCCGGCGCGACCGGATTGGTCGTCCGCGAGGTCGAAGGTCGTCGCATTATGCAGACGATGACCTGGGGCTGGCCGATGAAGTTTAAGACCATGTCAGAGGCGGCCAAGCCAAAGCCCGTCAACAACATCGCCGACCTTCGCAAGTCGACGTGGATCGGTAACGCGCGCAAGCCAGAATGGCGCTGTCTGATTCCGCTCACGGCCTTCGCCGAAGCAGAGGGGCCAAAGGGCGGAAAGACCCGAACCTGGTTTAACGTGAAGGACCAGCCGATCTTCGCCTGGGCAGGCCTATGGCGTGAAGACACACAATATGGCTGGGGGTCCGTCTATTCGGGCGTGATGACCGACTGCAATGAGGCAATCCGGCCCGTTCACGACCGGATGCCCGTGCTGCTCCATCCTGACGAATATGATCAGTGGCTGCATGGGACCTTCGACGAGGCGCTTTCCTTCCAATTGCGGTGCTTCCCTGACGACCTCATCGAGATGACCCGGACTGATGAATATTGGGACAAGCGCAAGGGTCGTGTCGGTGACACCGTCGCCCCGAATCAGTCGGGCGAATAGACGGTTTCTCGCACAAGAAGCATGCTGAGAACTCAAAAAATGCGGGTCGTCCGTTAGTTCTAGGCCGAGACGCACCTACCCTTATCTAACCGACTGCATCCGCTCCTACGATGGCTTCGGATAGCTGTTGTCGGCCGCTGAAATTGCCATTCTTTACCTGTCTCCGACGCCGTCGACGCGGCATCATCTTGGGAGACAGCCTCAGTGACACAGCCTTCGGCCATCGTGCATGCTCGCGGCACTGCCATGCTGCGAAGCGCGCTTGGCCCGGCAATCGCCGCTTGGCTCGATCAGCCGCAAGTCGCCGAGATCATGCTCAACGCCGACGGCCGTCTTTGGGTCGATTGGCTCGACCGCGGCATGGTGGAAACCGAAGAACGCCTGTCGCCGATGCAAGCCGAGCGGATCATCCGCCTCGTCGCGCATCATGTCGGTACCGAAGTCCATCGCGGTTCGCCGCGAGTTTCGGCTGAGTTGCCCGAAGGCGGCGAGCGGTTCGAAGGCCTGCTGCCGCCGGTGGTGATGGAGCCGGTCTTTTCGATCCGGCGACCGGCAAGCCTTCCCCTCGCGCTGGCCGACTATGTCGCCGCCGGTACGATGACCGCGACCGCCGCAGCTTATCTCGCACAAGCGGTCCAGACTCGCGCCAACATCCTCGTCGCTGGCGGGACATCGACCGGCAAGACGACACTGACCAATGCACTGCTGGCGGTCGCCTCAGGCGGTCAGGACCGCATTATCCTGATCGAGGACACACGCGAACTGCGCTGCGATGCCGCTAACGTCGTGGCGCTCCGCACTGCCCCCGGGGTCACCATGACCGATCTCGTGCGATCGAGCCTGCGCCTGCGGCCCGATCGCGTGCCGGTCGGCGAAGTCCGCGGTCCCGAAGCGCTCGACCTCCTGAAAGCCTGGGGTACCGGCCATCCTGGCGGGATCGGCACGATCCACGCCGGCACTGCGACCGCCGCGCTACACCGGCTCGAGCAACTGATCCTCGAGGCCATCGCCCATGTCCCGCGCGCGCTGATCGCAGAGACGATCGACGTGATCGCAGTGCTGACTGGCCGGGGCACCGAACGCCGCCTGTCCGAACTCGTCCGCGTCGAAGGGCTCGAGCCCGACGGCAGCTACCGCCTTCTCACAATCCACCACGCCCAAGGAGACCATTCATGACCAGAATACAGACCATCCGTCGCGCCAGCCTTGCCGCTGCCGCGATGCTCTACGCCATGCCTGCTTGGGCTGGCGGCTCGGGCATGCCGTGGGAGACCCCGCTCCAGTCGATCGTCGACTCGGTGCAGGGTCCGGTCGCCAAGGTGATCGGCGTGATCATCATCGTGATCACCGGTCTGACGCTCGCGTTCGGCGACACGTCGGGTGGCTTCCGCAAGCTGATCCAGATCGTGTTCGGCCTGTCGGTGGCGTTCGCCGCCTCTTCCTTCTTCCTGAGCTTCTTCAGCTTCGGTGGCGGGGCGCTGGTCTGATGCAGGAGGATCTGCCGGGGTTCGCGGCGCCGGTGCATCGAGCGCTCGCCGAGCCGATCCTGTTGGCTGGCGCCCCCCGCGCGCTCGCGATCGTCAACGGGACGCTCGCCGCTGCGATCGGCATCGGCCTGCGGCTCTGGATCGCCGGCCTGGTGATGGCGGTGTTGGGGCACGGCCTCGCCGTGTTCGCCGCCCGCCGCGATCCGCAGATCCTGCCCGTCGCCCGCCGACACATGGCCCTTCCCACTCTTTTCGAAAGCTGACCCCATGATGTTCCTGCGCGAACATGCCCGCCACGCGTCGCGGCTCTCCGATTTCCTGCCCTGGGCGGCGATGATCGCGCCGGGCATCATCCTCAACAAGAATGGCAGCTTCCTGCGCATTGCGCGGTTCCGCGGCCCCGACCTCGACAGCGCGACCCAGGCCGAGCTGATGGCGACCTCGGCGCGGCTCAACAGCGCGCTCAAGCGGCTCGGCACCGGCTGGGCAATCTATGTCGAGGCGCAGCGCAAGCCATCGCCCGGCTATCCACGCTCGGACGGGTTCGCCGATCCGGTCTCGTCGCTGATCGATGAGGAACGCCGCGATCTGTTCGAGGGCGGGGATGTCACTCAGCCCAATTTCACCAGCGCTTATTATCTGACGCTGCAATGGCTGCCGCCGGCCGACGACACGTCGAAGGCGTCTTCGCTGCTCTATGAGGGCGGCGCGCAGGACGTCGCCACCGCCGCTGACCATCTCGGCGATTTCGAGCGCGACACGGGGCGCGTCCTCGACATGATCGAGGGGGTAATGCCCGAAGCGGTCTGGCTCTCGCCCGCCGAGACCCTGACCTACCTCCATTCGGCAATCTCGACCCATGATCAACGCATCACGGTGCCCGAGACGCCGATGCATCTCGACGCATTGTTAGCGGACGAACTGCTGGTCGGCGGCCTCGCACCGCAGCTCGGGGACAAGCATCTGCGCTGCCTGTCGATCACCGGTTTTCCGGCATCGACCGTGCCGGGGATGCTCGATGAGCTCAATCGGCTCGGCTTTGCCTATCGCTGGACGACACGCGCGATCTGCCTCGACAAGGTGTCGGCGCAGCGGATGCTGACCCGAATTCGTCGCCTATGGTTCTCCAAGCGCAAGAGCCTGGCCGCGATCATCAAGGAAGTGCTGACCAACGAAGCGAGCGTGCTGGTCGACAGCGATGCTGCCAACAAGTCGGCCGAAGCCGACATGGCGCTGCAGGATCTTGGCGCGGACATCGCGGGCTATGCCTATGTCACCACGACCATCACGGTGCTGGGCGACACGCCGCGCGACGCCGATTTCCGGCTCCAGGCGATCGAGAAGATCGTGCGCGGCCGCGATTTTGCCTGCATCGCCGAAGGGCTGAACGCGATCGAAGCATGGCTCGGCTCGCTGCCCGGCAATCCATACGCCAATGTCCGTCAGCCGCCGATCTCGACGCTCAACCTTGCGCACATCATGCCGGTGTCGGCGGTCTGGGCAGGCCAGGATCGCGACACCCATTTCAAGGCGGCGCCGCTGTTTCATGCCCGCACCCAGGGCGCGACCCCGTTTCGGCTTTCGCTCCATGTCGGGGATGTGGGCCATACTTTGGTCGTCGGTCCTACCGGCTCGGGCAAGAGCGTGCTGCTCGCCTTCATGGCGCTTCAGTTCCGCCGCTACGAGGGTGCGCAGATCTTCGCCTTCGACCATGGCGGCTCGATCCGTGCGGCGACGCTGGGGGTCGGCGGCGAGTGGCATGATCTGGGTGGTGCGCTTGGCGGCGATGCCGCCCCGGTATTGCTGCAGCCGCTCGCCCGGATCGACGAGCCGGATGAGCGGGCCTGGGCGGCCGATTGGCTCGCCGCGATCGTGGCGCGCGAAGAGTTCGCGATTACTCCCGAGGTGAAGGACCATCTGTGGACCGCGCTCGGCAGCCTCGCCGACGCGCCGGTCGCGCAGCGCACACTGACCGGCCTCACCGTGCTGATCCAGGCATCGGGCCTGAAGCGTGCGCTCGCGCCCTATACGCTGTCCGGTCCCTACGGCCGGTTGCTCGATGCCGATGTCGAGCATTTCGGGGAAAGTGATGCCCAGGCCTTCGAGACCGAGGGGCTGATCGGCACCCCGGCCGCGCCGGCGGTGCTCGCTTACCTGTTCCATCGAATCGGTCGCCGCCTGGACGGCCGGCCAACGCTGATCCTGATCGACGAGGGCTGGCTCGCGCTCGATGATCCGATGTTCGGCCGGCAGCTGAAGGAATGGCTGAAGACGCTCCGCAAGAAGAATGCGAGCGTCGTGTTCGCGACCCAAAGCCTCGCCGACATCGAAGGCTCGGCGATCGCGCCCGCCATCATCGAGAGCTGCCCGACCCGGCTGTTCCTCGCCAATGAGCGCGCGCTCGAGCCGCAGATTGCCGGCATCTATCGCCGGTTCGGGCTCAACGACCGCCAGATCGAGATCATCGCCTCGGCGACGCCGAAGCGCGATTATTATTGCCAGTCGGCGTTCGGCAATCGGCTGTTCGATCTGGGGCTGGGGCCGGTTGCGCTCGCCTTCGCCGCCGCGTCGCAGCGCAGCGATCTCACCGCGATCACCGCACTGATCGAGCGACATGGGGCCGACGGCTTTGCCGCCGCCTGGCTACGCCACCGCGGCCTCGGTTGGGCCGTCGATCATCTCACCAATGATGCACTCAAACCTGAGGAGACTTTCGCATGATCCGCGTTCGTAAACCAACGCTCGCCCTTGGCGTCGCGGCCTTGGCGCTGATGATTGCCGCTCCAGCCGACGCCCAGTTCGGCGGGATCGTCTATGATCCAAGCAACTACGCGCAAAACGTGCTGACCGCCGCCCGCACGCTCCAACAGATCAACAATCAGATCACCCAGATCCAGAATCAGGCGCAGAGCCTGATCAATCAAGCGCGAAACCTGACCAACCTGCCGACCAGCATGCTGTCGAGCATCCAGCGCGACATCGACCGCACGCGCCAGCTGATCACACAGGCTCAGCAGATCGCCTACAAGGTCGAGAATATCGATCAGGTGTTCAGTCAACGCTATCCTTCCGGATCGCTCGCCGGCACCTCGTCGGGCGCGCTGGTCACCAATGCACAGACGCGCTGGACCGATGCCCTAGCGTCCTATCAGGACGCACTGCGTACCGGCGCGACCGTGACCGGCAATATCGACGGCACGCGCGATCAGGCATCGTCATTGGTCACCGCCAGCCAGGGAGCGACCGGCGCGCTGCAGGCGGCGCAGGCCGGCAATCAGCTGGTGGCGCTTGAGACACGCCAGCTCGCCGACCTGACTGCCATGGTCGCGGCGCAATCGCGCGCCGCGGCGATCCAGGCCGCGCGCGCTGCCGCTGACGAGGCGCAGGGCCGCGAACAGACCCGGCGGTTTTTGGCGCCCGGCGCGGGCTATGTGCCGCATAGCGTGACGCTGTTCCATGACTGAGGAACGGATGCGCGCGGCACGCGGCCGCTTCGGCGGATTTGGCTGGCGATCGGTCGCGATTGCGGCTGCGGCAGCAACGACGGGGATATTCGCCATGGTCGCCTTGAGCGATCCGTCGCCGCCGGCCGCACATTACGCGGTCGGCGAAGCCCCCGACGCGCCGGCAGCAGCCCACACTGATCCGCTCCGGGCCGAACTGGCGCGGTGCCGTACACTGCCCGCGAACGGTGACGACGCGCGTTGCCAGGCGGCGTGGGAGGTGAACCGGCGCCGCTTTATGGGCGAAAGCCGGAGCTACGTGGCACCCGTCGAGCCGGCGCCGATCGAAGCCGCGCCGGTCGATAGCCCGACGCCGGCAGCCAGTGCGGTTGCGCCTTCATCGACTACGGAGCGTTGAGCCATGGGCGAAGGCACAGGCGTCATCGATCGGTTTCTCGATCTCTTCGCGCGCTATATCGATTCAGGGTTCGGCCTGATCCACGGCGATGTCGGCTTTCTCGCGAGCTCGCTGATCGTCATCGATGTGACGCTGGCAATGCTGTTCTGGACGTGGGGTGAAGGCGAGGACATCGTCGCTCGGCTCGTGCGCAAGACGCTGCAAGTCGGTTTCTTCGCCTTCCTGATCGCCAACTGGAACGGCCTCGCCAAGATCATCTATCTGAGCTTTTCGGGGATCGGCCTCAAGGCGGCCGGCTCGGGCAATGCGGACGATCTGCTCCATCCCGGCAAGATCGCGCAGATCGGCATCGATGCGGGCCAGCCGCTCCTCGACCAGGCCTCGCTGCTGGTCGGGCCGGTCGGCATCTTCACCAACTTCGTCCAGATCGCGGTGCTGCTGCTCGCCTGGGCGATCGTGCTGCTCGCCTTCTTCATCATCGCGATCCAGCTGTTCGTGACGCTGATCGAGTTCAAGCTGACGACGCTTGCCGGGTTCGTGCTGGTGCCGTTCGGGCTGTTCGGCCGCACCGCGTTCCTCGCCGAACGCGTGCTGGGCAATGTGATGGCAACCGGCATCAAGGTGCTGGTCCTCGCCGTCATCATCGGCATCGGCTCGACCATCTTCCGCGATTTCGTGATCGATTTCGGCGGCGCGCAACCGACGATCGAACAGGTCGCGAGTCTCGCGCTGGCGGCGCTCACGCTGCTCGGCCTCGCCATCTTCGGACCTGGTATCGCTTCGGGCCTGATCTCGGGCGGCCCGCAGCTTGGCGCCGGCGCTGCCGTCGCCACCGGCGCGGTCGTCGGCGGGATCGGTGCCGCCGCGACGATGGGCGTCGCGGGCGCTGCCGGCTTGGCCAGCCGCGCCGGGTCTGCCGCTGCCTCCACTCTCTCCCGATCCGCCGGTTCGCCCAACTCCCCCGGGGCTGGCGGTGTATCCTCGTCAGCGCCACCAGCTCCCCCGGCGCCGACGGGCGGCGCTCCGACGGTTCCCCCGCCGTCTGGAGTGTCGGGGGGCGGCGCAAGTTCGGGCAGCGGCGAAAGCGGTGCCGGTCCGTCGGCAGCCGGCGGGTCGTCCGAAGGGACCGCTGACCCGGTGGCGGGCTCCGCTGAGGCTGCGCCAGAAGGTGGCGCCGATCGGACAGCACCGTCGTTGCCCGCACCAGCGCCTGCTGAAGCACCGGCCCCGGCCTGGGCGAAGCAACTGCGTCGCCGCCAGGCGATGGTCCAGGGCGCGACACTTGCCGCCCACACACTTCGCTCAGCCGACCACCATGGCGGGTCGGCCCATATCTCGCTGGAGGATCGTTCATGAACCCGTTCCGCCGTCCCTCATCGCGCTTCGGCCGTGAGCCCGTTCCCGAAACCCCCTATCAGCGTGCCGGCCAGGCGTGGGACGACCGTATCGGATCAGCGCGGGTCCAAGCGCGAAGCTGGCGGCTGATGGCATTCGGTGCGACCGCGCTCTTGTCGCTATCGGTCGTCGACAATCTGCGCCTCAGGTTCGGTTCCCATATCGTACCCTATGTGGTCGAGGTTGACCGGCTTGGCGCGGCGCGCGGCGTCGCACCGGCAATCTCCGACTATCGCCCGACCGATCCGCAGATCGCGTGGCATCTCGCGCGCTTCATCGAGAATGTACGCTCACGCCCGGCCGATGCGATCGTACTGCGGCAGAACCTCAATGCGGCCTATGATTTCACGACCGAGCAGGGCGCGGCTGTGCTCAACGACTATGCGCGCGGCCATGATCCCTTCGCCGATCTCGCCGACAAGCAGGTGTCGGTCGATGTGAAGAATGTCGTGCGCGCGTCCGCGGATAGTTTCCGTATCGCCTGGGATGAGCGGCGCTACGACCATGGCCAGCTCGCGGCGACCACGCATTGGACCGCGGTGCTCACCATCGTCGTCCGCACGCCGACCGACGCGGCAACGCTCAGCCGCAACCCGCTCGGGCTCTACGTCCACGCCATCAACTGGTCTCAGGATCTCGGAGAATGACCATGCGTACCCTTTTGCTCGCCACACCGTTATTCCTTTCGGCCGCCGCGGCGCATGCGCAATCCGCGCCGCCATCGGCACGGCCGGTTGCCGCAGCCACGGATGCGGCCCGGGTGAGTGCGCGCGCCGCCGGCTGGCAAGGCGCGACACAGCTGTTCGTCTATGCGCCGGGCGGCCTTTATCAGGTCTATGCCGCGGTCGGTCAGGTCACCGACATCATGCTGCAGGAAGGTGAGACGCTGTCGGACACAGGCGCGGTCGCTGCCGGCGACACGGTGCGTTGGGTGATCGGCGAAGCCGCGAGCGGCTCCGGGCCGGGCCGCCGCACGCATATTTTGGTAAAGCCCACCGATCCGGGCATCAGAACCAACCTCGTCATCAACACCGATCGGCGAACCTATCATGTCGAGCTGCGCTCAACGCCCGCGACTTACATGGCGAGCGTCGGCTGGTCCTATCCACAGGATGAGTTGATCGCGGTACGCGCCCGGGTCGAGGCCGCGACTGCCCTCGCCAGCACGCAAGTCCAGACCGGGATCGATCCCACAAAGCTTGACTTCGCCTACCGGCTGACGGGCGCCAATCCGCCGTGGAAGCCGGTCCAGGTGTTCGATGATGGCGCTAAAACCTATTTGCTGTTCCCGCAGACGATCGCGCAGAGCGAGTTGCCGCCGCTGTTTCTGCTCGGCGAAAAGAACAAGGCCGAGCTCGTGAACTACCGCGTGGCCGGGCGGTACATGGTGGTCGATCGGCTGTTCTCGATTGCCGAGCTCCGGCTCGGCACCAGGAAACAGCAAATCGTCCGCATCGAACGGACGCGCGCTCGGGAGCCGCAGTCATGAGCGAGCGGGAAGAACTTGCCCGCGACCCGGCTGAGAAGAGGCCGCCGATCGCGACACGCGCGGCAGCACCGACACCTCGGCGCTTGTCGCGCAAGGCTTTGGCGACGCTGGCAGGCGTCAGCGCGCTGGGCGTGGCGGCGGCGCTGGGCTACAGCCTGACCGCGAGCCATCGAACCCAGGGCCACCAAGAAACGGTCTCGGTCGAACGGCGCAACACCGATGCGCTGGCGGATGCGCCGAAGGATTATGGCGATCTCGCCCGCAACGCTTCCGCCGGCATCGGCGCACCGCCGTCGACACCCCAACCGCTCACCACCCCGCCGCCTTCCGGTAGCGCCCCGGCGTCGCCGGGCACGGCCAACAATGAAGCGTCGGCCGAGCAGCAACGCCGCCGCCAGCAGCGCGATAGCGCGCGGGCGAGCAAGCTGTTCGCCGGCACCAGCGAAGGCGCACGCTCCGCGACCGCCAGCGCCGAACCTCCGCCGCCCCCTCCCGGCCAGGCTGCCACGGGCGAACCGGCCCCGGCCGCCAATGGCGATGCCCAGGATAGAAAGGCTGCGTTCGTCGCCGGCGGGACACGCGAGCCGACCGTGAATAGCGGCAGGCTCACCCCGCCAGCGGGCCCCTATGTGGTATCAGCCGGCTCGACGATCGCGGCGGCACTAATCACCGGACTGTCCTCGAACCTTCCCGGCCAGGTCGTGGCGCAGGTGACCGAAGACGTGTTCGACACGGTGACCGGCCGCACGCGGGTGATTCCGCAAGGTACCCGGCTGATCGGCGTCTATGACGCGCGGGTGAGCTACGGCCAATCGCGCGCGCTGGTGGTGTGGACACGGCTGATTTTTCCCGATGGCCGCTCGCTCGATCTTGACCGAATGGTGGGCACGGATGCCGCTGGCCAGTCAGGGCTCACCGATCGTGTTAACAATCACACTGGCAAGCTGCTGATGGCGGGGTTGCTGTCGACCTTGTTCGGGGTCGGTGCGAATGCGGCAACCAGCGGCAGCGGCGATAATGCCGACATCGCCTTCGCCATTCGCGAGAGCGCGGGCCGATCGGTTGAAAACGCGGGCGACAAGATCGTCAGCCGGCAACTCGACGTGCAGCCGACCATCACGGTGCGGCCGGGTGCTCGGGTCCGGGTT
>Ga0207671_10001294_pt1 | contig 29397 bp, 24 predicted proteins | sample KBSC24metaG_FD_184352 | JGI IMG/M metagenome (GOLD analysis project Ga0207671, IMG submission 184352) | Corn rhizosphere microbial communities from Kellogg Biological Station, Michigan, USA - KBS C2-4 metaG (SPAdes) (version 2) | ecosystem: Host-associated > Plants > Roots > Rhizosphere > Soil...
GGCATCGTCGCTCCGGACGGCCGCGAAGCGATGCTGCAGCACGTCGACGAGTTCGCCGCGCGCGGCGTGCCCTTCATCTTCGATCCGGGCCAGGCGATGCCGTTGTTCAGCGGCGAGGAATTCCGCACGATGATCGACAAGGCGACCTACGTGATCGTCAACGACTACGAGTCGCAGCTGCTGCAGCAGCGCACCGGATGGAGCGCCGAGGAGATCGCGAGCCGCGTCGAGGCCTACATCGTCACGCAGGGGCCGCGCGGCTCGTCGATCCGCACGCGCAGCGGCGAAACGCACGATATTCCGCCGGCGCGCGAACGCCAGGTCGTCGATCCGACCGGCTGCGGCGACGCCTACCGCGCGGGCCTGATCTTCGGCCTGATGCGCGGCATGGACTGGCCCACCGTCGGCCGCATCGCCTCGCTGATGGGCGCCTTGAAGGTCGAGCACCCCGGCACGCAGAACCAGCGATTCGATTTCGCCCAGTTCGCGGCCGAATTCGAAGACCAGTTCGGTCACGCGCTGAAGGCCGGGCCGCACGCCTGAGCTGCCCGCAATCCGCACCCACTGAGGACACCTTGCCATGAAGCTACCGAATCTTCCGTCCGTCGCCGCTGCCCTGCTGCTCGCGCTGATCGTGCCGGTCGCAGGCTGCGCGAAAGCGCCGGCAACGCCGTCTGTCGAGCTCAAGGGCAGCACCTACAGCATCGAGATCGCCGAGGACGACGCCGCGCGCGAGCACGGCCTGATGGACCGCGAGTCGATGCCGGCCGATCACGGCATGCTGTTCATCTTCCAGGACGACGCCATGCGCGCGTTCTGGATGAAGAACTGCAAGTTCCCGCAGGACATGCTGTTCTTCGATGCCCAGCGCAAATTGATCAGCGTGCAGCGCAACGTGCCGGCCTGCACGGCCGACCCGTGCCCGGCCTATTCCAGCGGCGCGCCGGCGCGCTACGTGCTGGAACTCAACGCAGGTCAGGCGGAAAAGCTGGGCGTGCATCCGGGCGACGAGCTGACGATCCGTCGCTGAGCGGCCCGAACGCGAGCCAGCCGTCCGCATCGAGGCTGAATCCTTCGCGCAGGCCGTGCAAACAGACCAGGCCTTGGCGATACGGCACGAGCACGCCGGCGTCGGGGCCGACACTGGCGTCCTCGACCGGAACGAAAACACGCATGACTGGAGCTCCGATTTGATTGACCGTGCATAGTCAATCAAGTCGCAATGCCTTCGCCGCGTCGGGCCGATGACGGCAATGAGACAGGATGCGGCGCGTTGCGGGCAGCGCGTCGGCGCGAGCCGTGCTACCGCATGCAGGCGGGCGGAAGCGAACTCAGATCTCGACCATCTCGAAATCGGACTTGGTCACGCCGCAGTCCGGGCAGGTCCAGGTTTCCGACACGTCTTCCCAGCGCGTGCCGGGCGCGATGCCGTCGTCCGGCCAGCCTTCCGCTTCGTTGTAGATGAAGCCGCAGACGACGCACATGAAGGTACGGAACGGCGCGTCGGCGCGGACGGAGGAAGCCTGGGACATGAGGACCGGTCGGGAGCGAGTACAACGCGTATTGTCGCAGCGCGGCCGCGCGGTTCCAAGCGACGCCTCGCCGCAGTCCGGGCGTGGGGCTCAGCCGCCCGCGCCACCGAACCCATCGGCACCGAACCCGTCGACAAACACGCGTTCGTTGAACGCCACGCCGGCACGCCGGACACTGCCGCGCCCGGTCGGCCACAGCGTGCGCGCGTAGCGCGTGCCCGGCAGCGCGTAGGCGACGACGCCGGCAGCCACCGTCTGCACGACCACGTCGAGCTCGCCGTCGCCATCGATGTCGGCCAAGGTCGGCGCAGCGAGCCCGCCGCTCCAGCCGGCGCCGCGCGCCGGCGGCAGGTCCACGGCAGCGAGCACCTCGCCGCGATAGTTCAGGATGTATAGCTGGCCCGATTCGCCGTTGTCGTTCTCGCCCCAGGTGGTGAACAACACTTCGGCCTTGCCGTCATTGTCGAGATCGGCCACGACCGGCTCCGACGCGAAATGCATGCCGCTGCGCGGGATCACGAACGGCCAGGCGCCGTGCTCGGTCTTGTCGAGCCACCACGCGTGCAGCTTGCCGTCGTAGCTCGGCAGCAGGATCTCCTTTTGGCCGTCGCCGTCGAGGTCGGCGACGACCGCATTGGCCGCGATGTTCTGGATCACGTCGTAGTCTTCCGACAGCGGCGCGCCGCTGGCGCCTTGTGGCGGGATCACCGTCCAGTCGTAGCCGGCGCCCGCCCAGCGCGTGCGATCGGAGCGCAGCAGCCAGACGTCGTAGTAGAGATCCGTGTACGGATCGGTGCTGCAGTCGTAGACGTTGCCCGGCAGCACCAGCTCCGCCATGCGGTCGCCGTCGACGTCGGCGATCGCCGGCGCGGCGCTGGCGAAGTTCGGCCGGCGCTCGCTGTCGCACTCGGTGTAGCCGCGCAAGTCGGCCGCCTGGTCCACGTTGACGCCGACTTCGGACCACACCTTGGCGCCGCCCGCGCTGCCGCTGCCGTAGATCGCGCTCGCGCGCAGCTGGCCGCCGTTGCGGTCGAGCGCCGTCACGTAGTGCGTGTCGGTCGGCGCATAGATTTCCGGATAGCCGTCGCCGTCGAGGTCCGCGATCGCGAGGTTTTCGTTGTACATGCCCGCGCCGTAGCCGGGATCGGAAGCATGCCGCGCCGGCCAGCCGGCACGCACGCTGCCGTCGGCGGCGAGCACGTTCACCTGGTCGGACGAGACGCCGGCCGCGTTGCCGACGACGACCTCGAGCCTGCCGTCGGCATCGAGATCGGCGAGCGCGAGCGAACGCACCTCGCCGCCCGCGAACGCCGCGACCGGCCAGCCGCCGCGCACGCTGCCGTCGGCGTCGTACACCGTCACCTGCGCGCTGCCGCGGCCCACCACGATGCCGACGCGGCCATCGTGCGCGAGGTCGCCGATGGCGATGCCCGGCCAGACGCGATCGTCGCTCGCCGCGCGCCACTTCAGCGAACCGTCGGCGCCGTCGAGCGCGACGACATCGTAGGAGCCGGCCACCACGTCCATGTGCCCGTCGCCGCCGAGGTCGACGACGGCCGGCGAGCTGTACCAGCCGGTCTGGCACCACGAGGAGAAGCAGCCGCCGTAGGCCCATTTGAGCACCGGCGCCTGCACGCCGGCCTGCACCGAAGCCGGCGCTGTCGCCGCCAAAAACACGAACCAGAACAAGCGCTTCAAGGCAACTCCGGTGTCAGGATCGCGGCGATGGTAGCGCTGCGCCGCTGTGGCGGCCGCGATGGCGACGTTAAACTGCGCACCCTTGCACGATGCGCAGGCGATGACTCATCCACGATGGCCGCGCCGCGGTCTGTACGCGATCACCGACGGTCCGCGCGACGATCTGATCGAGGTCTGCGCGCTCGCGATCGAAGGCGGCGCCGCAATGCTGCAGTATCGCGACAAGACTACCGATCGTGAGCGCCGCCACGCCGAAGCGGCCGCGCTTGCGCGGCTCTGCGCGCAGCGCGGCGTGCCCTTGATCGTCAACGACGACGTCGAACTGGCGGCGACCGCCGGCGCCGACGGCGTGCATCTGGGCGAAGACGACGAAGGCATCGCCGCTGCGCGCGCGCGCCTCGGCGCGCATACCCTCATCGGCGTTTCCTGCTACGACTCGATCGAACGTGCGCGCACGCTCGCCGTCCAACGCCCCGACTATCTCGCGTTCGGCGCCTTCTTCCCGTCGCCGACCAAGCCGCTGGCGCGACGCGCGTCGGCCGCAACCTTGCGCGAGGCGCGCACGCTCGGTCTGCCGCTGGTGGCGATCGGCGGCATCACGGCGGACAATGCGCGCAGCCTGATCGATGCCGGCGCCGACGCGGTGGCCGTCATTTCCGCGGTGTTCGGCGCGCGCGACGTGCGCGCCGCCGCGGCGCGATTCGCGCAACTGTTCGAGTGGCCGGGTTCGTAACAGAATAGCCGCCCTCTCTTCCCGCCGCCTCGGCGAAAGCCGCGGCGGCATCCATGGAAATCCGATGAGCACCAACCACGACCTGTTCCAGCGCGCGCTCGCGCGCATCCCCGGCGGCGTCAATTCGCCGGTGCGCGCGTTCAAATCCGTCGGCGGCGAGCCGTTCTTCACCGCACGCGCGGACGGTGCCTACCTGTGGGACGTCGAGGGCAAGCGCTACATCGACTACGTCGGCTCGTGGGGACCGATGGTCGTCGGCCACAACCATCCGCACGTGCGCGCCGCCGTGGAGCGCGCGATCCAGGACGGCCTCTCGTTCGGCACGCCGTGCGAGGCCGAGGTGACCATGGCCGAGACGATCGCGCGGCTGGTGCCGTCGGTCGAAGTCGTGCGCATGGTCAATTCCGGCACCGAGGCGACGATGTCGGCGATCCGCCTCGCCCGCGGCTACACCGGCCGCGCGCGCATCGCCAAGTTCGAAGGCTGCTACCACGGCCACGCCGACTCGTTTCTCGTCAAAGCCGGCTCCGGCGCGCTGACGCTCGGCACGCCGACCTCGCCCGGCGTACCGGACGCGCTGGCCGATCTGACGCTGACGCTGCCCTACAACGACCTCGACGCCGCACGCCGGCTGTTCGCCGAGGCCGGCGACACGATCGCCGCGCTGGTGATCGAACCGATCGCCGGCAACATGAACTGCATCCTGCCGCGCGAGGGGTATCTGGCCGCTTTGCGCGAGCTGTGCACGCAGCACGGCACGCTGCTGATCTTCGACGAGGTCATGACCGGATTTCGCGTCGCCCTCGGCGGCGCGCAGGCGCTCTACGGCGTCACTCCCGACCTCACCACGTTCGGCAAGATCATCGGCGGCGGCATGCCGGTCGGCGCCTACGGCGGACGCCGCGAGGTCATGCAGCAGATCGCGCCGGCCGGTCCCATCTACCAGGCCGGCACGCTGAGCGGCAATCCGGTCGCGATGGCGGCGGGACTGGCGATGCTCGACCTGATCCAGACACCCGATTTCTACCCCGAACTCGATCGCCGCACGCGCCTGGCGACCGACACGCTCGCCGCCGCCGCGGCCGAAGCCGGCGTGCCGGTCAGCATCAACCGTGTCTGCGGCATGTTCGGCCTGTTCTTCACTTCTGGAAAAGTGGAAACCTACGCACAGGCGACCGCGTGCGACGTCGCCGCGTTCAATCGCTTCTTCCACGGCATGCTCGGACGTGGCGTGTACATGGCGCCGTCCGCGTTCGAGGCCGGCTTCGTCTCGATCGCCCACAGCGAACAGGTCATCGCCGATACGCTGGCGGCGGCACGCGGCGCATTCGCCGACGCGAGGACGCCATGACGACGGCGTCGATCCATTCGCACAAGCGCGATTTCGCCGTCAACGGGCGGTTGTTGCGCGTCGCGGCCATGGCCGCCGTGATCGGCGCGATCTCCGCAGTGGCCGCCTGGGCGCTGCTGAACCTGATTCGCCTGTTCACGAACCTGTTCTTCTACCAGACGATTTCGCTGGCGAACCGTTCGCCCGCCGACCACCATCTCGGCGCGTGGGTGATCCTGGTCCCGGCGATCGGCGGCCTCGTGGTCGGACTGATCGCGCGCTACGGCAGCGACAAGATCCGCGGGCACGGCATTCCCGAGGCGATCGAGGCGATCCTGTTCGGCAAGAGCCGCATGTCGCCGAAAGTCGCGATCCTGAAGCCGCTCTCCTCCGGCATCGTCATCGGCAGCGGCGGCCCGTTCGGCGCCGAAGGCCCGATCATAATGACGGGCGGCGCGCTGGGCTCGCTGCTCGCGCAGAACTTCCACCTGAGCGCCGGCGAGCGCAAGACGCTGCTCGTCGCGGGCGCGGCCGCCGGCATGACGGCGGTGTTCGGTACGCCGGTCGCGGCCGTGCTGCTGGCGGTCGAATTGCTGCTGTTCGAATGGCGTCCGCGCAGCCTCCTGCCGGTGATCGCTGCGGTATCAGTGGCCGGTTTCGCGCGCCCGCTGCTGCTCGACAGCGGACCGCTGTTTCCGCTGCAGACGCAGGCCACCAGCCTGGTCACGCTGTTTTCCTGCGTCGTCGCGGGCGTGCTCGGCGGCGCGCTGTCGGCCGGCATGTCGGCGGCGCTGTATCGCATCGAAGACGCGTTCGCCAAGCTGCCGGTGCACTGGATGTGGTGGCCGGCGATCGGCGGACTCGTCGTCGGACTCGGCGGTTGGCTGGAACCGCGCGCCCTCGGCGTCGGCTACGACGTCATCGGCGATCTGCTCAACGCGCGCCTCGCCGTGACGGTCGCGCTCGGACTGCTGGCGGTGAAGGCGATCATCTGGATGGTCGCGCTCGGCTCGAACACGTCGGGCGGCGTGCTCGCTCCCCTGCTGATGATGGGCGCCGGCCTCGGCATCGTGATCGCGCCCGCGCTGCCGGGCGGCGACGCGCACCTGTGGGCGCTGGTGTGCATGGCGGCCGTCCTCGCCGGCGTGCTCGGCGCGCCGCTGACTGCCGCCGTCTTCGCGCTCGGCCTGACCCACGATGTCGACGCCCTGCTGCCGGTACTGCTCGCCACCGGCGTCGCCTACGGTTTCACCGTGATCGTGATGCCGCGCTCGATCATGACGGAGAAGATCGCAAGGCGCGGCCGGCACATCTACCGCGAGTACGGCGTCGATCCGATGGAGCGGCAGTACGTCGACGAAGTCATGACGCGCGCGGTGATTTCCATTCGCGGCGAACTCAGCGTCGCCGAGGCGCTGGCGACCTATTTCGGCCCCGACCAGACCCATCGCGGCTATCCCGTCGTCGATGCGGACGATCGCCTGCTCGGCGTCGTCGACCGCCAGTTCCTGCGCGGACAGAGCGATCCCGGCGCGCCGCTGTCGGCCGTCGTCGCGGCGGACGCAGCGATCGTCGCCTACGCGCACGAGACCTGCCGCGTCGTCGCCGCGCGGCTGTCGAGCCAGGGACTCGCGCGCGTGGCGGTCGTCGACGACGCGGCGAACCGGCGCGTGATCGGCGTCGTCAGCCGCAGCGACCTGGTGGAACCGGCGCGCGCCTTCGACGAGGAAGAACAAGTGCGCGAGCGCCTGATTTCCCGCCGCGGCTGATCGATCCGGGAGCGCGAGTTCAGACGCCGCTAACGCAATCCCCCGCAGGCTTGCCGCATGCCGACGACCGCGCCCCGCCCGTCCGATCGCACCGAAGCGCAGCTGCTCGCGCACAACCGCACGTTCTATGACGGCCTGTGGTCGCAGGCGCGTCTGGTCGCGCCGCAACGCTTCAACACGTGGCCGCTCGTCTGCGATCTCGTCGACGCGGGCGGCGCGCGTCTCGAAGTTGCGCCGGGGTTGCGCCCGCGGCTGCCGCTGCACGACACCTGCTTCCTCGACATCAGCGCCGCAGCGGCGCGCGTGCTGCGCGCGCAAGGCTCAACGGCGACCGTCGGACTGATCACCGCGCTACCGTATGCCGACGCGGCGTTCGACCTCGTCTGCGCGTTCGACATCGTCGAACACGTCGACGACGACGAAGGCGCGCTGGCCGAACTGGCGCGCGTGGCCGCGGATGGTGCCGCGTTGCTGCTGTCGGTGCCGCTGCATGCGAGCGCGTGGACCGCCTTCGACGATTTCGTCGGCCACCGCCGCCGCTACGAGCCGTCCGACCTCGCCGCCAAGCTCGCCCGCCACGGTTTCGTCGTCGAGCGCAGCGCGATCCACGGCATGCAGCCGAAGTCCTCGCGCCTGCTCGACCTCGGCATGTGGTTCCTGACGCACCAGCGCGAGCGCGCGATGTGGTGGTACAACCGCGTGATCATGCCGCTCGGCCTGCGCTCCCAGGAGACGCTGGCGACGTCGCCGGGCTTCATCGACGACGCGGGGGTCGATACGGTGCTGCTGGTCTGCCGCCGCCGCACGAACGCTTGAACGAATCGCACCGGGGCACGAGAATGGCGCTGCCATGCGCTTTGCACATGGATCGGTTCCACTTCTGAGCAGGCGCGGCAGGATGGGGCATCCGTCACTCGACGGCAACCCAGGAGTCTTTCGATGAAAGCCGCACCTTTGCTCTACGCCCTCGCTCTCTGCCTCGCGTCCGCCACGGCCGACCTCGTCGTCGCGCCGACCGATGCGTCGGCCGCGGCGGCGACCGACAACGCTGCATCGTCGCCCGCGGCGCCGAAGCTGCACGCCGCCATGCGCTCGCTCTGGCAAGGCCACGTCGAACGCACGCGTGCCTACGCCATGGCGGTCAAGGCGGGCGACGCCGCGGCCGCCAAGAAAGCAGCCGACGAAGTCGTCGCGAACGCCACGCAGATCGCCGACGCCGTCGGCGGTTTCTACGGCCCCGCGGCCGGCAAGCAGATGCTGACGCTGCTCGGCGGTCATTGGGGCGCCGTGAAGGCGATGACCGACGCGCAGCACGCCGGCGACGCGGCAGCCGATGCGAAGGCGATGCAGGACCTGACGGCGAACGCCGGCGAGATCGCCAAGTTCCTCTCCGGCGCCAATCCGAACCTGCCCGAAGACGCCGTGCGCGGCCTGCTGATGACGCACGGCGCGCATCACGCCCAGCAGATCGACGAAATCATGAAGGGCGATACGAAAGCGGAGGCCGAGACGTTCCGCATGATGCGCGCGCACATGGATACGCTCGCCGACGCGCTCGCCGGCGGCATCGCCAAGCAGTTCCCCGCCTAGGCCACATGAAGCCGGCGGGCGCCTGGCGGCATCTTCGGCATACCCAGCAGAAACTGCTGCGGGTGCTGTTGAGGTCGCCGCAGGGCGCCACGGTGGAAGCCTTGTGCGATGCGCTCGGCGTCACCCACAACGCCGTCAGGCAGCATCTGACGGCGTTGATCGGCGCCGGGTTGATCGAACGCGGAACGGCGCGGCCGAGCGGCGGACGCCCGCAGTCGCGCTACGTCCTGCTGCCCGCAGGGCGCGATCTGTTTCCGCGCAACTACGGCCTGATCGCCGCCAGCGTGCTGGAACATCTCTACGCGACGGTCGGCAAATCCGGTGTGCAGGCGACGCTGGCCGCGATGGGGCGCGATCTCGGCAACGCCGCCGCCGAGCGTATCGATGCGGCCGACGACGCCGACGTCGCAGCGCGGCTGGCCGAGCAGCTCGATGCCCTCGGTTACGAAGCGGCGACCGTACGCAAGGGAGACGAAACGCAGGTCGAAGCCTACAACTGCGTCTTCCATGCACTGGCGACGGCGCATCCGGACGTGTGCCGCTTCCGCATCGGGCGCCGGGAAACGGACGACCCCGCACCCGGTTCAGGGCGTTGATCGGGCACCCGCGTCGAGAAAGCTGCGCAAGGCGGCTTCGAGCCGATGCAAGCCCTCGGTCATCTCGGCATCGCTGATCGTGAGCGGCGGTACGAAGCGCAGCACGTCGGGTCCGGCCTGCAACAGCAGCAGTCCGTGCGCGGCCGCGTGATCGAGTATTTCGCCGGCGCGGCCCTTGTACGCGTCGGCCAGCACCGCGCCGAGCATCAATCCTCGCCCGCGCACCTCGGCGAACAGGTTCAGATCGGCCTGGATCGCCGCGAGGCCTTCGCGCAGCGCCTGCGACTGACGCAGGACATTGGCGAGCACCTCGGGCGAGCCCAGCTTGCGCAACGCGACGCGCGCGACTGCCGCGCCCATCGGATTGCCGCCGAACGTGGTGCCGTGCGCGCCGAACTGCATGACCTCGGCGACCTTCGGTCCGGCCAGCATCGCGCCGATCGGAAAACCGCAGCCGAGCGCTTTGGCCAAGGTGACGATATCCGGCACGATGCTGTCCTGGGTATGCGCGAACAAGGTGCCGGTGCGGCCCATGCCGCACTGGATCTCGTCGAGCACGAGCAGTGCGCCGTGGCGATCGCACAGGTCGCGCACGTGCGCGAGGAATCCGGGCGCCGCCGGCAACACCCCGCCCTCGCCCTGCACGGGTTCGAGCAGCACGGCGGCGACGTCGCCGGGCGCGAAGGCTTCGGCGAGCCCGGCGGCGTCGTTGAACGCGGCATAGCGGAAACCGCCCGGAAGCGGTTCGTAGCCTTCCTGGTATTTCGGCTGCGCCGTCGCGGTCACCGCCGCCAGCGTGCGGCCGTGGAACGACCCGCGGAACGTGACGATCACGCGCCGATCCGGCGCCCGCCCGTTCGCGGCAGCCCACTTGCGCACGAGCTTGATCGCCGCTTCGTTCGCTTCCGCCCCGGAGTTGCACAGGAACACGCGTTCGGCGAAGCCGGCGGCGCGCACCAGTTCCTCGGCGAGCCGCAGCGGCGGTTCGGTGTAGAACACGTTGCTCGCGTGCCAGAGTTTGCCGGCCTGCTGCGTCAGCGCCGCGACGAGGTCAGGGTCGCAGTGGCCGAGCGCATTGACCGCGATGCCGGCGCCGAAGTCGACATAGTCGCGTCCCTCGCGATCCCACACGCGCGCGCCGGCGCCGCGATCGAGGACCACGTCGCGCGGGCGGTAGACCGGCAGCCAGTAGCGCTTGCCGAGATCGAGCAGTTCGGGCGTCGCCGGTTGCACGGCCACTACCAGACCCCCGTGTTCGGCATCGACGCCCACGGCTCCTGCACGGGCAGCGAACCGTTCTTCTGCAGGAGTTCGACCGAGACCAGATCCGGCGACCGTACGAAAGCCATGTGGCCGTCGCGCGGCGGGCGATTGATCGTGACGCCCATCGATTGCAGGTGCGCGCAGGTCGCGTAGATGTCGTCGACGCGGAACGCGAGATGGCCGAAGTTGCGCGCGCTGCCGTAGTCCTCGGTCGAGCCCCAATTGTGCGTGAGTTCGATCTCCGCGTCGGGCGTCTCGTCGGCGGCGAGGAACACCAGCGTGTACTTGCCGGCGGCGTTGTCCTGCCGCCGCGTTTCCTTGAGGCCGAGTCCTTCGCAGAAGAACTTCAGCGTGGCGTCGAGATCGCGGACGCGGATCATCGTGTGCAGGTATCTCATAGGGCGTGCTCCGTGAAGCGGGCTGGACGAAAGAATATCGCGATCGAGGAGGCGATCGTGTGGACCTACTGTGGCGAACGCAGGGCGCTGCCGGTTTCAGCCGCGCTGGAAACGCGGCACGTGCTGCATCAGGCGCGCCAGGCGCTGCAGCGGATCGGTGAACTGCAGCAGCTCCTGCCGTTCGGTCTGCGCCAGCGGCAGCATTTCTGCCAGGCGGAAGCCGACCCAGCTCGCGTCGTCGTAGCTGGCGCGGTCGGCGTGCGCGAACGGACCGCCGGCGCTTTCGTGCAGGCGTTCGAGGATCGTCGCGAGCAGGCCGTGTTCGGGCGGCACCGAGATCACCGGCTCGTCGTCCCAGAATCGCACCTCGCCGTGCACGAGGCCGTTGTCGCGCACGCGCGTGGTAGCCACCTGGAAGCGCGAGTAGCCCTCGGCGCCGATGCCGAGCAATCCGTCCGGCAGCGTGTAGAAATCGGTGATCCGGGCGAGCGTGCCGACTGCCGCCGGCAGCGCGGGATCGCCGGCCTCTTGTCCGTCCAGGATCAGGCACACACCGAAACCGCTGTTGTTGCGCGCGCATTCGCGCACGAGATCGATGTAGCGCGTCTCGAAGATGCGCAGGTTCAACAGGCCGCCCGGAAACAGGACGGCGGACAGCGGGAACAGGGGAATGTCGAGGAGATCGGCCACGCGGGAAGTCTATGTTCTCGACGCTTCCAGCGCAGCGAAAAATTTCCGCGGCGCGCCCTCGAAGCCGCCGTTCGACATGAACACGACATGGTCGCCGGCGCGCACGCCGTCGAGCAGGCTGGCGATCAGTTCGTCCACGCGTGCCGCCGTGCGCCCGCGCCCGTTCAGCCCCGCGACGATCCGGCTCGCGTCCCAGGCCAGCTCCGGCCGCTGCAGGAAGACGACTGCATCGGCATCGCGCAGCGAAGGCGCGAGCTCGTCGGCATGCGCACCCATGCGCATCGAATTGGAGCGCGGCTCCATGCCGACCAGGATGCGGGCGTCGCCGACCTTGGCGCGCAAACCGGCCAGCGTGGTCGCGATCGCCGTCGGATGGTGCGCGAAATCGTCGTAGACGCGCACGCCGGCATGTTCGCCGACGAGTTCGAGCCGGCGGGCGACGTTGCGGAAGTCGGCCAGCGCCGGCAGCGCGGCCGCGACGTCGACATCGGCTGCATGTGCCGCGGCGAGTGCCGCCAGCGCGTTCATCACGTTGTGGCGTCCGACCAGGTTCCAGCGCGCCTCGCCGAGCTCATGGCCGCGATGCGATACGACGAACGCGGACCCATCCGCCGCGGTCAGGCGCGCGCGCCAGTCGCCGGCGTCGATGCCGAACGTGTCGACCGGCGTCCAGCAGCCCATCGCGAGCACCTCGGCCAGATGCCTGTCTTCGGCATTGACGATCAACCGGCCGTTGCCCGGCACCGTGCGCACGAGGTGATGGAACTGGCGCTGGATCGCGGCGACATCGGGGAAGATGTCCGCATGGTCGTATTCGAGGTTGTTCAGGATCGCGATCGTCGGCCGGTAATGAACGAACTTGGAGCGCTTGTCGAAGAACGCGGTGTCGTATTCGTCGGCTTCGATGACGAACAAAGGCTGGGATTGGGGATTCGGGATTCGGGATTGGTCAGAATCAAAACCGGGGTCAGAGTACCTTTTCGGCGGCGGGTCCACGGCGGTCTGCGGGCCCTGTTCCGAAAAGGTACTCTGACCCCGCTTTTGCATGCCGCTCATTCCCAATCCCGAATCCCCAATCCCGAATCCCGGCTCCACCCTCGCCGACACCCCGAAATTCGCCGGCACGCCGCCGACCAGGAACCCTGGCGCGCGTTGTTGCGATTCGAGGATCCAGGCCAGCAGCGAAGTCGTCGTCGTCTTGCCGTGCGTGCCGGCGACGGCGAGGACGCGTCGATCGGCGAGCAGGGTCTCACCGAGCCATTGCGGGCCGGAGACGTAGCGCAGACGCGCGTCCAGCATGTGCTCGATCGCAGGGTTGCCGCGCGACAGCGCGTTGCCGACGATGACCAGATCCGGTGCCGGTTCGAGGTGCGCTGCGCTGAAGCCTTGCTTCAACCCGATGCCGAGCTGTTCGAGCTGCGTGCTCATCGGCGGATACACGTTCACGTCCGAGCCTTCGACCGTGTGCCCGAGTTCGCGCGCGAGCGCCGCGATGCCGCCCATGAACGTGCCGCAGATGCCGAGGATGTGAAGTCGCATGGACACGGTTTCCGTTGTGATGGCAGCTCAGCCCTGCGCGCCGAACAGCACGCTCTCGAGCGCGAAATAGGCGACGAACCAGCTCGTCGTCAGCGCGGCCGCCAGGCCGAAGCGGCTTTCCATCGCGTGACGCATGATGTGCGCATAGATCAGGATCTGCCAGACCAGCGTGCCCAACGCAGCCCAGCGCAGCAGAAGCTGGAACAGCGACAGCGACTGCGCGCCCTCCTTTCCGGATAGCGGCTCGATAAGCAGCGCGAGCGGCAATTGCACGATCGAGATCAGCAATCCGCAAGCGATCAGGGCCAGTGCCGTCTGCACGTAACGGTTGTCGAAACGGCGGATGGCCAGGGCGATCCAGCACAGCCCGAGGATCAGCGCATTGAACAGCAGCGTGTGCACGAACGCGCCGGCGGCGTCGCTGGTCGCGGCACCGACCACGATGTCGAACAGCGTGGACGCGACGAGCAGCAGCGCGAGCGACGCGGGGGAGTAGGGGAGATCCTGTGGCGCGCGCTTGAAGCGGCACAGGTCCACGGCGATCCTGAGAAGAGCTGTGAGCGATGGGTGCATCGGACTCGACGCGTGCTTCAACGCGCACGCGTCATGCCTTGGCAAGAGATGAAGGGGGCGTTCGTCTCAGGCGTTGCTGTAAGTCGTCGGCAGAGCCGCCAGCACGCGACGCGTCACATCGGCGAGCTCACCGACGCCGTCGACGACCTTCAGCTTGCCGAGCTCGGCAAAATGCGCGGCCACCGGTTCGGTCTGCTCGGCATACACGCGCAGTCGCTCGCGCACGGTTTCCGGCGTGTCGTCCTTGCGGCCTTGCGCGGCGGCGCGGCCGGCGATGCGCTCGACGATCAATTCGCTCGGCACTTCCAGCTTGATCGCCACTTCGAGCGGCTGGCCGATGCGCGCGAGCAGCTTTTCCAGCGCGGAGCATTGCGCGACGTTGCGCGGATAGCCGTCGAGGATGAACCCGGCGACCGCGTCGGACTGTTCGAGACGCTCTTCGAGCATGCCAAGCACGATGTCGTCGGACACCAGCTGGCCGGCGTCCATCACGACCTTCGCCTTCAGCCCGAGTGGCGTGCCCGCCTTGACCGCGGCGCGCAGCAGATCGCCGGTCGAGATATGCGGCACGCCGAGTTCGGTCTTGAGGATTTCCGCCTGGGTGCCCTTGCCCGAGCCGGGCGCGCCGAGTAATACGAGTCGCATGGTGCTCCGATGCCGCCGCGAAGGCGCTGCATTCGCGTAGTGGGTTGAACGGGTTTGCGCGACCGCTGTCGGCGCCGCTGACATTGCACGCGGCCCCGCCGCGCATCCTGCGTCCCTCTCGCTGCGATCGATGCAGCCGCCTGTCGGACGCGCTTTTCAACCGCTTAGAATGGGGCCAACGCTAGCGGCTGGCCGAAACAGTGTCAAACCGCATCGAACCGGGAGTCTCGCATGAGCCAGGGCAAGCTGCTGTACGCGCAATCGGGTGGTGTGACCGCCGTCATCAATGCGACCGCCTGCGCGGTCATCGAGACCGCACGCGCTGCGAAGGTGCCGGTGCTCGCCGCGAGGAACGGCATCATCGGCGCGCTGCGCGAGGAACTGATCGACACGACGAAGGAAAGCCGCGCGACGATTGCGGCATTACGCCACACGCCCGGCGGCGCATTCGGCTCGTGCCGCTACAAGCTGAAGTCGATCGCGCAGAACCGCGAGCAGTACGAGCGCCTGATCGCCGTGTTCAAGGCGCATGACATCCGCTGGTTCCTCTACAACGGCGGCAACGACTCGGCCGACACCGCGCTGAAGATCTCGCAGATCGGCAAGGAACTCGGCCACGCGGTCAACGTGATCGGCGTGCCGAAGACGGTCGACAACGACCTCGCGGTCACCGACACCTGCCCCGGCTTCGGTTCGGTGGCCAAGTACATCGCGGTGTCGGTCGCCGAGGCGAGCCTCGACGTCGAGTCGATGAGCGAGTCCTCGACCAAGGTGTTCATCGTCGAGGTCATGGGTCGCCACGCCGGCTGGATCGCAGCGGCCGGCGGGCTGGCCGCGCGCAAGGCGGGCGATCCGCCGCACCTGATCCTGTTCCCGGAGGTCGCGTTCGACGAAGCGGAGTTCCTCGCGCGCGTGCGCGCCACCGTCGAGCGCGTCGGCTATTGCACCGTGGTCGCGTCGGAAGGGCTCAAGAACAAGGCCGGCGAGTTCCTCGCCGAGGCCGGCACGCGCGATGCGTTCGGGCATGCGCAGCTCGGCGGCGTCGCCCCCGTGCTCGCGCAACTGGTCAAGGGCAAGCTCGGCTACAAGTACCACTGGGCGCTGCCGGACTACCTGCAGCGCTCGGCCCGGCACCTCGCCTCCAAGACCGATGCGGACCAGGCCTATGCCGTCGGCAAGGCGGCGGTCGAGTACGCCCTGGCTGGCAAGAATGCGGTGATGCCGGTCATCGTGCGCACGTCCGACAGCCCGTACCGCTGGAAGATCGCGCCGGCGCCGCTGGCCAAGGTCGCCAACCACGAAAAGAAGCTGCCGAAGGGCTTCATCAGCCGCGACGGCTATGGCATCACGGCGGCCGCGCGCCGCTATCTGGAACCCCTGATCCGCGGCGAGGACCCGCCGAAGTACGGCAAGGACGGCCTGCCCGACTACGTGCGGCTCGACAAGTCGATCGTGCGGCGCAAGCTCCCCGCATACGCCATCGCCGATCGCTGAGCAAAGAACGCTCCACGCTCGACCGCACGAACGGCACCGCGGCGCCGAATTCGGCCGCCGCGTGCGCCGCCCGCACAGAGGACGACGAGCGGATGGCCCGCGGCGGCCGGGCAGCGTCCCGGCCGGATGAAGCGTTCCAGGCCCGGGGTGCCCGGCCTGCGAATTCGTATACCGCGGGAAAAATATACCGGCGGATCCGCCCGGCTCGCGGCGGCGCCGGCGCTACCCCTGCAGCCGCGGATGGCAGACCGGCGGGCGCCCTGCTGCGCCGCGCCAATGCGCGTTTCGCAAAGGCGTGGCTATACTCGGGCTAGATTCGCTCGCTTTTCCCCGTAGTTCCGTCTTCAGTCCTGGTACGTCAAGGGAGGGTTCGATGCTGTTCGAGCAACATGGCTTATTGATCGCGCTGGTCTGCGCGGTGCTTGCGATTCTGTATGGCGTGTGGTCGATCCGGTGGATCCTGGCCAAGCCGGCCGGCAATCCGCGCATGCAGGAAATCGCCGCGGCGATCCAGGAAGGCGCGCGCGCCTACCTCAATCGCCAGTACCGCACGATCGCTCTGGTCGGCGTGATCCTGCTCGTGGTGATCGGTTTCGCCCTGGATTGGGGCACCGCCATCGGATTCGCGATCGGCGCGGTGTTGTCGGGCCTGACCGGCTACATCGGCATGAACATCTCGGTGCGTGCGAACGTGCGCACGGCCGAGGCCGCGCGCAGCGGCATCCCAGCGGCGCTGGCGGTCGCATTCCGCGGCGGCGCGATCACCGGCATGCTGGTCGTCGGGCTCGCCCTGCTCGGCGTGGCCGGCTACTACATCGGCCTGCTGCATACCGGCCACACGCAGGAGCAGGCGCTGCATTCGCTGGTCGGCCTCGCGTTCGGCTCGTCGCTGATCTCGATCTTCGCGCGCCTGGGCGGCGGCATCTTCACCAAGGGCGCCGACGTCGGCGCCGATCTGGTCGGCAAGGTCGAGGCCGGCATTCCGGAAGACGACCCGCGCAATCCGGCGGTCATCGCCGACAACGTCGGCGACAACGTCGGCGACTGCGCCGGCATGGCAGCCGACCTGTTCGAGACCTACGCGGTCACCCTGATCGCGACGATGCTGCTCGGCGGCGTGATGGCGGCGCAGGCCGGCGCGAACGCCGTGCTGTATCCGCTGGTCATCGGCGGCGTCTCGATCATCGCCTCGATCATCGGCACGTTCTTCGTGAAGGCGAGTCCCGGCGGCAAGATCATGAACGCGCTGTACAAGGGCGTCGCCGTGTCGGCGATCATCGCCCTGCTGCTGTTCATTCCGGTCACGCAGCAGCTGATGGCCGGCAGCACCTACGGCGTCTGGAACATCTTCGGCTGCGCGGTCATCGGCCTGGTGCTGACCGGCGCGATGGTCGTGATCACCGAGTACTACACCGCGACCGAGTACGGCCCGGTGCAGCACGTGGCCAAGGCCTCGACCACGGGACATGCGACCAACATCATCGCCGGCATCGGCATCTCGATGAAGTCGACCGCGTGGCCGGTGCTCGCGGTCTGCGCCGCGATCTGGGGCGCGTTCTGGCTGGCCGGCCTGTACGGCATCGCGATCGCGGCGACTGCCATGCTGTCGATGACCGGCATGATCGTCGCGCTCGACGCCTACGGTCCGATCACCGACAACGCCGGCGGCATCGCGGAAATGGCCGAGCTGCCGCCCGAAGTGCGCGCGGTGACCGATCCGCTCGACGCGGTCGGCAACACGACCAAGGCCGTCACCAAGGGCTACGCGATCGGTTCGGCGGGCCTGGCGGCGCTCGTGCTATTCGCCGACTACACGCACAAGCTCGGCGCGCAGCATCCCGACCGCATCTACACGTTCGACATCTCCGATCACATGGTGATCATCGGCCTGCTGATCGGCGGCCTGATCCCGTACCTGTTCGGTGCGATGGCGATGGAAGCGGTCGGCCGCGCAGCCGGCAGCGTGGTGGAGGAAGTGCGCCGCCAGTTCCGCGAGATCAAGGGCATCATGGAAGGCACGACCAAGCCGGACTATTCGCGCGCGGTCGACCTTCTGACGAAGTCGGCGATCAAGGAAATGATGATCCCGTCCCTGCTGCCGGTCGCCGTGCCGATCCTGGTCGGTTTCCTGCTCGGCCCGAAGGCGCTCGGCGGCCTCCTGATCGGCACCATCGTCACCGGCCTGTTCGTCGCGATCTCGATGACCACCGGCGGCGGCGCCTGGGACAACGCCAAGAAGTACATCGAGGACGGCCACTTCGGCGGCAAGGGTTCGGACGCGCACAAGGCCGCGGTCACCGGCGATACCGTCGGCGATCCGTACAAGGACACGGCCGGCCCCGCGGTGAACCCGCTGATCAAGATCATCAACATCGTCGCGCTGCTGCTGGTTCCGCTGCTGTAAGGGCGGCGGAAGGCTCGCGCAGCAGGTCGCCTGCGGCGCACGCGCAGCAGAAAACGAAGCCCCGCCCCGCGGGGCTTTCGTTTTTCCGGCCGGCTCCCACTTTGCACACGTGGATTTCTCCATGAAGACGCTATTCGCACTCGCCATGATCCTTTCGACCGCAGCCGCCGCCCGTGCGGCCGAACCCACGCCCGCTCCGGCTGCCGCCGACGATGCCTATCTCTGGCTCGAAGACATCCACGGCACCAGGCCTCTGGCCTGGGTCGAGACCGAGAACGCCCTGACGAAGAAGGCGTATGCCGACGCACCCGCGTTCGAGACCACGCGCCGGCGCATCCTCGAAGTGCTCGATTCCGACGCGAAGATTCCGTTCGTATCGAAGATCGGCGCGCACTACTACAACTTCTGGAAGGACAAGCAGCATCCGCGCGGCCTGTGGCGGCGCACGACGCTGGAGGAGTACCGCAAGGACCAGCCGGCGTGGGAGACCGTCATCGACGTCGACGCGCTCGGCCAGGCCGAAGGCAAGCACTGGGTCTGGCACGGTGCCGACTGCCTGAAGCCCGACTATCGGCGCTGCCTGGTCTCTCTCTCGCCCGGCGGCGGCGATGCCTCGGTGGTCCGCGAGTTCGACCTCGTCGACAAGGCGTTCGTCAAGGGCGGTTTCGAGCTGCCGGAAGCCAAGTCGCAGGTCGCCTGGATCGACATCGATCACATCTACGTCGGCACCGACTTCGGTCCCGGCTCGATGACCAAATCGAGCTACCCGCGCATCGCCAAGGCGTGGAAGCGCGGCACGCCGCTGTCCGCCGCCGTGACCGTCTACGAGGGCAAGGACGACGACCTGGCCGTCGCCGCCTCGCATGACCGCACCACAGGCTTCGAGCGCGACTTCGTCACGCGCACGATCGACTTCTTCAGCAGCGAAACCTTCCTGCGCGGCAAGGACGGCAAGCTCGTCAAGATCGACGTGCCGCTCGACGCCATCGTCGACGCGCATCGCGAATGGCTGCTGGTGCAGCTGCGCAGCGCATGGACGGTCGGCGGCAAGACGTATGCCTCGGGTGCGCTGCTGGCGACGGATTTCGACGGCTTCATGGCCGGCAAGCGCGAGCTGACCGTGCTGTTCGAGCCGACGCCGACGACCTCGCTGTCGGGCTATTCGTGGACGCGCCACCACCTGATTCTCGACGTGCTCGACAATGTCGTCAGCCGCCTCGACGTGCTGACGCCGCAACGCGGGCAATGGAAGCACGAGAAGCTCGGCGGCGCGCCGGCCCTGTCGACGATCGAGGCCGGCGGCATCGACGCGGACACCGACGATGCGTATTTCATGACGGTGAGCAGCTATCTCGCGCCGACGACGCTGTACTACGGCACGCTCGGCGGCGGCGACGCGCAGCCGATCAAGCATGCACCCGCGTTCTTCGACGCGTCGAAGAACGAAGTGCACCAGTACTTCGCCGACTCGAAGGACGGCACGCGCGTGCCCTACTTCGTGATCGCGCCGAAGGGACTGAAGAACGACGGCAAGAACCCGACGCTGCTCTACGGCTACGGCGGCTTCGAAGTTTCGCTGCAGCCGAGCTACAGCGGCAGCGTCGGCCGCTCCTGGCTCGAACGCGGCGGCGTCTACGTCGTCGCCAACATCCGCGGCGGCGGCGAGTACGGACCGCGCTGGCACCAGGCGGCCCTGAAGGCGAACCGCCCGCGCGCCTACGAGGATTTCGCCGCGGTCGCCGAGGATCTGGTCAAGCGCGGCATCACCTCGCGCGCGCATCTGGGTACCGAGGGCGGCAGCAACGGCGGCCTGCTGATGGGCAACATGCTGACGACGTATCCGCAGCTGTTCGGCGCGATCGTCTGCGAAGTGCCGCTGCTCGACATGAAGCGCTACACGCACCTGTCCGCGGGCGCATCGTGGATCGCCGAGTACGGCGATCCGGACACGCCCGACGAGTGGAGCTACATCCAGAATTTCTCGCCTTATCAAAATGTGAAGAAGGATGCGGACTACCCGCCCGTGCTGTTCTACACGGCGACCAGCGATGATCGCGTCGGTCCGGTGCAGGCGCGCAAGATGGCGGCGAAGATGAAGGAAGCGCTGGGCTACGCGAACGTCTGGTTCTACGAGAACACCGAAGGCGGCCACGGCGCCGCCGCGGACAACCAGCAGTCGGCCTTCATGCACGCGCTCGCCTACACTTTCCTCTGGGATCACCTGGCGGCGAAGGCGCAGCAGTGACAGGCACGCCGCGCCGGCGTCCGGCGCGGCCGCGAAGCATCAGGGCTCGCGCAAGTCGTTCTGCGGCATCGCACGCACGACGGCTCGCGCGCGCCGTTCGCGATCGACGCGTGCGAGTGCGAGCACGAGCAGCGCACCGGCCATGCTCGCGAGATAGTCGAATGCGCCGGCCCGGGCGTGGCTCAGGCTCGCATCGCCCGCCGCCATGCCGCCGCCGATCCAGCCGAGCAGCGCACCGCCGAACGCGATGACGAGCGGAAAGCGCGTCATCAGCGCGAGCACGGCCTTGCTGCCCCAGATGATGATCGGCACGCTGATCGCCACGCCGAGCGCTGCGAGCCCCGGTCGGCCATGCGATGCCGCGGCAATGGCGAGCACGTTGTCCATGCTCATGATGGCGTCGGCGGCGAGGATCGTACCCACCGCACCCCACAGATGATTCTTCGCTTCGAGCGGGCTCTCCACGCTGCCGGCGTCGAACGGCTGCATGAGCTTGACGGCGATCCAGACGAGCGAAAGTCCGCCGACGATACGCACGAACGGCAGCTGCAGCAGCTCGATCACGAAAGCGATGAGGACGATGCGCAGCGCGATCGCGGCGACGACGCCGAAGCGGATCGCGCGCGCGCGCAACGCCGGCGGCAGTCGGCGCGCCGCCAGTGCGACGACGATGGCGTTGTCGCCGCCGAGCAGGATATCGACCGCGACGATCTCGGCGATCGCCAGGCCCGTCGACACGCTCATCGCATTCAGCCTGCGAGCGCTTCGTCGGGATCGGCGAGCACGGCGTTGTCCTGGCCCAGCGTCGGCGCCGCGAACGGATCGGGGCCGGGCGTGCGGCTGAAGGTGATCGGCCGCGTCAGGCCGCGATAGCTGCCGACGACCGGATGCCGCACGGTCGTCACCATCTGCTCGGCGGCGACTTGCGGATGATCGAACATGTCCTCGACGCGGCGCGCGGCCGCGCAAGGCACCTCGTCGCCGAACAGCGCTTCCCATTCGAGCGCCGTGCGCGCCAGCAGCGCCTCGCGCAGCTGCGGCACGATCTCGCCGGCGCATTGGGCGCGCTTGCGCACGCTGTCGTAGCGCGCGTCTTCGGCAAGGTGGGCGAGACCGGTCTTGTCGCACAGCGCTTTCCAGAAGCGCGGCGTGTTCGCCGACAGGTACAGATGTCCCTCGCGCGCCGGATGAATGCCGGTGACGCCGCCCGAATGCATGTCGCGGCCGACATCGAGCGGCTCGCCGTCCGCCCAGATCATGCGCGCCGACTGCATCGTCAGCGCGCTGCGCAGCAGCGACACGCCGACCACCTGGCCGCGCCCGCTGCGCTCGCGCTCGTAGAGCGCGGAAGCGACGCCGGCGGCGACGAGCGCCGCCGCGTAGTAGTCGACGACCGAACCGTAGACGATTTCCGGCGTACCGCCGCGCCGCCCCTGCAGGACGCAGATGCCGGTCATCGTCTGCAGGACCTGGTCGTAGCCGGCCTTGTCCTTCATCGGCCCGCTTTCGCCGTAACCGGTGACCGCACAGTAGATCAGGCGCGGATTGATCAGCGCGAGACGTTCGGCATCGATGCCGAGCCGCTTGGGCACGCTCGGACGGAAGTTGTGCACGAGTACGTCGGCCTCGCGCACCAGGCGCAGCAGCGAGGCCAGACCCTGCGGCGATTTCAGGTCGAGGACGAGTCCGAGCTTGCTGCGATTGACGCCGAGGAAAGCGCGGCTTTCCGCTTCGAGCGTCGAAGGATACTTGCGCAGGTTGTCGCCATCGGGCGGCTCGATCTTGATGACGTCGGCGCCTTGGTCGGCCAGCATCGTGCAGCCGTAGGGGCCGGCGATGTAGGCGCTCAGGTCGAGCACGCGCACGCCGCTCAACGGACCGGCCGGACCGCGGCGTTTCGTCTGCTTGAATGCGCTGGTTGCCATGGTTCGTTTCCACTTCGCCTTCCGTGGTGACACGGAGTCTGCGGCCCGCCGCGGCGCTGAAACAGCGGATCGACCTATTTTCTCGACGCACAAAAACTTGCGCTTCAGTCCGGCGGAGCGGGCGCGAGCGAGAGCCAAGTCAGTCGCCACGCTCCGTGCACGCGCCCGCCGGCCCGGAAGTAGGGCTCGAACAGCAGCGCAGAACGATATCCCAACGTCATTTCGATCGATGGCGCATCGCCGGGTGCGCCCGGGGCGACATGCAGGCACGCGTCGGCGTCCGTGGGCAGGCGCACCGTTTCGTCGGTCTTGAAGCCATCGATCAGCGTCGTCGCATACACCAACGGTCCGCGCGTCACGGCAACGTAGTCGCGACGCAGCACTTCCTGATGAATCGCCGCGCCGTCCGGCGCGCGCGACTCCTGCACGTTGCGATTGGAACGCCGCTGCAGCACCGGCAGCATCGGCAACGACAGCACGACGCGGTCGCCGCGCTGCCAGAGGCGATCGATCGTGCAATACGTTCCCGGCACGACGTCTTCCTCCTCTTGCCCATCGACCTGCACGCGAGCCCCTGCTGCCCACTGCGGAATGCGCAGGCGCAACGCGAAACGACGCGCGCGATCGACATCCACAGCGACCTCGACGATGCCCGAAGCGGGATAGTCGGTCTGCTGCTCCAGCGTCGCGGCCGTGCCGTCGGCGAACGCGAAACCCGCACGTCCGGGGCCGTAGAGATTCACGGTGACGGCGTCATCGCGCCGCGTCACCGCCACCGCAGGCAGTTCTTCGAGCGCCATCGCGCCGCTCGATTTGCAGCATCGCCAGTACGTCGTGTGCACGCGGCGCCCGTTCGGAAACACGTAGTAGCACCAGTCCTCGCCGTCGGGCGCCTGTGCGCCGAGGAGATCGTTGTAGGCGCTGCGCTCGATCTCTTCGGCGTACTTCGGATCGTCGCTGAGGAAGAGCAACTCGCGGTTGAGCTGGATCCACGCGAGCGTCGAACACGTTTCGACGTAGCCCTCCGGACTGAATGCGACCGGCGCATTGAACACTTCGCGCGAGCGATGCGCGACGCCGCCCCAGGGGCCGCCGCCGAGGGTCAGGTGATGATCGCGCACGCTCTGCCAGAGCCGTTCGACCGCGCGGAGCAGATCCGCATTCGCGGTTGCGCGATGGAGCTTCGCGATGCCGACGAGGTTCCACAGCAGCTGATAGGCCTTGCCGGTCGCGATCTCGCTCGCGTCCGCACCGGCGAGAGCGTGACGCAACAGGGCGAGATCCGGATTGGCTTCGGCTTGCTCGGCGATGCGCTGGGCCAGATCGAGATAGCGCGGCTCGCGCGTCGCACCATGCAGATCGACCGCCGCGTCGAGCAGCACCGTCGCCGACATGCCGTGATGGTTGCCGAGTTCGCAAATGTCGATGCCGCCATCGGTCAGCGTGGACCACGCCAAGTCGCCGATGCGCCGCGCCGCCTCGAGGTAGCGGCGATCCGGAAAATGCGCGTGCACTTCGAGCAGGCCGAGGACCAGGTAGCTGTGGATCCAGATGTCCCAGGTGCGCGGCACCGGCTCGCCGTTCCACGACTTCGGTTTCGGCGGATGCTTGACGATGAAGCGGCGTTCGGGCGCGTAGGTGCCGAGGTAGCCGTCGGCGTCCTGCCGCGCGACCAGATAGTCGGCGACGCGCCGCACCCGCGCGGCGAGCTCCTCATCGCGCGTGCGCGCAGCGGCCTTCGCTGCGGCGATCAGCCACTTGCCGGCGTGCTCGCCGTACCAGTCGCCCTCGTGGTTGTGCTGCGCATGCTCGGCGTCGAACAGCGCGATCGCCGGGCTCGTCTCGTCGACGACGAAGTGCGCGAGACGGCCACTCGCATTCGCGGCGAGCGCTTCGCCGAGCAGGCCGTGCAGTTCGATGTGCGGACGATTCATCGCGAGCTCGCAGTGTCTTGCAGATAGTGGGCTACGGCTTCGATCTCCTCGCGCCCGAGGCCTTGCGCTTGCGCACGCATCGCACCTTGGGTCAGCGCTTCGACGATACCGTCGCGACCGCGCGCGGCGATCTGCCGGCGCGGCGGAACGTTGCCCTGCGCGTGCTCGTGACAGGCGGCGCAGCGCTGCGCATAGAGCGCCTTGCCGTCGACCGGGCCGGATACCCGTGCGGCCGGCGCTTCCGTGTTCGCGCTGACGGCATGCCGCACGGCGGATGGACCGAGGCCGAACGCCTGAATCCGGTCGCTGCCGACGATGGCCTGGCCGCGCGCGAAAACCGGTTCGTTGTACTTGCCGCTCGTGTACAAGGCGCCGGCTTCGCTGCGCCACAGGAGATCGAGGGACATGGCGTCGAAAGCGTACAGCACGGGTTGCGGCGCGGCATCTCCGGCGAGCGCGGCCGCGCGCGGCGCGTTCTCGTCGAGCACCCAGACGATCGCGTCGCGCCCGCCCTGGCTGGTGACGACGGGCGGTCCAGGATTTTCGAGCACGATGGCATCCTGGGTGCGCGCGATCCGCAGGTACGCGGCACCGCCTCCGGGCGCGGCGACTTCGAGCCGCGCCAGCGACGGCGGCACGCTGACCGACGAACCCGGCGCCTTCTTCGTGTTGCCGGCGACGATGAGTTGATTCGCGCCGCGGTCGTCGCGAAAGACCGCGGGCACGCTGCGCGAACGCGCCGCGCCGAGCGCCGCATCCTTGTCGGTATAAGGGCCGAACACGTTCAGCGGTCCGCGCGTACCGAATTGCGGCTGCGCCTGCGGCGCGAGCAACGATCCATCGCTGCCGGCGTCCGTGCCGCACGCTGGCCGCCGGTCCAGTCGCCCGGGCAGACGCATGCGATCGAGCAAATAGACGTTGCCCTGCTTCCCGCCGACCGCGAGAAGCCGCGGCGTCGCACTCGGCGTCGCGGCGAGCGGCGGCAACAGAGCGATACCCCCCGAACCCAGGTCGACATCGTTGGCGGCGGTCGCACAATGGTCGAACGGCGTGTAGGTGCCGACCAGGCGCAGTCCATCCTCGGCGTACGCCAACTTCAGCACCGACTGCGTCCAGTCGTGTGCCTGGTCGACGTAGCCGCCGAAGCCGGTGCCGGTCGCGACGAAGACGCTGCCGTCCTCGTCCACCGTCGCGCCGGCCGAACCCCAGATGCCGCCACTGCCGCGATGCGGCATCGCGGAGACGGCGAATGCGCTGGCGACCTTGGCGTTGCGCGTGTCGACGGCGGCCAGCCAGCCGGTTTCGGTTTCGCCGAAGCCGACGTAGAGCACGGTGCCATCGGGACTCAGGTTCAGCGCGCCGCGCTGCACGCGGAAGTCGAAACGCCGCTGCGGCGGCACGCGTGCCGGCCCGGCGTTGCGGTTGAGCGTATTGAACGTCGCCTCGTCGAGGCGCACGGGCCAGCCCGGCAACACCGCGCCGCTGCCGAGATCGAGCGCGTAGGCCTGCCAGCGCCGCTCCGGGTCGCAGCTGGTGACATACAGGCGGCCACGCGCGCGATCGACGACCGGCGTGGCGAGCACACCGGTCGGCACGCCGTCCAGCGGTGCCGGCTGCAAGCGGCACGGAGGCGCGAGGTACGTGCGCCAGAGGATGCGGCCGGGCGCGACGTCGCCGTTCTTCGCTGCGTTGACCGCATAGACATACCCGTTGCTGCTCGCGGCGATCACGGTGGCGAACGTCTGCGTCCGGTACGGCCCCGCCGACATGTCGACCGCGTCGAGATACAGCGGCGAGGCATACAACCGCGGCGGTGCGCCGTCGACCGCATCGAGCGGCGGCGATTCCCATTGCAGGCCGAGCGATTCCGTTTCGATGCGCTGCCGCGACAACGTCGCCTCCGATGCGTACCAGCCGCTGCGCTGCGCATCGTGATGGAAGGTCGGCACATCGTCCTTCGAAACTGTCGCGGACGGATGGACTTCCGCGGATGGGCCTGCCTGCGCAAGTGTCGACCGCGCGCCGCCGGCAGGGACTTCGGCCTGTGCGGCCCACAAGATCGCGTTGAGCAACAGCGTGCGCAGCGGCGCCTGTTCGAATGCGCTCGAAAAATGCGCGCCGCTGTAGGTGAAGGAACGGCCGCCGTCCGCGCGTTCGAAACTCCAGGCGAGCACCGTGTCTTCGGGTAGGTCCTCGACGACCGCCGAGCCCGCACGGTATTGCACGTGCAAGGTGGCGTGCAGGACCGGCACGATCGGCTTGCCGCCGCTCCAGCGGCGGAAGGTCGGATAGAACTCGTCGCGATAGGCAAACGGAGCGACGCCGCGCGCGACCGGACTCGTGCCGCCCGCCGGTTCCACATCGACGTACTCGGTCGTGCGGTCGTAGAGCCCATCGCGCGCCGCACCGAGCCAAGGCCCGAGGTCGAGCGCGGAACCAGCCGCCGGTTGCGTCGACGACTGGTGCACGGCGACGAGGCCGACACCGCGCCGCAGGACCGACTCGAACTGCGTGCGTCGCCGCGCATCGAGCAGCGGATGCTTTTCGGCACCGTCGAAATACCAGACCACGCAGGCAGCGTCGTCGAATGCACCCGGATCCGAAGGCCAGCCGTCCGGGTAGGCCCTCACGTCGAGGTCTTGCGCAGTGTCGATCGATGCGAGGAGCTGTTCGAGCCGGCGGATGCCGGCCGGATAGTCGTGCCGGCCCGGGCCTTCGCTGCTTGCGCCGCCGATCAGCACGATCCGAAGCGGATGATTCTTGCCTGCTGCCGCCGCTTCAACGCGCGCGCATGCGTTCGAAGCCAGCAGCAGCACGACGCAGAGTCGAAGCAGGCGCATGCTCAGGCATCGACGACGCAGCGGAAGCCGATCGCGCCCGAGCGATCCTTGCACGGCGCCATCAGCAGGTACTTGCCGTGCTGATCCAGACGATGCGCCTGCGGAAAATACCAATGCGAGGTCTGCGGCTGGTACGCGCTGCCGCCGCGCAGCACGGCCGCGCGGGTGTGTTCGTCGAGGTATTCGTCGGTCCATTGCCAGACATTGCCGACCAGATCGAGCACGCCGAACGGACTTGCCCCGCGCGGATGCGCGTCGACGTCGTCCGGCGGCAGCAGGTGGCGGCCGCGGTTGACCGCAGGCACCGCCTGCGCATCCCACGTATTGCCCCAGGGATACGCGCGTCCGTCGGTGCCCTGCGCCGCGTACTGCCATTCCCACTCGCGCGGCAGGCGCTTGCCGGCCCACGCGGCATAGGCGCGCGCGTCTTCGAGCGAAACCCAGGTGACCGGCTTGTTCTCCCAGCCGGGCTGCGGCGCACCGTTTCGCCAATCGCGCAGAAAGTGGTGCGCGTCGCGCGGCGCGTACTTCGTCGCGTCGATGAAGCGCCGGAACTGCGCGTTCGTCACCGGCGTGCGGTCGATGTGGAATGCGTTCATCGGCATGCGCCGGCGGTGGCTGCGCCGCGCGCACGGCTCCCACGGATACTGCACGTCGAGTCCGGCCCAGGTCTGGCCTTCGATCTCGATGCCCTGCACGGCGAAATCGAACGTGCCTGCGGGGATCGTCACCATGCCCTCGGGCGCCGTTGCGGCCGGCCGCGTCGGCGCGATCTCCACGAGCTGTTGCGGGATCGGCTGCCATGCATTCGGCAGCGCCTGCAGCGGCGTGCACGCGTGCTCGCGCATGTGCGCCATGAAATCATCGAGGCCTTCGATGCCGGCATTCGCCTCGACGGCCAGCAAGGCGCCGAAGCCACGTGCCTCGAGCGCAAAATCGAAGATCGCGCGATCGCCGTCGATGCGCGGTGCCAGCGCAGCGCCGTGCCAGAGGTCGAAATAGCGTGCGCCGCCGCGATGCGGCACGGCGATCTGCTCGCCCTCGACGACGTACTCGTTGCGGTTGACGAGATTCCACACAGTGATCCCATCGCGTGGGAACTGGCTTGCGAACACGCCGGCCTGCAAGGTCGGAAAATACGGCCGCCAATCCGCGCTGACCATCTGCGGCGCGAACTTGCGTTCGATCGCGATGCAGCGGCGCAGCGCTTCGGCATCGCGCGGCGTGAACCCGTTCCAGATGCCCCAGACGTTCTCCCAGGCGTTGTAGCCGATGCCGTTGAAGAACATGTACTGCAGGTCGTTGGCGCGGTCGCGGCCCCAGCGGTTTTCGTAGTTGATCATGTGCCGCGGCTCGAGCCATTTGAACTTGGCCACGGACGGTACGACGTCGGCGGGCGCCTTCTTGCCCCAGCTCTGCACGTTCCAGATCAGTTGTTCCTCGGCGCTGATCGTCGACTCGGGCTGCAGCACGACCGGACGGCCGAGCGTGTCGCAGGCATCGAAGAACGCGCGCGGCACGCCGTTGTAGGTGTCGCCGTTGATGCCGTCGGCGCCGACCGCCGCGACGATCTGCGCGATCGCGCGCCAGTCGGCCTCGGCTTCTTCGCGCGTACCGTTGTCCCACGGCATCGTCGGCAGGAACACACGCACGCCGCGGCGATGGAACGCGTCCACCGCGCCGCGCAATCCGTCGAGGCCGCCCGGCAGATCGCGTGCGAGATCGAACTGGTTGCGGTCGTCGACGCCGATGTTCGGATAGACGTACCAGATCAGCACGCTGTCGATGCCGCCGTAGCGCCGTTCGAGATCATCGAGGTAGCGATCGACGGTGTATTCTCGCGTCGCCGGATCGTAGAAGTAGCGATCCTCGACCATCATCTGCGCATGCACGAAATTGCGCTGCGCCCAGGCGAGTTCGGGCCGGCGATAGTTCGCGTCGTCGTAGCCGATGCGGATCAGGTGTTCGCGCCGCCATTCACGCAGGGAACCGATCCAGTCGTCGCTGCTCGCATCGACGTCGATCATCCAGTGGCCGATTTCGGCGAACGGCCAGCCCGGCGCCTTGCCCGGCGTCGGCAGGTAGCGGCCGGTCGTCACGTGGGAGAACTTGACGGTGTGGCTCATCGATGCCGGCGCGGGCGGTTTCGGGTCGGTCATGGCTGCGCCACCTCGCAGGATTGCGCGAGTCGCGCAACGG
>Ga0207671_10001297_pt1 | contig 29349 bp, 26 predicted proteins | sample KBSC24metaG_FD_184352 | JGI IMG/M metagenome (GOLD analysis project Ga0207671, IMG submission 184352) | Corn rhizosphere microbial communities from Kellogg Biological Station, Michigan, USA - KBS C2-4 metaG (SPAdes) (version 2) | ecosystem: Host-associated > Plants > Roots > Rhizosphere > Soil...
GGTCCATACCAGAGAGTTGTAAGTGAGTGCAAGGTTTAGATCCAATCCGGCGCGTCCGCGCAAACTAAGCAGCGGCAGGCTCCAGTTAAAGTTACGCGAGCCCAGATTGACACCGCGTCGTCCAGTCGTTAGTGGGTCTGGTGCGGGCAGTAGAAAAGTTAGGATCACCGACCGGATAGTTGCCACTTCCGGGATCACAATCAGCACACATCAAATTAGATTGAATTGGAATCCGCGCGCCCGGTTGTTGCGGTTGCTCGTTGCGCGCCTGCTCCAGGTTTGGCAGGCCGGTGATTGAACCAGAAGAAACTGGTGGCGGAGGTGTCGCCGTGAAACCGCCACCAGTTCCATTGCCACCCGGAGGAAGAAAGGGCGGTGCTTGATTCGCTGCATCCTGGAGCTTTGCCAGTGCATTGGCAGCATTTGCAACTCCACCGCTCGAAACTCTTCCGGAAAGCGAAGCGCTCGGACGCGCTCCTTCCGAGATCACTTTCGATATGATCTGCGCATTCGTCGAACGACGAATTGTCTTCATCAGTCCCGCGATCCCACTAACCAGTGGCGCTGCAGCTGAGGTGCCGGTTACGTTCCAGTACCCACCTCCCATTCGCGTGGTGAGAATGTTTGTTCCCGGTGCCGCAACGTCAATGCTTTTTGCGCCCCAGTTTGACCAGGAAGCGAGCTGATCAAAATTGTCGGACGCCGCGACAGCGATCAGACCTTTGAGATTAAACGAGGCCGGATAATAAGGAGCGACGCTCAGGTCTTTGCCACCATTACCCGCCGAACATACAATCACCACGTGGCGCTTGATGGCCCTTTGAATCGCATCTTTCAGCGCCATCGATTCAGCTGCTGTTCCCCACGACAAATTGATTACCTGCGCACCGTTAGTTACGGCGTAGTCAATTGCTTCGACAGCATCCGCAACGTCCCCGTTGCCGCCCTGGTCCAAAACACGAAGGCTCATCAGGCTGGCGCGCCACATCACTCCACTCACGCCGGCAGAGTTGTTACCTTCCGCCGCGATAATTCCCGCGATCGCCGTACCATGTCCCTCCTCATCCTTGATAACGCCGTCGTCGGTAATGTAATCCCAACCATGCAAGTCGCCGATCCCAGTCGGATTGAGATTGGTCCATTGATTGTTCGCCAAATCCGGATGTGTGAAATCAATTCCACTATCGATCACTGCGATCACAGTCGCCGGCGAGCCGGTCGTCGTTGGCCAGGCGCTACTGACATTGATATCCGCTCCATACTGCCCCCCGCTTTGACCGGTGTTGCGCAAGGCCCATTGTTCGTTGAATTGTGCGTCGTTCGGAGTTAAATCGTTCTTCGAGATCAGAAAGTTAGGCTCGGCAAATTCAACCTGCGGTTTCATCAACAGTTCCAGCGCCGCCGTGTTGGCATCACGAACTCCAGACAGTTCGACTTTTTCGAAGCCTGACCCGCCGCGAAGTTGTTTTATTTTCTTCACTCCGACCGTGGCCAGAATCGTGTCTTTGTCTCGCTGGGAGACACCGCCGCGAAACCGCACCAGTAACTCACCCTCGCGCTCGGGAACGTTGTGTGGTTCCGGGAAAAGGCTAACCGGCTGTACAAGCAAATTCGCTCTGGCTGTGGTCGTGAACGGTACACACAGCAGCATGACGAGCAGGTAAGAAAGGAATGAAGAAAGAACTGGAATGACGTGAGATCGAGGTGAAAACATGGGAGGACTCCTTCATTGGTGCGACCGGCCAGCGAGGCTGAAACGCGAGTGACCTATTGGAGCGAGGCTTAAACTTAAGTTAGCGGAAATTCAGTGGGGGATTGGGGCGCACAGTATCGCAACACTGTGGTCCATGTCAAAATAATTCTTGCACAAACTTCGTGAGCTTTTGCGATGTCTTTAACTGAGGATAGGAAGGTCGGTTTGAATGTTGCGTTTCATCGGCTCACGATGCTTGCCGGCGTTGAAGCTGAATCTTCTCCAACAACTGAAAGGCCAGATGCTTTTCATTCTGGCTTATAAGATGGTCGTGTTCCGCCAAAGCCAGGTTAAGGTCGCACAGATCGAGATAGACAAGACCTAAACAATAGTGCGCCCGCGTACTGTGAGAATCGATGTCGAGTGCTTGCCTGAACGCCTTTATTGCCTCGGCGTAGCTTCCCTTGTTGAAGTAGACAAGCCCAATGTCATTACGCAATTCCGGATCCTTGGGCACCAGCATTATCGCCTTTGTATATATTTTTAAGGCATCAACAAATTGGCCGAGTTCGTCGTATGCGGCGCCAAGGTTCTTGTATGCTGCTACAAAGTTCGGGTACATCTCCAGCGCCGACAGGTAGGTTTTAATCGCTTTAGGAAGTTGGCCCAGCTTCTGGTAGGTAAGGCCCAATTCCAGGCGAGCCCCCGCATGATTTGGATTTATCCGGATAGCCAGTTTCAATTCCGAGACCGCCTGCGGATAGAGGCCCTCCGCTGCCAGGCGCAGACCTTCATCAAAATGCATTTGAGATTCAATTAGCGATGGTGAATTCCCTCGCCTCACTCTGGTAAAGATTGTTCCCAGCATCGTCGAATCCTCTAGGCTGTTTGTTCTCAGAACTCGCTGACAGAAAGCACCGGAACTCCGCCGAGTCGTAATGCGGTTTTGACTTTAATACGATCCAACTGAAGCGTAGAGGTACCACTCCCCGAGGAAGTAAAAGTTGGGGCTAAGAAATCTCCTGTACTGTTGTACCTGGCTACGACGAACGCACCCAGCGACGTCCCACTACCACCACCACTGCGGTCCAAAACACCACCGCCAAGCACGAGTACCAATCCATCGAACGTCTGACTTCCATTCATAGACAGAGTTCCGGTAACGACTAACAGCCCTTTGCCTCCAGCACTGGGAAGAGACACATCTCCATCTACAAAGGTAAAGAGTCCGTCTGCGGTGCCGGCTCCAAAATCTGTCGGAGCAGCGTCGCCCGCCGCGGTATTGAAGTAACGATCGCAGCTTGAACTCGGTCCGCTGCTACATCCAGAAAACTGTTGCTTCGCAGCGGTTCTAAGCTGACTAACGAATGCTCGCGCACCATAGACAGGATCTGACGTGGTCTGGAGCCATTTCGGCAGAATCGCTACTCCGCTCGGCATTGTGACCTGCTGCAAATTCGGGATAAAGCCCGTCGGATCACCCTGCAAGGCGGTGGGATTATTGCCCTTCAAATTGGATAGATTGGTGTAATCGGGCGTGGTTGTAACCAGGAATGCGGGCAGCGGCTGTCCACCGGCATTATCCATGCCTGAGTACACGTAGTTTGCACTGTTACCGATTGAGATGGTCGACGCGGATGTTGAGTCATTGCCGGCGCCACGAACTACAAAGGTTGCGGGTGGATCGTAGTCAATGCCGAAGCGACGCACCATCATTTGCAGATTCTTAGAAGCCCCATGTGGGCCATACCCAACAACCTTTACGATCAGGCGTCCCGGTTCAGGTGAGCTAACAGCAGTTTGTAACGTAGTAACCGTACCGTTTGTAGGTAATTGAATACTTTGGCTGGGCATCGTAAACAACGTGCCCGTGTTGGGAATCTCAATTGTTTGGTTCGTGAAGTTGAGCGATACAATACTGCTGGTCGAAGTGATAGATCCCGAGAAAGTGCCTTTAACAGAAACTGAGACTGGCACACTGCTCCCCATCGGTAGTGGTCCGGTTTCAGTAATTTGTAAGGTAAAGGTTGTGGTCTGTGTTGCGAATGCGATCGAGGTACTGTTCTTTACACCCGAAAAGGCAACGGTGCCTAGAGTTGGATTTCCATTCGTGGTGATGTTAGTTGACGCTTGCGGGGTATAAGTAACTGAGACGCCACCGCCTAACGACAAGCTGGAGGCAGATGTGTTTATGGAATTGTTGTTGAATGCCCCCGCGGTCGAGTAGATGACTTCCCTCGAGTTATCTGGATCGCTGATGCCCGTAATCGCATAGGCGATTCCGTCAGTCGGCGAGTAATTTGGGCTTAAGGTTACGCGATCTGGTGTACCACTGGGATAGTTGTAGACAAGCCATCGAGAAAGTTGCGGTACGCCAGAACTCGGATTGTTAGACGTGCCCACATTGATAGCATTCTTGAAGTTCATTTTCGTGCCGTCGTTCGGATGAGGTGCGACATTGCCTCGTAATACGTTGAGCGCGTCCTGAAGACCGGCCTCAGCCGCATAATAAGCTTGCATCTCGTCAGTCGCACTAATGGCATTCGTCGCAGTGATGGTGGTAGTGAGTACCAACATCAGCGCACCTGCAAGGATTAGAAGAGAAGCAAACAGGACCATTATTAGTGCCGCACCGCGTTCATTCTTCGGATCGGCGTTATTGTGAGTTCGCACTGTTATTTTCGGCTGCATGAGGTCTCCTGAGGTTGAATGCCGATCAGTAATTAACAATATCGGCATTCCGCAAATAAACATCTGACACGAGTTGGACGCGTGAGGCTGGCTGATAACCGGGCGAACCAGGTCGGCCTCGAGCTGTCAGCTCAACGCAAACACTAATGATTATGTATTTCGTATCGCTCTTTTGTGTGACTTCCGATGAAGCGGTTGAAATGTCGCAGTTGCTGCCCAGGGTATAACTAACTTTCGCTGGATAGTAGCGAATGCGTAGAGCGTCTACGCGGTTGGCAAGCACTGTCGTTTGATTCTGGGTGCCGATGTCGAGACGCACGATGTAGCTCTCGGCTCCCGTCGTATAAAGAGAGTACTTAACGTCTTCGTTGCGGTCGTTGATGCTGTTGCTGGTGGTTTGGCCATCAAAAGCATTTAGATTAGCTCTAACACGAATGGTAGTTTCAGTAGAGTCGGCGGCCACGATGCCGTTGTCAGCCAGCCCGAAACCAGCATTGGCGATCTCGCGCGTCATGACGTTCAGTGCGCGTTGTGAATCAGCCAATGCGTCTGTCTTCTGGTTCTCACGAGCGCGCACATTGAAAGAGCTTGCCAGAAAGCCAGTGGTCAGTCCCAAAAGTGTGACTGTGATCGACATTGCAATCATCAATTCAATCAGGGAAAAACCCGCCTCCAGTTTAAATGTATTCGGTTCGGTCATAATGTCGTCTCTTTCAATCAAGTAGTTCACCCGAGATTGCCTCCAGTCGTTGAAGTCGTGCGCTTTGTATAGACGATGACTTGACCACGCATCCAGCCCTCATCCTCCGAGTAGGTACCTCCATCAGTGCTCCTGCCTCGAGGCGTCACGACGATCTTAACGTTCTTCAGAGTGGCCGCGACATCTGTGACTGTCACCTCGACAGTGTAGGAATTCGATTCTGTGGGGCCGACTGTCACGACTTCCGATGACGAGATGCAAGACGTGAAAGAACCAGCACGCAGTTGCTCGAGCTTACGCTGTGCGGCCGTAACCGCGCCGGCGCGGATAGCGGCGGCGGAGTTGTACTTGAGAGCGTACACGCCTAAGGGAAGTACACCGCAAACGATGACCAGCAGCATCACCATAGCGAGGCAGGTTTCAATCAGGGTAAAACCACCCTCCACTTTCTGATTATGTTTTTCCATTGAGGTTGCCTTTATGTGGTTTCAGTTCGTGACGTTAACTTTAACCGTTACCGAGGAGCCGCACTGTGAAGTGAATGTAACGTTGTATGGACCACGCAGTGTGTTTTTAGACATGACTGAAAAGCTTTGACCGGTGAACACGGATTGCGAAGCTGGTGAAACGGTCAAGTTAGAAGGGAATGTTGCCACTACGAGACTGGGATTACTCATGGTGACGAGCACGCTCCCCGTGGCGCCGCCATTCTTTTTGATGTTGATACTTGACGAGTTAACGTGAATGGTGCAGGAGGGTGGCCCCGAATCCACTCCCACGCCACCCCCGGAGAGATCCATACAAGGAGTGTTTTCTAATGTTGACGCACCCGCAACTACGAGGCGACTGTCAATACTATCTGATGAAGTTACTGTGTTGTTGTAACTGACATTCGGCAGGGTTGGCTGCTGATTTTCCACGGTAACGTCACCCGAGCCGGATACATCAACGCTTAAGCCGTGGTTCTTATTGTCGCTGACCGCAAAGGTCGTTACACAGGAAGATCCGGCGGTGAGTGTACGACCGCGCCAGTTGAAGGTCACGTTTGGTAGCTCTGAGCTGGCTAGTCGAACATCGTCCTGAAAAGTGAATGTTCGAGTGCTGGTACTTCCACTGCTATTGAAGTCCATAGTGACCGAATAAGTTCTGGTATTGGTAAAGCTGACTGTAGAAGTACCGTGACGACGAACCGCGTCGACTCTGGCTTTTTCCATATAGGAGGCGAGTTGTCGTACTGAATTCTGTACGCGCAAGGCGGAACGTGACGATCGAATCTGGAGCAGCGCAACCGTCGAGATGATACCAACGATCGCCAAAACAATGACGAGCTCCACTATGCCGACACCACGATCGCGTCTACGATTTTCAATTTCGAGTTTGTGCATTGCTTTCGTCTCAACGAGTCTGAGTGAGTTGCGTGTCGGCGCCGCGACAGTTAAGGTGCCATCGCGACGCGGCAGGAATCATCACGCAAGATAGCAGGATCCTGGATCTTGCGCATGAGAAGGTTCTACCTTTTTTAAGGGAGATTTGTTCCGGAGGCAGGGTAGTACAAAACAACTACTCAACGACTCAGGGAGTAGCTTCGCTTATGTGGTGTTTTACCGCATACATAGCCAACTCGAGGCGGTTTTCAACTTCAAGCTTGCCATAGATGGACGACAGGTGATTGCGCAACGTGTGCTCGCTCATATTCAGATGCCCGGCGATTTGCTTGTTTGTCGAGCGGCCCTGTTGGATGATGACATCGATAATTTCACGCTCGCGCAAAGTTAGGCTCGCAATCCTGGTCGCTTCCGGTGATACCGGGCTATTCGACTGGTCCAGAAGCTTACTAAAAACTCGGCCTGTGGCCGCTCGATCCAGCCAAATCTCACCCTCGTAAACTTTCCTGATGGCTTTAAGGATCATCTCGGCCGACGCCTCCTTTTGCACTACGCCGCGTGCACCCGAAAGAACGGCACGGTCGTGCGTTTCCGGGTCTCTCACTCCGGTCAGGATGAGCACAACGGCGCTGGTTACTTCGCGCAAAAGCGGCAGGGAGTCGAGGCTGTTTACGCCGTTAAGATCAATATCGAGCAAAATGATGTCCGGCTGTTCTTTTTGAGCAACAACCAATGCCTCAGCGATGTCGGCGGCGGTGCCAATCACCGTCATATTTGCGCTGTCACTTTCGATCAGCTTAACCATCCCCCAAACAAAGCTTTGGTGATCATCGATAAGCAAAATGCGTATTGGATTTTGTGAGGGCGAGGTCATTTTCTATCCCTTTACATCGGGATGATAACAGAAACAATCGTGCGTCCGACATTGTTCACATTGATGGAGACTCGGCCGCCTAACGCTATCGCACGCTCTGTGATCGACCGAGGAGTAAAGGTCTGGTGACTGTCAGCGCTCGAAGCGTCATTCTCGATGTCAAGCACCATGTCCCCGTTAACGGAGGCCATGCTGATTCGCGCCTCCGTGGCCGCCGTGTGCCTTCTGATGTTACTCAATCCCTCCCGAACTATCTGAAAAAGCTCGGCCGCTAACCGATCGTTCATATTCACGTGAGTGGCTATCTGAACGTCTACTTCAATACCGTAAAGCTCACCCAATTGCTTCGCATGTCTCTCGACGGACGAAGTGAGAACGTTCACCCGCTCGCTTGAGCCCGGGTCTCGCAGACCTCCAACATATGAACGCAGATCCTTTATGACTGAGTCGGTTCGTTCCGCCAACTCAGTGAGTTCACCTGCGACCGGGTCATCGGTTGACACCTTTCTGCGCAAAGCATCGAGGCCGAGTTTCAGACCGATGTACGGCTGAATCGCACTATCGTGTATATCGCGAGAAATTCTTTGACGTTCATACTCCGAGGCCTGTGAAGCAAGCCGATCGACAAGCTGTATGTTATCGATCATAGGCCTGACGTGGTCTATTACCTGTCGCAGAAACTCTATATCTGAATAGTTGAAGTATCTGCCTTTTGAAGTGAGATAAAGTCGACCCGTGAAAGTATGACGTTGGTAAACTGGTACAGTAATAAAAGAATCCGTGTCGAGCAAATCCGCGATCCAGGTGTACGTTTCATCTACATTTTTGATGCGCTCTCCGGAAGAGAAATTATAAATCGAGCAGGATATTTTCCTGGACCATCGCATTCTTGAACCGTTGTGCCACGTAACAGCCCATTCTGGTTGCCAGGCTAATAGTTGTGACGCCTCCGCACCAACCGATTCAACTCGATTGGCCGATTCCGAATGGCGTCGGTCGATCCGCCTGAGAGTATGTGCGTTGGCGACAGGACCCGCGTTGATGAGCAGACACGTATCAGCGTCGTAAAAGGCACGGAGCTTTCTCATTATTGAATCGATCGTATGATCAACTCCAAACCGCGGGTTTGACGACCTGCTTACATCCTTCAGCAGCGCAAGCCGGCGTTTGTGCGTCGTTTCAGAACCACCCCAGTAGGCCATCAGGTAACCGATGCTCGCCAGGTAGACGGCTCTCAAAACAAACCGGTTTGGTTGTATTGCGGTAGGAGTTGTGAAGTACCCGATCGTGACAAAGAGAGTTGCGGATACGATAGTGACCTCCAAACCTGCCTTGTAACCGGACCGAAAGGAGGCCACCAGAATGGCGAAGAAGAAGAAAAAGAAAAATAAGCTATTCGTTCCGCTGCTTAAGGAAATAAGGACCACGTACCATGCGACGTCGATCCAGTAAAGCGGAATACTTCCGAAGATTGAGTCGTATCTGAGGTAGATAAAGTAAACAAGTGCGCTGTACACCGTGTAAAGGGCCAGCGTTGTATAAGTGATATTGACCAGTCGATCCGGTTCGGACGGATCAAGGTAAATGATGATCAAAGCCGATAAGGCTAGAACTAGCCTCGTGACGTTAACCAACCGTTCGTCAACCGATTCGATGGTTTGTCTCTGCATCATCGTCGTCGCTAGTCTATAGCAGCAAGCTTGTTCGGGTCATTCAAAAATCACGAGTAGTGTTCGAGGTGGTTAATCGGCTGCTCTGAGAATTGATTCTTAAGCTTACGCCTGCAAAAAGGTGGCGAGGTCCAAGTTTCCTTAGGAAAAGTGGTGCCCGCGGCGCGATTCCAACGCGCGACCTTCCGCTTAGGAGGCGGACGCTCTATGCAACTGAGCTACGCGAGCACAAATTGAGATGAATCGTAAAACGTGAGGAACGAAACGTAAAGCCGCCTCACGATTGGTACTTGATCAACGACCTCACGTCGTAACCCGTAAGCTTCTCACGCCCAGGTAGGAACTCGAGTTCGACCACGAACACGAGCCCCACAACCGTGCCGCCGAGTTGTTCCACCAGATCCACAACCGCACGCGCCGTCCCGCCCGTCGCCAACAGATCGTCGGCGATGAGCACGCGATGACCATCGCCGACCGCGTCGCGATGGATCTCCAGCGTGTCCTGACCATACTCGAGCTCGTAAGAGATCGACGCACACTCCGCCGGCAGCTTGCGCGGCTTGCGCACCGGCACGAACCCGCAGCCGAGGTGATACGCAAGCGCGGGCGCGAAGATGAAGCCGCGTGCTTCGACACCGATTACGGAATCGATCTTCTCACCCTCAAACTGCGAAGCGAGCGCGTCGACCGTATCGCGCAAACCGTCGGGATGCTTGAGCAGCGTGGTGATGTCATAAAAATTGATGCCGGGCTTCGGAAAGTCCGGCACTTCGCGAATCAAAGATTTTAAGTGGTCCATAATTGGTCAGTCGTCATCTCTCAATTCGAAATGCTGAATAACTCCCAGTCGGTTCCAGGCAGATTTCTTCCACTTGATCAACTATCGCCCACTGTGGACCAGTCGCGAGATCGTGTTTGAAAGCCTCAACACTGTTCGCCGGTCCTTCAGCAAACGCTTCAACTGTTCCATCAGGACAGTTGCGCACGTAGCCGACCACCTGATGTCGCGCCGCTGCTCGCTGCGCGAAGAAACGATACCCGACCCCTTGAACTTCGCCTCGTATAAAAAACTTTCTCGCTATTCCACCCATCATGTGAACCCTACTTGCACTTGAACAGCTCGCCCTGTTTGCCCTTCTCCAAAGTGAACGTCTCGTCGTCTGAGTCGTTAATCTTCAACGTCAGCGTCATCGTGTTGCCCTTGATCGCGCCGGTGTAAGTCGCCGGCTGTTCTTTTGCCGGTTCGTCCGCGCGCACAGGCCCACCACGCTCCATTCGATGTTTTCCGTGCAGCGTGAAATTACCTTCTCTGTCGACGACGAGCGGCCCCTCGATCACGCCGCTCGCACAGTCGTATTCAATCGCGGCCGACTTCTCGCCAACCTGAATGTTTATGTGCTGACCGCCCCAAACGCCTGTCGCGATACGTTGCATCTTTTGCGTCCCGGCCATCGGCAACGAAACCATCACGGCGATAACAACAATGAGAACACGGCAAAGCATACTTGAGCGCCATTGTAGAAACTTCTCCCACAAAGGCGCAAAGGCGCGAGAAACTTTCCGCAAACTCGTCACGTACTATGCAGACTCCGGGTGAGAACGAAAACTTCATCCAGATCTGCGTAGCTCAAACCAATTTTTCGTAATCTTCAAAGCGAGGACTCCCAGAACCATGCGACGTTTACTACCGACATGCCTATCGCTGCTCATGCTGATGGCGAATGTCTCCTACGCCCACGCTAAACCGCTAAACATCCCCGTAGTCTATTACAAACTTCCGAACGGCCTGAAGGTGGTCATCTCTGAAGATCACCTCGCGCCCGTCGTGACGGTTGCCGTCTATTACAACGTCGGCATGCGGCTCGAGCCAAAGGGACGCACCGGCTTCGCGCACCTCTTCGAACACATGATGTTCCAGGGTTCGGCGAACGTGAAGAAGTTCGAACACGCGAAATTCATCGAGGCGAACGGCGGAAGTTTGAACGGCCACACGGATTTCGATTACACGAACTATTACCAAACGATGCCGAGCAATCGCGTAGAACTGGGAGTGTGGCTCGAATCCGATCGCATGCGTTCACTCGACGTCAGCGCAGAGAACCTCAAAAACCAACAGGCTGTCGTTAGCGAAGAGGTTCGCGTAAACGTACTGAACCAACCTTATCAGTTTTTCGAGTGGATCAGTCTTTGGGAGAACGCTTTTACCAACTGGCACAACGCGCACAACGGTTACGGTGATTTGGCGGAGATCAATGCAGCGACGATCGAAGACGTTCGCAGTTTCTTCAAAACTTACTACGCTCCGAACAATGCCGTGCTGACCGTCGTCGGCGAAGTCGACGTGAATGAAGTGAAGAAGATGGTGGAGAAACACTTTGCAAACGTTCCGTCACAGCCGATGCCGGCGCGGGCAGATTTGTCAGAGCCGCCGCAGACTAAAGAGAAGCGAGTGTCACAAACCGACAAGCTCGCAAAGTTACCCGCGCTCGCAACGGGTTACCACATGCCGCCGCAGAACTCTCCCGATTTTCCCGCGATGGCGCTGCTCGTACAGATTCTTCAGGGCGACGAGAGCTCCCGGTGGTACCAGCGACTCGTAAAAGAAAAAGAATTGACACTCGATCTCAGCGGTGGTCTCAACTACTTCGGAAACGAGTTTGACTATACCGGACCGATGATCATGACCACTCGCACGACGTACAAACTCGGCCACACGGCAGACGAAGTCTTGCGTGAGATGGATGCGGTCGTTGCTGAAATCAGTTCGAAGGGTGTTACTGAGAAAGAGCTCGCGGACGCGAAAGTGCGTTATCGTTCGAACTTCTACAGTCAACTCGAATCGAGTTTTGGTAAGACGCACTTGCTCTCGGCGCTCGCTCTCTTCCGCGACAATCCGCAGGAGATCAATTCGCTGTTGACGCCGTTCGAGGCTGTCACTGCGGGGCAAGTCAAAGCTGCGGCGGCGAAATATTTAGTTGCGACGAATCGCACCGTGATCGATCGCGTCCCGGAGACGAAGTCAGAAGAGTAGCCACAAAGAGGCACAAAAGGCTCACAAAAGGAAAGGCATTGAGATGAGAATCCTGATTGCAATAGTGATGTTAAGTACGACGATTTTGGCGCAGCAGAAGACGCCACCGGCGCCTGGTCCCGCGCGGCCGTTGAATCTTCCGAAGATCACTGAAAAGAAACTCGCGAACGGACTGACGGTTGTGCTGGCGCCGTTGCCGAATGTTCCGAAGATGACTTCGATCCTGACGTTTAGATCGGCTACGACGGCCAGCGACAGGGTGGCGCATCCCGGTATCGCACAGATCGCGGCTTCAGTGGCTAACGAAGGCACGGACACGCGCACGAGTAAACAGATCAAAGAAGAACTGCGCTCGATCGGCGGCACACTGTCGCTCGGCAGCGACGCGGATTCAACCACGATGACGGCTTCCGCGCTCTCCGAGTTTTCGCCGCGACTGTTCGAACTGATGAGCGACGTCACCCAGCATCCGTCGTTTCCAGAGACGGAAGTAAAGCTGGCCCAGGAAAACACGATCCAGCAGATTCGAGCGGGCCGCGCCGATCCCAACTTTCTCGCTAACGAGCGTTTTCAAAAAGCAGTCTTCGGAAACCATCCTTACGGTTTCGTGGTGCCGGATGAGAAGTCGATCAGCGCACTAACACAGGCGGATCTCAGAGCGTTCGTGACGAAGTTTTACATTCCAAACGCTGCTCATCTGGTCGTCGTCGGCGACATCGACGTCGACAAAACATTCGCGGAAGTCGAAAAAGCGTTTGGCAGTTGGAAGAGTGGAACGGTACCGCCCGATGAGAATCCACCGGTGCCGCAACGAGAGAAACGCCAGATCTACTTCGTGAACCGGCCCGGTTCGATTCAGTCCGCAATCTACATTGGCAACGCCAGCATTCCGCGCAAAGACAAAGACTATTTCGCGATTCGCACGGCCGATACGATCTACGGCAGCTCGTTCTATTCGCGGCTCACGCGGAACATACGCGAATCGAAGGGCTACACCTATTCACCATTCAGCTTTTCCAACACGCGGGCGAAGACGGGATCGTTTCTGGCGGGCGCGTTTGTGCGGAACGAAGTTACCGGCCCCACGCTGCTCGAGATGTTTTACGAGCTCGACCGCATGCGCGTCTTGCCTGTTACTGACGAGGAGCTAAGCGCGGCGAAGGAATACAGCACCGGCAATTTCTCCGTCGAACTTGCGAGTCAACTTGGTCTCGCATCGCGCATCAACTCCGTCTACACATTCGATCTCGACAAGAGTTTCATCAACGACTTTCGTCCGAAGATCGAAGCGCTCACGACGGCGGACATTCAGAAGGCAGCAGCGAAGTATTTCGACACCTATCACGCTGCGATCGTGATCGTCGGCGACTGGGACAAAGTAAAGGACCAGGTCACGCCTTTCGGCGACGTAACGATGTACGACGCCGAGGGTAACGTGGTCACCAGGTAAGAGTTCCGTGGCCTAAGAAATGAGCCAAAGCAGGTAGTCGCCGAACTGATTGATCATCAGTCCGCCTTCGTGCATCAATCCCCCAACAATCATTATCAGGCGATCGCCAAGCAGGAACGGCAAGACGGCTACGGACACTGATCCCATCATCAGCAGGTTGGACGCAATCTCGGAGAATTCATTCTTCTTCATAGCTAAGCCTCTCCAATTGCAGCGTTGAGCAAGTGTTATGCCGACGTGCGCGCAATTTAATGAGGCGCTACAAAGCTGTTGTGAGCCAGTGATTTACGAGCTTTCCAGGAACTGGGTGGGCCAACGAAGTGGGCTTCAAACCTCGGTCAGTATGCGCATCCTCAAAGCAGATTGAAATATCGAGAGCACAAACCAGGCACAAAAAAGAATCTCCATCAATCTGACAACCCTCATAACCGAATTTGGACCAATCTGATTGATCTCCAGTCAAGTCCACTGATCTCATTGCGGAATTTTGTCTAAAGAAACTTCGTGGCACCACGCTTGCACAGTGGCCCACCCGTGGTCGTTCCACTTGGACCACCAAATTCTCTCTTGGACCCTAAAGGTGATGGAAATGCAAAATAGAAACGTTAACTCAAACACGCCGCGCACGGGCTTCTCAGCCATCGAACTAATTATCACGGTAACTGTGCTGGCCATCGTTACCGGATTCGGCATCATGGGAATCAACAACGCTCGCGCAAGCGTTCGTCTGTCGGGTGCTGCCCGCGAATTTGCAAGCTACATCGAGAAGGCTCGCCTGTTCTCAATTCGCAGCCACGCCGATGATGCGACGGAAAGAGCAACCATCACCATCAACGACGACAAAGCAAGTTACAACGTTACACTGGACCTCGACGGCGATGGCGATCTGGATACCACGACCGTCACGCTTCCGAGCGGCGTCACCTTCGACAACGTCGAGACGATCGCGTTCGATTGGCGCGGCCGTACATGGAACACTGTTGCCGGCGTAACGTCGTCCAACGCACAGGTCTCATTCAGATTGCAGTACGGCAGTGACATCGTCTCGGTCGATATCACTGGCTCGGGCGACGTCACGGTTGACAGTCTTGTGTTCGACGACTCAGTACCGAACGTGAATCTCAGGGTTGCTAATTTGAGTTCCGGTGCGACTCCAGTCACGACGACACCGGTCACCACGACTCCAACAACTCCCGTTGGGACTACAAATCCTACATCGACGACTCCGACCAATCCGACAACCACAACTACGACGCCGACAACGACGAACCCGACCACGCCGACAACTACGAACCCGACGACGCCGACAACCACGAACCCGACGACTCCGACAACCACGAACCCGACGACGCCTACCACGCCGACAACACCAAACAACCCAACGACGGTTCCCGCAGTCTGCACGATCACGACAGACCCGTCTTCGTTAAGCCTGAGCCTGAACGGTACGACGACAATCAACGTCGGTCACGACGCGACGACGAGCCTTTCGATCAACGCAACTTCAAGCAAGGCATCCGACCTTCAGGTGACGGGCGGAGCTCAGAGTGTCACGCCCGGAACAACAACTTCATTCACCGTCAAGTCGAAGAAAACGATCGGCATTTATTCAATCAAGTTCAGTTCGCCCTGCGGTTCGAAAACAGTGTCAGTCGTCATCGTCGGACTCAAACTTCTATAACGTAAGGCCGAGGCCAACAGAAAACAGCCATGAAAACCACCAAGTCTAAAAACAAAGCCAGGGGCCAGCGCGGTTTCACGATAGTCGAAACCACTATCGCATCGCTCGTGATGCTGGTCGGCGCCCTCGCTGTCTCTACCTTGTTCCTTTACTCGACGCAGAACAACATCGGCGGTAGCGAGCGTGCTATGGCGATGGCTGTGGCCCAGCAACAGTTGGAACAGATTAGAAGCGTGACTTTTGAAGACACGACACTGGGTGTCGGCACTACCACTGCGACCGTCACAAACGGCGGACGCCCCTACACGGTGCAAAGAGTGATTGCCAACGAGAACCACCCGGACGGCACACCCAAACAGTTGAAGAAGATCACGATTAGAGTGACGCCGCAATCAGCTCCGAACTGGATCAGCACAACGGTCGAGCTCGTTACGCTTCGCTCGACACTCGCTTCCGGCAGTTACCTTGTTAGTGACTAATTTCCATTCCTTGAGGCAAAGACCGATGCAGACTCGACGTTCAAAAAATGAAGCTGGTTTTTCGCTGATCGAACTGATCATCGCGATGGCCATCACCATCACCCTGATGGGCCTGGCAAGCAGCATACTCGCAGGCGCGTTCAACGTTCGCTCACGCGAAGATCGCAAATCAGACGCAATCGCTGACGTGCAACGTGCGATGAATATCATGACGCGCGAAATCAGCAACGCCGGGTTGAAGCTGCCGTCCGGTCTGCCGAACGTGTCGTCGAACGGCATCGTCAGCAACGATAGCGACAGCCAGTCGTTGCGAGTCGTTTCGAATCTCAACGGCATGCCTGATCCGGCAAATGCCTACTCCGAAGATTCCGACGTCACCGACATGGACGAAGATCTCAAGTTCCTGATGTATGTGGATACCGCTCTCGGTCAGCGTTATCTCGTGCGCTACGAGAAGAACGCTACAAACACCACGACTGTTCTCGCAAACCGCATTGACTCATTGGTCTTTCGCTACTTCGACGAAAAAGTTACTTACGACACAACGGTCGACGGTAGCGGCAATGTTGACATCACCAATGTAAAGAACGCCGCGGGTGATGACGAAACCGAAGTCTCTCCAGGTAACGCTAAATTCGTTGTCATCGCCGTTGGAGTAACTCTTCCGGCAATCGGCACTCAGGGCAACGAAGGTTATCAGCCCCCATCGCAAGTACAACTGACGTCCGACGTGACTTTGCGCAACTCTATTGTCTACTGAAGGAGCCTCGTTACTCTAATGAAACGCGAATCGAAAACGAACCTGAGCCACAAAAAGGCACAGAAAGCCCTGAACAGCCGCCGCGGTGAACGTGGTGCAGCGCTGATAACGACGTTGCTTGTCTCAGTGCTTCTGCTGGGCGCGGGTGGCGCATTGATCATGACCACGACGATGTCCGCAACGAACTCGTTGAACTCGACGCCCGAGATGCAGGCCTACTACGTGGCCGAGGCCGGAATGCAGTCGGCGCTCAACGTGCTGCGCGGCAACGTCAAACCTTCAGTTACAGCAACTGACCGCATGAGTTTTCGTACGGCGATCATTCCGAGCATCTCGAATGGTCCAGCCAATGCAGGCAGCCCGCGTCTCGCGCAGTGGCTTCCGTACAACGAGCCTTCGAACGCGGCGAGCCTGGTGCCGATCACCCTCGGAACAATCGTTGGCGGTTACAGAGTTACCGTCGAGAACATGGATCCCAACAGTCATATCGTCCAGTTTCAGACTTCGGGTGTGATCGATGGCAGCGCTGCCGGAACGACTTTTCAAAGAACGTTCGGCACCGTCGGTGGAACAGATGAAGTATTGATTCGTTATGCCGGCCAGGTCTCGACGACTCTGACTCCCGATCCGAACACCTTTCCTTTGACTCTCGATTCACTTCTCGGCAGTTTCGTGATCGAGAGACCAGTCACGAGCACCGCAAATGACGTCGTAATCCCGAAGACGGGTTTCGAGTTGACCATTTCACAGGCTTTACCGTGGGCAGCGACCGCCTACCTCGAAGGAACCTTCGAGGGCGAAGTTGACACGACCTCGACCACCGTTAAAGTGACGTTCGACAAGATTTCGGTTAAAGCTGACGGTACTAATTTCGCGCTAAACCTCGGCGGCACCAAGATTCTTAATCTCGGGTTTACAGGTGGACCAAGCAGCACTGCAATTCCCATCAGAGTAACGTCACCCGATCCAAGACGGTTGCTGCTGAAATCATACGGCTTTGGACCACTCGGATCTGAAAAGCGTCTGGAAATGATGGTCAACAAAGTGTATTTCGACTTCGAATCGCCTGCCGGCGTGACCCTCCGTGGCGCTGATGACTGCTCGTCGCTGTCGCTCGACACCGGAAGCAGCGGCTCGAAGTGGTACTCAGGCGTCGACGCCGCAAACGTTGAAGCACAGCGTCCAGCGTTCGCTGTCACACCATGCGACAAGGATGAAGCGCAAGCAGGGATTAAGAAGCCCGACACAGTTGTCGATCCCGAAATTGGTCTGCTTGGAGACGACGACACAACTCCCGGAACTGTCGACACACCTTCGTTTCTTGATACGGCCGACAGGGCGCGTGCCTATCTCAATGGGTTGCAAGCAAAGGCACAGACTCTCAACCGCTACTTCAAACCCTCGGGTTCTTCGGCGATAACCGTCGAGGATTCCATCAACAGTGGGCAATTCACGTTTGTTGATGGTGATTGCACGCTACACAGTGGCGCCGGCATCCTGGTCGTCACCGGCACTCTGACGATGCGAGGAAACACTGACTTCCGCGGCATCATACTCGTGTTGGGCCAGGGCGTTTTGATCAGGAACGGCGGTGGCGACGGCAAGATTCTCGGAGGAATCACGATCGCGGCGTTCGGCCGGACAGCAGGTAATTTCACGGCGCCCACCTTCAATACAAACGGTGGCGGCGATTCAACGGTGCAATACTCTTCCGCGGCTGTGAGCATGGGTATGGGCGCTGGAGGTAACGTATCGGGCGTCCGCGAGTTCTAACGTCCTCACCCCACGTCACAAAAAGCACGAGAGGCACAGAGGGTTAGTGGTTGTGCTTTTGTGCTTTTTGTGCTTTTTTGTGCCTCACGGGTGAGTCTATGAAAAAAACAATTCTCGTCGGTTTAGGGCTGGTGCTCAGTCTGCATACTGCAAGTGCGGTACGGCAGAATGGTTCGAAGGCGATCGCGTTAACAGATTGCGAAGTCAAAAACATTGGGAAAGTTAAATGCGGCACGCTCGAAGTATTTGAGAACCGCGCAACGAAGAAAGGCCGGATGGTCAGTCTGAACATCGTGGTCTATCCGGCGACCGGCGAAAAGCGGGAACCCGATCCACTCGTTTACTTTGCCGGTGGACCCGGATCAGCCGCGACAGAGGATGCGCCTTACGTGGCGCAGGCGTTTGCCAAAATTCGCGAGCATCGCGATCTGGTGTTTGTGGACCAGCGTGGAACGGGCCGCTCGCATCCGCTCAACTGCGAATTCTTCAACAAGTCGGATCTGCAGAGTTATCTCGGTTACTTCTTTCCACTGGAAGACGTTCGCAAGTGCCGCGCTGAACTCGAAGCCAACGCAGATTTAAAGCTTTATACGACGACCATCGCGATGGACGACATGGATGAAGTCCGTGCGGCACTTGGTTACGAAAAAATAAATCTCTTCGGCGGCTCTTACGGCACACGCGCGGCTCTGACTTACCTGAAGCGATTTCCACAACGTGTCCGCGCAGCGGTTCTGCAAGGTGTTGCTCCGCCCGACCAGCGTATGCCGGTTGATTTTCCTGTAGTGATGGAAAGAGCGCTTCAAGGCGTGCTCGCGGAATGTGCCGCGGATGAGGCTTGCAACACAGCGTTTCCAAATGTGAAAGCCGAAGCGAAGACCGTTCTCGATCAGTTGATCAAAGCACCGGTCGAAGTGGAACTGCCAAAACCCAACTCGACGGAAACCGTCAAAATAAAACTCTCGCGCGATCTCGCTGCCGAAGCAATTCGTTACATGCTTTACAACCCTGTGCCTGCGACGCGAGTTCCCGTGACTCTGCATCTTGCCGCCCAGGGCAACTTCGTTCCGTTGGCACGAACGGCGCTCTGGTATCGCCAGAACCTCGTCGGATCGGGCAGTAACGGGATGTATCTTTCGATCACTTGTGCGGAAGATCTGCCGTGGATCAAACCCGGAGAAGGTGAACGACTCGGTGCGAACACTTTTCTCGGCGACTATCGACTACGCCAGCAACGAGAAGCATGCGCGCTTTGGCCGCGCGCAGACCTGGAGCGTAAATACGCCAATCCGGTGCGATCAGATGTGCCTGTTTTGATCGTGACAGGTGAATGGGATCCTGTGACGCCGCCTGCGAACGGCGACCGGATAGCAAAGGGTTTGGTGAATAGTCTGCACATCGTCGTGCCGGATGGTGCTCACGGCCTCGGCGGACTCGAAGGCATGGATTGCATCGATCGCACTCTCGCAGAGTTTGTCGAGCGCGGGACCACGAAAGACATCGACACTACGTGCGTGAAGAGCGTCCATCGAAAAGGTTTTGCGTTGAAGTTGTAGTATAGGTCCTATAGAACATATAGGACCCATACTCGGCTGAAGGGCTTAGTTCAACAACTGCAACCCGAGGATCGATTCGAGGATCGTACCGAGGATGCTGTAGCTTCCATTCGAGTAACGGCCGTAACGTGAGCGGCTGTAGTAACCGTCCTCGTAACCACGCCGGAAACCCTCACGGAAGTAATACTGATACTCGCTCAGGTCAACGTAGTAAGCGTCGTAGCCGTAGCTCGCATCCTGGTAGCCATAAGCTTCTTCCGCACTATAACGGTAGCCGTCTTGACGATCGGCCTGGCCAGCATCGAAGCCTTCTCGATAACCATCGTTGATCGCGCGCTGCAACATCTCCGCGCCATACCTGTTGGTCTCGTAGTAGCTGCCACCGCGACTATAACGATAGTTGTACGGTCCGTAATCCTGGTAGCGCCACTGCTGTAAGCGCAACTGATCGCGGCGCAGTCTATCGAGATACTGCTGCTGGTAACGCAACTGATTCAGCCGTCGCTGCTGTTCGAGCAGTCGCTGTCGCTGGTTGAAGAAGCTCTGGCGTCGTTGCCACTCGTCGCGATAACGGTTGGCACGCTGTTGCTGCTCCCACTGCCAGTTGCGCTGGCGAGAACTGTTGTCGCGATTACGATCCCAATCACGGTTACGGTCGCCATCACGATCCCTGTTCCAATCGCGTTGCGATTGCTGGCGGCGCAGTGTTTCCTGCCGCTGCTGTTCGAGCTGACGTTGGCGGTCCCAGTCGCGGTTCTGCTGCTGCTGTTGTCGCTGCTGTTGCCAATGATCGTCACGCTCCTGCGAGCGTCGGATCTGCTCCTTGCGTTGCTGCTGCCAGCGCTGTTCGCGTTCCTGCGACTGCCGGATCTGTTCCTGACGCTGAGTGTCATTGCGCTGGCGATTTATCTGTTCCTGGCGTTGTTGTTCCCAGCGCTGTTGCCGTTCCTGGCTGTTGTTCTGTTGTTCCTGGCGGCGCTGTTCCCAGCGCTGTTGCCGCTCCTGACTGTTGTTCTGTTGCTCCTGGCGGCGTTGCTCCCAGCGCTGTTGCTGCTGAACCTGCTGCTGTTGCTGCTGCTGAACTTGCTGCTGTTGCCGGGCGCCTTCGCGTTCCTGGCGGCGCTGTTCTCGTTCTTGCGCGCGCTGGTCCCGCTGGGCCTGGTTTTCCTGGCTCCGCTCTTCGCCGCGACCGCGCCTTCCCTGTGCATTGACGAGGTCAGTCGCGCCCAGCATCGCGGCCGATATCGCCAACGACAATCCGATTTGCTTCAAGTGTTTCACTTTCTTTTCTTCCTTTCAGTACTGTCAAGCGGAGAGAGGTCGACGTTCGTTACTTCGGCAACTGCTATTCCATTAGTGATAGTGCGGAATGTTCTATGTTTACGCAGGTTTAGCGAAACGATTTCATTCAGCGATCGAACGATATGGGTTACGAGCTCGGCCACCGATGCCACAGATAAATGCGGATAATGTAAATCTGTGTTAATCAGTGGCAAAAAAGTCGCTCGTTCATTGCGATCAGATGACGATTGGGTGATCGGCAGCAATGTTCCGGGTAAGTCTTGATCGCAGGCATGGTCCTTGCCAAAACTTCCGTGAAAACAAACTTGAGGGGGCACTTATGAACAATCTGAAAGTGTGGCCACACCTCACGATTATCGCGGTGGTGATTGCCGTCCTGACAGGCGTGGGAGTGGCGCTTTGGATGAAACACGAACGCACAGCTTCTGCTGAAGCCGTGCCGAATGCCGCGCGGATTCAGCGCGTCGAGGGCGACGTCGCGCTCGACAACAGCGACGCGTCGAATGCGCAGAACGAACAATGGATCCAGGCGACCGCCAACCAACCGTTTTCGGTCGGCGACCGCATTTACACGCGTGATAAGTCGCGCGCGAGTCTGGCCTTCACCGGACGCAACTTCGCCCGGCTGAATCCAAACACATCCGTCGACGTGCTTACGCTGAACGATCGACGCACGCAGTTGGCGCTGCGCGATGGATCGGCGATGTTCGACGTTGGTTATCTCGGCAACGATGATCTGTTTGAAGTTGCCACGCCGTATGGCGCGGTCGACTTTCAACAGCCTGGTCTTTACAACGTCGGCATCGACAATGGCCGCGTGCTGGTTTCGGTGTTGAGCGGTCTCGCGCAGGTCGTCGGCCTTGGTGGCAGCGGACAAATCAGCAAGGGTGAGTTACTCACTCTGCTCGGCACGACTGCCGCCGACGTCGTTCTTTCACGAATCGATGGGCGCGATGCGGGTTACCTGGTTGACGATTACTACGGCTACCAGTATCCGCAGTACTACGACGGCCGTTATCGTGACTACAACGCTTATCTAAACGATCCTTATTACTTCGATCCTTATCGTCGGAACGTCAGTTACCAGTACGTGAATTCATACATCCCCGGCCTCTATGATCTCGATTACTACGGCGACTGGCGAAATCTCGACGGCTATGGATACGCATGGGCGCCGCGCGTCAATACGGGCTGGACGCCGTACCAGGAGGGCTACTGGTACACAGATCATCCGTATGGTCCAACATGGGTCTCGAGTGAGCCGTGGGGTTATGCGCCGTATCACTACGGGCGTTGGGCATGGGTCGGAGATCGATGGTACTGGGTGCCTGACACGGTAAGGACCACACCGGTTTACTCGCCGGCGCTGGTCGCGTTTGTTCCATTTGGTCAAAACGACATCGGGTGGGTGCCGCTTGGGCCAGGCGACGTTTACGTGCCGCATTACTACAACAACGATTGGCAGCCTTATTACTTGACGCGTGACAATCTGTATCAGCGCGTGGTGAATCTGAACGTACCGAATGCGGTGACGGTGGTGAGTGTCGATGAATTCGGGGAATTCGGGCGCGGCTTCGATTGGCGACGCGCGCGCAAGGCCGATCGCAACTCGCTGGCCTCGGTGAATCCGGTGTTGGATCCGTTGCTGCTGACGCCATTGCGAAATGCGGTGGTCAATTCAGCATGGGGTCGTGGTAAGAAAGACATTCCTCCGGGAATCGCCAGAAAACTTAACGACACGCCGGTGATTACAAGTACGAGGCCGATTGAGCCCGCATTCCGACGCGACCTTGCGAAGTCCATGCGCGTAGAGACAGTCTCCGACCGCGCGAAAGGACAGAAGCTCAAGGTCAGAGACGAGCGTCAAGGCGGGAAAGCAGCTGTGCAGCAGACATCACAGGCGCCTGCGCAGGTTCGGCAGCCTGATCGAGCACAACCTGTCGAGCCTCGACGCGAGGCGCGGCGTGTTGAGCAGGAACAGAGAAAACAGGAACGCCAGCCGCAGCGAGTAGATCGTGAAAGAGGTTCGCCACAGGCTGAGCGGGCAGCAAGACCGGTGCGGCAGCAGCAGCCGCAGGGCGAACGTGTTGCGGCGCCAGCTCGGTCAGAGCCACGGTCACAGCCGCAACCACGACGCGAGGTAGCTCCGCAGCAGCAACAGCAGAAACAGGAACGTCCTGCTAAAGCTCAACCTGAAAAGGGCGGTGGCAAGGGAAAAGGCAAGAAACCTTAGCCACAACAAGCACAATCAGACACAAAAAGCACAAATGAATTAACAACTCATTTGTGCTTTTCATTTGTGCCTTTTTGTGGCTAACGAAGCTCGACAACGGTAAGGCCACCAGGAGGAATTCGAACCGACACGTTCCCTCCATCAACTTTCAGCGGGGTATCGTTGGTCCAGTCAACGGCGCTCTGAATCTGTTGACCCGCCAGAGTAATCGTCACGTTCACGTCCGCACTGCGATCGACTTGCGCCATTCCTTGTTGCGGCTTCAACACGCCGTTGTTATTGAACATCGTCACGATCCAACCGTTCGCAGTGCGATTAATCAAATACTCAACATCACCAACAACCTTCACCGGTGTCGCATCCGCAAAAATATGCGCCAGCATATGTGCGGCGAAAGTTGTAATTCGCTCATCTTCACCAAGCAGATCCGGCACGGCGGCAAACACAACGCTTCCCTTTCCGACTTTATTCACCGTCACGAGTGGCTCGTCGCTCATAGTGGTGATCAACGCCGTAGCGCCTTTGAGTTCCAGTTTTTCGTAACGGAATATCTGACTCTTCAGATCCTGAGCCTCTTCACTGGGCGCAAGGCAACGAGCATTATGCGCTTCACCAGTTTCATTGCGGAGCCGCACTCCCACAAACTGTTCAGGCACGTTTTTGATCTGCGCTGCGTTAAGTACGACCGTACCGCCATTGCCCACGTATGCATCGAGTCTCTTGATCCACTCCGGCGACCAATCCACACGCCCGCCAACCACGATCGCGCGATACGATGAAAGAGACGCGGAGATGGAGGGACGCGGAGAGCCGGAGATAGGAGGACCGTCACCGCGTCTCCCTGTCTCCCCGTCACCGCGTCTCCCTGTCTCCCCGTCTCCGCGTCTCCCTGTCTCGTTCTCATCCGCTGCCGTCAACACATCAAAAATGTCGCCAAACACGCCCGACACGAACGGTTGTCGATCCGCCATCGCGGGTTCACCTTCAACCACCAGTCCCGGATAGTAAGCCACGCCAAACAACTCCCTCAGCGCCCGATCGCCGCGATCGATCTGCGACACCTCAAACGGCCACTGCGGATAGTCCGTCATCTCAAACCCGTGCGCCGGATCGAGCAGGAAAGCAACCGGTGTGTACGGCGTGCCGCGGTCCGAATGCTTCTCCGCGAAACGCATAAACTCATCCGTGATCCTTCCGAGTGGATTGAGCTGAAACGGATGCTCGCCGGGTCCGGGCTTGAAGAACTGGTCGTAACCCTGCTCCAGGTAGATCGCCGACGCGCCTGCCATGTAGTAGAGGTAATAACTCTTTCGATACCAGGAGAGCGACGGTCCCATGGTTGGGCCATAGCGCGAATGGTAAAAGTAATCGGGCCCCGCGAAATTCTGCGCCTTCGTGAACGTCGTCGCGGTGTCGCCGAAGTTTGGTGCGTGATAGTAAAGAAACGCACCGCCAAACTGCCGCGCCGCACCACGCGTGAAAGCGATACGCATTCCCGTCATCGGCATCACCGCCGCCGTTTCCATGCCGAGCAGATTCACGCCCCACTGCGAGAGCGCGTGTGCAAACGAAGTGCTCGACGTCGACTGTGCGGGAATCAACTTCTCCCACATCGGTCCGGTTTCGGTCTTGAACGTCTCGCGCCATTTTCGCGCCAGCGCGTTCGAATAAAACTGGCGATGCGCTTCGAGCAACTCTCTGCGCGTCATCGACGGCGAGATTTTCAACTCCGCCGGTGCGGAGTCCCACACGTACCCGACGCTCTCGCCCGACACCCAACCGAGAAACTGATCCTTCAGCTCACCATTGAGCAGGCGCCACGCAGCCTGCGCATCTGCTTCGTTAAATTGCGCTTTGCCGTAGTTGATAAGAATTGCGAAGGGAGCTTTCGTCCCGCGGAGATAGCGAAGAAACGGGCTGCCTTCCTTCAGATACTCATGAATGTCGTTGATGTAAACAACCGGCACGACGAGCTTCGATTGAAAGAGCGGCACGTCCCGTGTTCCCTTGTACGTCGCCACGAACTGGTCTATTGGTTCAGCGTTGAAGGGATACAACGGCCGCTCTTCCGCGGGCCTGTCATAGAGCGACCAAAACTCCTTCGCGATGTTCCACGGCATGAAGAAATCGCGTCCTGCAACCTTGGGCCGCATCCATGTTTGAGGAACTCGAACGGGCTCCTCGTTACTGAGCAACGACGAAAACGGTTTGCGAGTTGTCGACCAGTCGCGCAAATACTTTGTCGAATAAAATGCTGGCTTTTGACGGCCGTTCGGTGTGAAGGCCAGATCGTTGGTGAGCAGGAAACAATCTACGTGCCGGCGCGCTTCAGCGGCTTTGTCGATCACGATCGACAGCCGTACCGGGCCTTTTTTCAACGTTGCGGGCGCACTGTCCCAGGCGAATGCCCAACCCCAGTACATGCTCACTTCATCATGCGGATCGATGACGTCTTTAACACCAAACTCTCGACGGAACACCTCCGCACCATCCTGCGCGATCGTGACGGTGAAGTTTTCAGTTCGTTTGGCCCAATCGGCGTAACGGATCCACAACGTGTATTGACCGGCGCGCGGAATCTCGAAGTCCTGGTAGAGAGTCGCACGTGTTTCATCAGCGCTCGCGGCGGCGGAGTTCCATTCGCTCTCGCCGCCCTGCGTCCACTCCGCCGACACGCCTGGTCCATTCATGCCCCAGCCGGGAGCTTTGTCGCGTGATAGATTCTGGTGAGAGGGATTGAGCAGCGGTTCGCCGAGCTTGTCCGTCGTGAACCCGCGCATATTCTCGGCTTCGTACCAGAGGTACTCAGTTTGTGAATAAAGCGATGGAGGTAAAAGCAGGAAGAACAGAACAGTACACAGATTACACAAATTACGCAGATTAAAGATCATCTTCATATCTGTGTAATGGGTGTAATCGGTGGATTACCCAAGGGCTTCTAAACATTCAGCCAGCGTTCGTTGCCGGCAGGTGAACATCGGAGTGTCGCGGAGCGTGTAGGAGCTTGCTTTCGTTTCGCGGAGCTCCTGGACCAGGTCCAGAAAATCCGCCGGGTAGTCTGTTTCGAAAGCGACGACAAACTCCTGATCGTCGAGACCAAAGGAATACGTGGTGTGAAGTTTTACTGACCGGTACTTCATGCCGATGCGGATGTGCTCGTCCATCATCTCCTGTCGCTGCTCGGCTGGTCGCGAGTACCATTCGCGTGTTTTCACAAACGGGTAAACAAAGAGATACTGCGACTTACCGGGAACGATGTGCAGCCGATCCTCGACGTGCTCGGGGTTGTCTTTGTCGATGTACATCGATCGCTTGGTCATGGAGAGAAACGATTGCGAGGGCTCGATGTACTTCCCCATCTCGGTTTTGTTGAGTCTGGAAGTCATTTCCTGAATCGGCTCGAGCTCGTAACCGATGCGCCAGATCATGAAATCGACATTGGTGCGCAGTCCGACAGTTGAGTAAGAATGAATCAATAATGAAGAGCGAAATTCGTCGACGGTCTTTACAAATTCATCGCCGCACCGCTCCTTATCGGCGGCTGAGAGCAACCGCCATTCAGGGCGCGCGTGATAGAAAGTGAAGTTAACGAACTGCCGGGGAAGCCTTGCTTTTTCGGTTTCGACCTCTGCGCTGGTGGGTGCGAGGCGAAGCGAACCGCGGTTATTGCTGACTGAATCCGTATCGCTACTCATTTTGTTTACCTCTGGCCGGAATAAAGAATTGACTGACCCTGGAAGATTCAGCGATGCGAAGTTATTCTGCCCAGTCTCAGGTCTGAATGCAAATGGGGAAGAAAGGCTGGCGCTCGTTCGTCAAAAGAACCGCTTATGGATGAATTAAACAAATCGCGTCGCTCATTTTTGCAGATCCTGCCGCTGGGAGTCGTCGCCGGCGTCTTCGTATCCATCGGCGGGGCCGCTTTTCGTTTTCTGCGGCCGCGGCTCTACGCCGCGAGCGATCGTTGGCTCGACGTAGCGAACGTGTCGGAACTGAGCGGTCCACAGCCTCTGACGCGAAAGATTGTTACTGACAACGTTTCGGGATGGGCTGTCACGACCGAAGAACACAACGTCTTCGTATTACCGGCAAAAGGTAACCAGGTGCTATCGCCAATCTGTCCTCACGAGGGATGCGAAGTCGCGTGGGACGCGAATACAAACCGGTTTGCGTGTCCCTGCCACGCAAGCTTTTTTGCCGCGGACGGCGCGCGTATTAGTGGTCCCTCTCCGCGTGGCCTCGATCCGCTGCCGGCGCGTGTCCAGGACGGAAAGCTCCAGGTGCAATACGTCTCGAAAGAGCAGGCGACACGCGCATGAGGAAATGGATCGAGACAACCGGCAGCATCGTGGCAATCCTGCTGCTGGTCCAATTTCTCACGGGCGTGTTGATGGCGTTTTACTACGTGCCTTCAGTGGACCACGCGCACACGACAGTTTCCTACATCGAGAAGGTCGTCTCCTCAGGCTCCTGGATTCGCTCACTGCATCACTACGGATCGCAGTGGCTAACTCTATTTGCCTTCCTTCACATCGTTCAGCTTTTTCTGACTGAGACTTACCTGGAGAGTAAAACGCAGTGGATTGCGGCGATCCTGATCTTTGCATTAGTGCTGGGCGCCGGCGGCACTGGCTATTCGCTACCGTGGGACGCGCGCGCGTTTTTCAGCACGCGTGTCGCCGAGGGACTCATGGCGGGTCTTCCGTTAGTTGGCCGTAACGCAAGACTCTGGCTGCTTGGAGGCAACGAGATCTCAACGCTCACGCTGTCGCGGTTCTTTGCGCTTCATGTGCTTGTGATCCCGGGTCTTCTCATGACCGTGGTTGTTGTAAGACTGTTTGGGTCCATCATCGTGCCGTTCTTCAATACTCGCAGTGCAATCGTCGTCGGCGTTGTATTTTTAGCGCTGGCTTTATGGGCGTTGAAGCATCCTGCGCCGCTTGGGCCACCCGTGTCGGAGATGTCCGCTGACTATCTGCCTCGCCCTGGCGCGCAGTTCCTCTGGCTGTATCAGAGTCTGAAGTACATCCCGGGTGGAGTGGGATCGCTGGCAGGCGTTGTAGTGCCTGGAATGGTCCTGCTGCTGCTGGCTTTGTTGCCATGGCTCAAATCGCAGCGATTGATTGGCAGAACTGTACTCGGCGCGGGCGTTCTCGTGATCAGCTTGATGACCACGGCTTCGTATCTGAGTGATCGCAGGGATCCAAAAACCAGGGCGCAACTTGCAAAACAAGCCGCTCAGGAAGAAGCCGAGAGACGCGAACCGTTCAAACCGGTATCGATCACGTTTACTTCGCCTGTCGCCGATGCGTCTGCGGGAAGCCCGCCGGCGACGTACATTAGGTTTTGCGCACAGTGCCATGGCACGTCCGGGGAAGGAGGCCGGCAGGGACCGTTTCGCTTTCCGCCGCTCATTAATGTTTCCACCAAACCACGCCGGACCGCGGACGACATCGTCGCGCTCCTGAAAGATCCAGGAGCCTACGGCCTCCAACCACCAATGACGTCGTTTGCGGGAAAATTACCGGACGAGGAGATGGTGACGATCGCCGACTGGCTCGTGAAGTTGAAACGATGAATTTGGTCTGGCTATACTCCCGTACTCCCTGAAAACAACACAAACTGGAGACTGTCTGATGAAACAACTCGCGCTTGCTCTAACTTGCATCGCTCTCGCACTGATCGCCTTTGCCTGCACTGAAACCGCAACGCCAACCAATAGATCGACGCCTACTGCGGCCGCGTCGCCCGCGGCGCCTGCTGCGACGCCTTCGGTCGATCCGCTGGCAACCGCTCGCGCCAACTACACGAAGAATTGCGAACCGTGTCATGGACCACAGGGCGTCGGGGGTTTAGTGAAGGTCGAGGACAAGCAGATCAAGGTCGCTTCACTGAAGTCGGACCACGCGATGAAGCACACAGACGAGCAACTCGCCAAGACGATTACAAACGGCGAAGAAGCGATGCCCGCGTTCAAAAGCAAACTCACTCAGGCAGAGATCCAGGACCTCGTGAAGTTTGTCAGAAAAGAATTTCAAGGGAAGTAGATCGTGCCCATCTGCGTTAACAGT
>Ga0207671_10001301_pt1 | contig 29299 bp, 21 predicted proteins | sample KBSC24metaG_FD_184352 | JGI IMG/M metagenome (GOLD analysis project Ga0207671, IMG submission 184352) | Corn rhizosphere microbial communities from Kellogg Biological Station, Michigan, USA - KBS C2-4 metaG (SPAdes) (version 2) | ecosystem: Host-associated > Plants > Roots > Rhizosphere > Soil...
CCGCAACGCGTCTTCGATCAAGCGCAGCACGATTTGAGCGAGCGTCACCATGGCCTCATCGTGCCACGCTCTTCGGTCCGAGCCAAGCGGCTACGGGGGCAGGGCGGTGGACGCAATTTTTGCGGAGTACAGGTGTCCTGAACTGCGTCACCGGCAAGGTGGAGCCGAGCATCCGCGCGAACACCTGGCGCAGCCTGAAAAGCTTGAAGTGGTTGACCAGGAAGGTGGCCAGCAGCAGCACGCGGTCCAGAACACCAGACCGATCAGCACGGCACCCGCGATCGACTCGATCCGCCAGATCACCGGCTCGGCAATCGGCCGCCATTGCCACATCAGCGACGCGAGCGCGAGGCTCGCGGCGAGCACGAAGCTGCTGCGATCCATCGGCACCGGCACGATGCGTGTCCACCAGCGCTTGAACGCCGGCCGTGCCATCACGCTGTGCTGCAGGCCGAACAGGCCGATCAGCAGCAGGTTGACGATCACCGCTTCGGCCAGAGGCCCGGAAGGGCCGCTGTCGATCTCTTCGGCAACGGCAGATCGCCGACGAAGCCGACCATGAAGAGGAAGGTCGCAAAAGAGAATACGTACGTGACAACGCCGTACAACATCATCAGGAAGCCGGGCATATCGAGCTCCAAGGAACGGACAAGAGGGCGGCTGATGGGTGGCACCAACCGCGTCATGGCTCTGTGCTTGTGAATCGAAATCCGGCGCGATTTCCCGACAGGGGTGGCACCAAAAAAGTCGAATAGTCGAGTGAGTGTCGGCGTCTTCCTTCAACAGTTCGAGAAGCTTGCTGGCACCGGCTGCCGGGCGCCGGGCGAACAATTCGCCACTGCACCGCAAAGGAAAGCTCCATGACCTCTTCGAAGCGAAAACAAGTTGGTGTGCTTGCCGGGAGCCTGCGTGGCGGCTCGTTCAGCCGCAAGGTGGCCAGGGCCCTCATCGCACGGGCCGGCGACGCTTTGGAGTGCCAGATCATCGAAATTGGCGACCTGCCTCTGTACAACGAAGATCTGGATCCGACTCCGCCGCAGGCCTGGACGAAGTTCCGCGAAGCGATCCGCGCCTGCGATGCACTGCTCTTCGTCACGCCTGAATACAACCGGTCGATGTCAGGATGCCTGAAGAACGCAACCGACATCGGTTCGCGGCCGCAGGGCAAGAGCGTGCTCACAGGCCTGCCCGCCGCGGTGGTCAGCGTCAGCCCCTACTCGCTGGGAGGCTTCGGAGCGAACCACGCGCTGCGGCAAGGCTTCGTCTACCTCGATCTGCACGTCATGCAGCAGCCGGAGGCCTACATCGGGAACGTTCGCGACGTGATGGACGCCGACGGCATGATCACGGGCAACGACACCGATGCGTTCCTGAAGCAGTTCATGCTGGCGTTCGAACGCTGGGCTTCATTGACACGCACCACGCAAGAGGACTTCGATGCCTTCCTCGCGCGACGCGAGAAGATCTCGCTCAACTACTTCAATGGCAACGCCGCGCCCCTGCTCGAGATCTCGGCGACAACCGACCCGGCCACCTTCTTCCCGCCCAGCGGCGACCGCGTGCAGGGAGCGGATCAGGTCAAAGCGGCCAACGAGAAGGGCGCCAAGTCGTTCTCGACAGGAAGTACCGGCCGGTTCGAGGTGATGCAGTCGGGGTCGAGCGGCGGCTTGGGCTTCTGGACTGGCATTCAGCATGCCGACGTGGTGATGGAAGGCAAGGACAAACCCGTCCCGATGCAGCTGCGGACGACGGAGATCTTCCGCGTTGAAGAAGGATGTTGGAAGCTGATCCATCGGCATGCAGACATGGGCAAGATCAACAAGTGACCCGCCGTCACCAGCTGGTATAGCCCGCATCCGCCATCACGACCGCGCCGGTCAGCAGGCTCGCCGCGTCCGAGGCCGGGAAATGCACCACGGCGCCGATCTCGGAGGCCTGGCTCATGCGCTGCATCGACTTGCGATCCGGCCAGGCCTGGCCCCAGCCTTCGCTGACGCCGCGCTTCATCATCGCGGTCTCGATGTAGGTCGGCGCCGCCGCGTTCAGGCGCACACCGCGCCGCGCCCATTCGCCGGCCAGTGATTTGGTCAGCAGGTCTACACCCGCCTTCGAGGCGTTGTAGCTCACCTGACTCTGCGGGTAGAGCGAGACGCTGCCCGCGATCGAGCTGATGTTGACGATGCAGCCCGAGCCCTGTGCCAGCATCATTTTGCCGAAGCTCTGGTCGCACCAGCACACGCCCACATCGTCAGTCGATTCACGCGCGCGGAGGGTCGCGATCGCGAGATCGTTATGGGTCGCCACAGCGGACATGGCCCCTGCTTCGAGGGCATCGAGAAAGCATCGCCGAAAAGGGTTCTGTCGCTGTACCTTTTCGGCCAGGGAAGGTGCGGTCAACCTCTGATGAGTGTCCGCTTCGCGGCGGTCATCAGCCTCCCGACTGCGTGCCGTGGCTGTCTCTTGACGACCCATTGCGGACAGTCGCTCTGCCTAGCCAGTTAGCGGACGTTCGACGTTTGAGCTTAGCGTGGCCTGCGGGACGGCTGATGAACCACACGGGCGCGCGGGCTAAGTGGCCTTGACGCTGGGGTTCGTTCGAATGAACGGTAGGCCTCCGCGTGCACCATTTGCCGGGACCAGCGCGCCGAGGCTGGCGACGAGGTACACCGCGCTCAGGCGTCGATTCATCAGCGCTTTCTTTCCATTCGACCTTGGAATCAGGATGTCAGTTCGGGCTCAGGCGCGCTTGTCGCACCACTCCGCACCATTTCGCGAGTTCGTCGGCGACCAGCGAGCGGAACTCGTCGGGTGAATCCGTACGGACAGTGGCACCGTGGCCTTCGATGCGGTGGACCACGTCGGGCTCGCGCTGGTCTGCACAAAGCCCGCTCCGGCGCCTGGATCAACGGCGGCGCGGTACCGCGTTGATCGCCATGTGTCGGCGCTGATGCCGCTCAAACCGTTCGGCGCACCGTCAATTCCTTGATCTTGCCGATCGCCTTGGTCGGGTTCAGGCCCTTCGGGCGCCCAATACGCCTGGTAGTCGGAAGCGGCTTCTTGAACAAGCGCGTCGTACGCCGCGCGGCCGGCAACGTGCGCGCTCTCTGCAAGCGCTGGCGGTGGCACGTAAAAGTTCGCGGTCGTGGACATCTCGATCTCCCGTCAGGCCGCTGCCTTGACGACCGCGTGCGGTCGTCGATGAAGGAACGCACTCGCCTCGGCATGCGTTTCGAAGATGTGTGCCGCCGCATTGCGCGACGGCAGCGAGGCCCCCAGCTTCATCCGCATGAAGGCGCTTGTCGTGTACCGCGTTGCCGTGGTGTAGTGCTGCGCCTGTAGCTCGGCCACCATGTCGAAGTAGTCGTCGGTCAGTGCTTCGTCGAGCTGGAAGCCGTCGTAGTTGACGATCAATGCCAGCTTGCGCCCGATCTTGTTGCAGAGTGAGTCGAAGACTCGGCGCACGCTGTCGATGTCTCCGGTGCTTCGGATCGACATGCCCTCGAAGTTGGCGAACAGGATGTTCCGCTCGGCGTCGTAGCTCAGGCGATCGGTCAGCTGCAGGTCGAGCAACGCCGCCGCCAGGCCCATGGGCCTGGCCTGGTAGATCCGCGCATCCATCACTGCGACATCACGGATGACGGGACGAAACCCCATGTGCGCAAGGATGTCGCGCTCGAGATCGATGCCCGGCGCCACCTCGGTGAGTTGCAAGCCGTCGACGGTCAGCCTGAACACGCAGCGTTCGGTCACGTACAGGACGGACTGGCCCTTGGCCGCCGCCAACGGTCCGCTGAAAGTAACCTGTTCCACGGCGTTGACGAACTTGCGCGTCTTCCCCTCCGTCGCGATGCGCAGCTTTCCGTCCTCGATGGCGACCTTCAGCCCTCCGGCCATAAACGTTCCGGCGAACACCAGCCGCCGCGCGTTCTGGCTGATGTTGATGAAGCCCCCGGCGCCGGCCAGACGAGGACCGAAACGGCTGACGTTCACATTGCCATCGCGATCGACTTCTGCCATGCCCAGGCACGCCAGATCAAGGCCGCCCCCATCGTAGAAGTCGAACTGCTGGTTCTGGTGGAGCAGTGCCTGCGTGTTGATGGCAGCACCGAAGTTCAGCCCGCCCTGCGGCATGCCGCCGATCACACCCGGTTCGGCGGTCAGCGTGAGGTGGTCCAGTACGCGCTCTTCGGCGGCGACCGCGCCCAGCACCTCGGGGACGCCGATGCCGAGATTGATGACGCCGCCGAGTGGCAATTCGAACGCACAGCGGCGCGCGATGATCTTTCGCTCGTCGAGGACGGGCGTTGCGATCTTGTCGATGGGCACTCGGATCTCTGCGGAGAATGCGGCGTTGTAGCTCGTGCCGTAGGTCTGCACATGAGCACTCGGCGGCGCGAGCACCACGCAGTCCACCAACACACCGGGGACGACCACGCTGCGCGGATCGAGCGATCCGCTGGCCGCGATCCGCTCGACCTGGGCAATCACCAGTCCGTTGGCGTTTCGTGCGGCCATCGCGGCGGCTTGAGCGTCGAGCAGCAACGCTTCGCGTTCCATCGTGATGTTGCCCGCCGGGTCTGCCGTCGTGCCCCTGATCAGGGCGACGTTGATCGGGAATGCCTTGTAGAAGAGCCACTCCTCGCCATCGATTTCCATCACGCGCACAAGATCTTCGGTGGTGCGCGCGTTGATCTTGCCCCCTCCGTTGCGCAGATCGACGAACGTGCCGAGCCCCACCTTGGTCAGCGAGCCGGCCCGGTGGGCAGCAACGTCCCGGTAGAGATGGGAAATGGTGCCCAGCGGCAGGTTGTAGGCCTGGATCAGGTTGTCCGTGGCGAGCCTGGCCAGCTTCGGCACCAGGGCCCAGTGGCCACCCACGGCGCGCCTGATCAACCCTTCGTGCGCCAGCCGATTGAGACCGCGTTCCTTGCCATCCCCAGGCGCGGCAGCGAAGACGAGGGTCAGGTCGCGCGGCCCTTGTGTCTCGATATAGCGTCGCTCAAGCGCCGCAATCAATGCCTCCGGGGTTCCGATGCCGACGAATCCGGAGCAACTCACCGAATCACCATCGTGTATCAGCGCAATCGCTTCGTCAGCGGTGACGATCTTGTCCTTCATCATGACGCACTCGCTTCATGTTGGCGGCCGACGCGCAGGCGTGCCGAGGCAGCCGCCCGGCCGCTTACCTTGGGCCGATCGGGGAAGAGAAAGTTCTGAACAACCTCAACTTGTTCCGCATCGAGCAACGCTGGTGCATGCCCGCAGCCGGCGATTTCGATCGCGCTGACCTTGCCCGCCTTGGCGGCCAGGCCACGGCGAAGCATCAGTTCCACCGTGTCCGACGAGAGCAGGTCCGAGTCTTCTCCGCGCAGGATGAGGACCGGGCACTCGATCTTGTCCCACAAGGTCCACAGCACGACGTCGAGCCAGATCGGTATCGCGAATCGCGCGCCGATGGCGGGATCGAAGTGGAAGCGAAAGCCGCCCGATGGGTCCGGCACGGCGCTGTGCCGCGACAGCTCGCGCCATTGCGCATTGCTCAGGTCGCCGAACGGCGCCAACGCGTCGCGCAGATGCACTTCCAGGGCGTCGAGCGACTCGAACTTCCGGGAGCGCGTGAGGTAGCCGCCGATGCGCCGCAGAGCGGACGCCGACACCCTGGCCCCGAAGTCGTTCAGGACCAGCCGACGGATCGGCGTTGCCTGCTCTGCGGCGAGCATCATGCCGATGTGCCCGCCCAGCGACGTGCCGATCCAGTCGACCTGCTCGACGTCGAGTCGCGCGATGAGCGCGCCCATCGCGCTGGTGTAAGCCCCGTCGGTGTAGTGCGTTGCCGAGGCAAGCCATTCGCTGCGCCCGCGGCCAGGAAGGTCGGGCGCGATGACCCGGGCGTCGCGTTCGACCAGTGCCTGCGCAAGGACATCGAAGTCACGGCCGGTGCGCGACACGCCGTGAACGCAGATGACCGTGCGCGCGGCATGGCGAGATCCCCATTCCGCGTAGCCCAGTCTGCGGAAGCCGCCATGACCGAGTACCGAGAGTTCCTTGAGCTGCGGCTGCATGCCTCGGTCAGTCACGCTTGCGAAGCCAGTCGTGAATGCCTTTGCCGAGAATGCCCTGTGACTTGCCGCTGACGAAGACGCCGACGTGACCGCCGTCGAGTCCGATCTCGGTGTAGTCCTGGGTGCCGACGGCAGCGCGCAAGGCCTGTGTCGTCTTCGGTGGGATGATGTGGTCGTCCTTGGCGAACACGTTCAGCACCGGCACCTTGATGTCGGCCAGATTCACCGTCCTTCCCGCGAGCTGGAACTCACCGCGAATCAGCTCGTTGTTCTTGTACAGATTGACGAGCAGTTGCCTCGCTGCCTCGCCGGGGTGGTGCGGACGATCCGCGATCCACTTCTCCATGCGCAGGAAGTTGAGCAGTTTCTTCTCATCGTCGAACGTGTCGAGCAGGCCGACGTTGTACTTGGACAGGGTTGCGCCCGGCGTCATCTGCGCGAACACGTAGCTCATCAGCTCGCCTGGCAGATTGCCGTTGGCCTCGATCAGCCGGTCGATGTCGTCGGCGCCCAGCCCGCGGGTCCATAGATTCAGCAAGCCGTGGTTCGCCCGCCCTTCGGCCTGATCCTGATGGAAGTCGACCGGCGTGATCGTCAGGATGAGGTTCTTGACGCGATCGGGATACAGCGCTGCGTAGCACAACGAGAAGACGCCGCCTTCGCAGATACCCAGCAGGTTGATCGCGCTCAGCGGGTGCTGGCGGCAGATGAACTCCACGCACTCGTTCAGGTAGCCGTGGACATAGTCTTCGAACGCGAGCCACCGATCGCTGCGCGTCGGGTTGCCCCAGTCCACCGCATACACGTCGACTCCCAGCGCAAGGAGATTGCGCAACATGGAGCGGTCCTCTTGCAGATCGGTCATCGTGTAGCGGCCGATCTGTCCGTAGGCGACAAGCACGGGAACCTTCAGCGACCGCTTGGCGGTGGCCGCGTAGCGATACAAGGTGACCTTGTCCTGCCGAAACACCACTTCCTTGTCGGCGGTGGCGATCTGAACGTCCTCATCCTTGAGGCGCTGCAGCATCTGCTGCCCACGCGCCATCTTCAGGTTGAAGTCGCTGAACTCTGCGAGCGCCTGCGCGGCGGCGGTCTTCTTGGCTGTTGGCATGGCGATTCTCAGCTGCGGACGGAGGCGGGCGACTTCTTCGCGGCGACGCGCTTGCGCGGTCGCGAAGCGGTCGGGTGGCTGGCGGCGGGCCTCGGCCCGCCGGCCCGCTCCAGCGCCCGGAGCTGGCGCCGCAGCTCCGCCACGGTGCGCTGCATCTCGTCCATCTCGGTGCGGGTGGGCACATGGAAAGCGTCGCACCACGCCTCGGCGATTTTTCGCTCCTGCAACCGGTGGTCCGACGCCGAGCGCAGCATCTTTCGCTGCGCCTCAACGAATGCCTCGGACCGTTGCGCTTCAATCAAGGTGTCGTTGACGACAGCAAGCCATCGGTCCGCCATGTCGCGCCATGTTGGCGGTGCGTGAACTTTCGTGGAGGCGACACTCGACGAGAAGCGTTCGAGCGCGGCGTTCCAGGCCTTGAGCAGGATGGCGTGGAAGGCGGCCACGTCCTTGTCTCGCTGCGACGCGAGCTGCCTGAGTGCCAGCAGCTTGCGGTCCAGGTCGAACAGCATCGCGTACTTCGGGCCTTCGAGCACTTGCCGAAGGCCCGCGTCGAACGCGCCGGGTCCGGTTCCACTCCAGCGATCCGGAGCGAATAGCTCGCGCAGTGCTTCGGGAGTGAGGGGAGCGGCTTTCGGACCTTGCTTCACGAGTTCGGTCCACTTCTCGATGGACTCTTGCCAAGTGCCTCGAAGCTCGGCAAATTGCTCCTGCAAGGCGCCTGGCGTGCCAGTCGCCGAGGCCACGCCAGACGGCTGGACCGGAAACATGGCCTGCATGAGTGCCTGCTGACTCGTTGCCCACGAGTCGGCCCAGGTGTTGGGCGCTTCGCTCATTTGAACACCACCACTTGTCGGATCGCCTTGCCTTCGTGCAGCAGATCGAATCCATGGTTGATGTCCTCCAGCCTCAGGCGACCGGTCAGGAGCTTGTTCACGGGAAGGCGCCCCTGCGAGTACAGGTCGATGTACCTCGGAATGTCGCGCGACGGCACGCAGGTGCCGATATAGCTGCCCTTGAGGGTTCGTTCTTCGGCCACCAGGCTCACGGCCGGCAATGGCAGCACGGCTGTCGATGGCGGCAGCCCGGCGGTGACTGTGCAGCCGCCGCGACGTGTGATGCGATAGGCCAGCTCGAGCGCGCGAATTGAGCCGGCGAACTCGAAGGCGAATTCGACGCCACCGGAACTCAGCGAGCGGATCTGTTCCAGTGCATCGGGCTGGCCGGCGTTGACGACGTGCGTGGCACCCAGCGTGATCGCTTGCTGCAGCTTGTCGTCCGAGAGATCCACGGCGATGATCTGCCGCGCTCCGGCGGCCTTGGCGCCGATCAATGCCGCCAGCCCGACCCCGCCGAGCCCGATGACGGCGACCGAGGCGCCGACGCTGATCTTCGCGGTGTTGACCACGGCGCCGACGCCGGTCAGCACCGCGCAGCCGAACAGTGCCGCTTCGTCGAGCGGAACCGTCGGGTCGATCTTGACGACCGAGTGGCGCGACAGCGTTGCGTACTCCGCGAAGACCGAGCAGCCGAGGTGGTGGTTCAGCGGCTCGGCCCCGCGCGCCAGGCGCCGCGCGCCCGACAGCAACGTGCCGGCGCCATTCGCTGCGGCACCCGGTTCGCACAGGGCGGGACGGCCTTCCGCACACGGTGCGCAATGGCCGCAACTCGGGACGAAGACCACCACGACGTGATCGCCGACATGCAGATCCGTCACGCCAACGCCCAGCTCTTCGACGATGCCCGCGGCTTCGTGGCCGAGCGCCATCGGCATGGGTCGTGGGCGATCGCCGTTGATCACCGACAGGTCGGAGTGGCACAGGCCGGCGGCCGCTATTCTGATCAGCACCTCGCCGTGCCCGGGCGACGCCAGATCGACGGTCATGATGGTCAAGGGCTTGGAGACCGCATACGGTGGCGCGGCTCCCATCCTGTCCAGCACTGCAGCTCGCATCTTCATCGGGAGATTCCTCGTTCGGTGGGGTGTGGTCAGGACAGGCCGCCCTGACAGAGATACTTGACGTCCGTGTAGTCGTCGAGGCCACGGCGCGACCCTTCACGCCCATAGCCGGATTCCTTGATGCCGCCGAACGGAGCGGTCTCTGACGCGACCAGCCCTTCGTTGATGCCGACGATCCCGCACGCGAGCGCGCCGCCGACACGCCAGATGCGTTGGATGTCGCGCGAATAGAAGTACGCCGCGAGTCCGTACGGGGTGCCGTTGGCCGCGGCCAGCACGTCGTCCTCGGTGTCGAACCGAAAGACCGCGGCGACCGGACCAAAGGTTTCCTCTTTCGCAAGCTGCATCGCAGCGGTGGCGCCTGTCAAAACCGCGGGTGTGATGTAGTTGGGGCCCTCGTCGCCCCGCACCCGCGTGCCGCCGACGACGAGCGTGGCACCGTGCGCCAGCGCATCGGCGATGTGGCTTTCGATCTTGCGAACGGCCTGCGGGTTAATCATCGGCCCGATCTGCGAGCCCGGGTCCGATGCCGGGCCGACTCGAAGCGCCGCGACGCGTGCGACGAGCTTCTCGACAAACGCATCGTGCACGGCGTCTTGCACGTAGACGCGGTTGGGCGAGACGCAGGTCTGCCCGCCATTGCGGAACTTGGCCGCCATCAGGCCCTCGACCGAAGCGTCGACGTCGGCATCGTCGAAAACGATGAACGGCGCGTTGCCGCCGAGCTCGAGGGACAGCCGCTTCAGTGTCGGCGAAGACTCGCGAGCCAGATGCTTGCCGACGGGTGTCGATCCGGTGAAGGTGATCTTGCGCACGCGAGGGTCGACGAGCCACACGTCGACCACTTCGGCGGCCCTGCTGCGCGACGCGGTGACCACGTTGAGCACGCCAGCGGGTACGCCTGCCTCCCCGGCCAGCAGTGCAAGTGCCAACGACGTCAGTGGGGTGTCCTCGGCGGGCTTGGCGACAACGGTGCAGCCCGCCGCCAGCGCGGGCGCGATCTTGCGGGCGATCATGGCCGCCGGAAAGTTCCAGGGGGTGATCGCGGCCACCACACCCACGCCTTCCTTGATCACGAGCATCTTGCGGCCGCGCACCGACTCCGGAATCACGTCGCCGTAGCTGCGCGTCGCCTCCTCGGCGAACCACTCGACGTAGGAGGCGGCATAGAGAACCTCGCCGCGCGCTTCGGCGAGCGGCTTTCCCTGTTCGCGCGAGATGAGGCGCGCCAGATCCTCCCGGTGCTGCAGGATGAGCGCGTGCCAGCGCTTCAGGACCTGGGCACGCGCGCGCGCCGGTTCCGCTCGCCACGAAGGCAGCGCCCCATGGGCCGCGTCCACCGCCGCCTTGGCATCGCCGCCATCGCTGTCGACGACCTCTGCGATGGTGCTGTCGTTCGAAGGGTCCCGAACCCCGAAGCTCCGGCCGATTGAGGTAACCCAGCGGCCTCCGATGAAGTTCTGGGTGCGGATCAGGTCAGCGCGGGAAAGGCTCAGCGGCATGCGGTTCTCTCACCTGTCCGGGAGGCGTTGCAGGGCACTCGACCGTGATGGTCAAAGCGGTGATCTCATTTCCTTGAGCTTGCCGGTAAGCAACATGTTCTCGGCATAGTCGACCGGGCAATCGATGATGACCACCGTGTCGTCTGCCAGCGCCTTCTCGAGCGTGGGCAGCAGGTCTTCCGCTCGCTCGACGCGATAGCCCTTGGCGCCGAAGCTTTCCGCGTACTTGACGAAGTCAGGATTCTTGAAATCGATGTGGCTGGGACGACCGAAGTGACGCATCTGGTGCCAGGTGATCAATCCGTATTCGGAGTCGTTCCAGATCAGGATGACGAACGGCGTCTTCATGCGGATGGCCGTCTCGATCTCCTGTGAGTTCATCATGAAGCCGGCGTCGCCGGTCACCGCCACGACCTTTCGATCCGGGTAGGCCAGCTTGGCCGCGATGGCGCCGGGCACCGCGATTCCCATCGCTGCGAAGCCATTGGAAATGATGCAGGTGTTGGGGCGCTCGGCTCGGTACATGCGAGACATCCACATCTTGTGGGCGCCGACATCCGAGATGGCGATGTCGTCCGGCCCCAGCACCTCACGAAGGTCCCAGACGATCTTCTGCGGCTTGACCGGGAAGCCGGTGTCTTTGGAGAACTCTGCGCGGTCGGCGACGATGGCCTTGCGCACGGCCTTGAATGACGATGAGGTCTGCGGCTTCGCGTGCAGCGCGATCGCGCGCAGCGAGGTGGGGATATCGCCGAGCACGCCCACCGCCAAGATGTAGCGTTCGTCCACTTCGGCGGGCAGCGCATCGATGTGGATGATCGTCTTGTCGCCTTCGGGGTTCCACATGTCGGGGTGGTACTCGACCATGTCGTAGCCGACGCAGATGATCACGTCCGCCTTCTCGAAGGCGAACCACGGCAGATCGCGCGCCTTCATGCCGATGGTGCCGAGAGAGAGTTCGTTGGTGAATGGCATCACGCCCTTGGCCATGAAGGTATTGGCCACCGGGATGCGAAGCACTTCGGCGAACGTCACGAGCGCGTCGGCGGCACCTTGGCGAATGACGCCGTTGCCGGCGAGGATGATCGGGGCCTTGGCGGCCGTGATCAACCGGGCCGCCTCGTCGATCTTGTGGCCGGGCGCTTCGGACGTGTACGCCCGCTGCACCTTGATTGGCTTCTTGTCCGTCGTCATCTCGGCGACGTTCTCCGGAAAGTCGATGAACGTGGCCCCGGGCTTCTCGGTCTGCGCGACCTTGAACGCCTTGCGCACGATCTCGGGAACGATGCCAGGCTCCAGGATCTGGGTGGCGTACTTCGTGACCGGCTGGAACATCCTGACCAGGTCCAGGATCTGGTGGCTCTCCTTGTGCAGCCGCGTGGTCGCGCCCTGGCCTGCGATGGCAACGATCGGCGCGCGATCCATGTTGGCGTCCGCGACGCCGGTGATGAGGTTCGTTGCTCCGGGGCCCAGCGTGGACATGCAGACGCCCGCGCGCCCGGTCAGGCGGCCATACACGTCCGCCATGAAGGCAGCACCCTGCTCATGGTGGGTCGTGACGAATATGATTGGGCTGTCGAGCAGCGCATCCATCACGTCGATGTTCTCTTCGCCGGGAATGCCGAAGATGTACTCGACACCTTCGTTCTCGAGGCACTTGACGAACAGTTCAGCTGCTTTCATGGGTCGTTCCTGTGGTGATGCGTTGGGGTGTGAATGCGCGGGCCAGAGCACCGGCTACGCCTTCCAGGTGCCATCGAGATAACTGTTTCGTCTGGAATCCGGCAACATCCACGAGGCCACGAATGCCAAGCCGACCAAAGCAGTCACGTACCACGGAAACCATCCTTCGTGTCCGGCCGCCTTGAGCGACAAGGCCACGTATTCGGCCGTGCCGCCGAACAGCGCGTTGCCGACGGCGTAGGTGAAGCCCACGCCGAGACAGCGCACCGTGCTCGGAAACACCTCGGCCTTGACCACCCCGCTGACCGATGTGTAGAACGATGCGATGACCAGCGCGGCCAGTGCCATCGCGAAGGCCGCATAGGGGCTCGAGACCTGGCCGAGCGAGGCCAGCAACGGCACCGAGGCCAGCGTGGCAAGACCGCTGAACAGCAGCATGTTGGAACGCCGCCCGATCCGGTCGGACAAGGCCCCGAACAGCGGCTGCAGCAGCATGAAGACGACCAGCACGCCGGTCATGACCAGGCTCACCGTCTTGGTGTCCATCTTCGCCGTGTTCACGAGGTACTTCTGCATGTAGGTCGTGAACGTGTAGAAGTACAGCGAACCGCCCATTGTCAGCCCCATCACGATCAGCACCGAGCGCTTGTACTTCAGCAAGGCGAACAGCGACCCGGCCTCCTTGCTGTGCATCGCCTCCTGCGAGCCGGTCTCCACGAGGGATCGACGCAAGTACATGGCCACGACCGCCGTCGCGGCGCCGATGATGAACGGGATGCGCCAGCCCCAGCTCTTGAGATCGTCTGGTGAAAGCAGTGTCTGAAGCACCACCAGCACCGACAGCGCCAACAACTGACCGCCGATGAGGGTCACGTACTGGAACGACGAATAGAAACCCCGGTTCCCCTTGCCCGCGATCTCGCTCATGTACGTGGCCGCCGTGCCGTACTCGCCCCCGACCGACAGGCCTTGAATCAGGCGCGCCACCAGAAGGAGTGCGGGCGCTGCCGCGCCTATGGTCGCGTAGGTGGGCAGCAAGGCGATCATCAGCGAGCCACCGCACATCATCAGGACGGAGATCAGCATGGAGTTCTTGCGTCCATGCCTGTCGGCGATCCAGCCGAACAGCCAGCCGCCAAGGGGCCGCATGAAGAAGCCCACTGCGAAGATGCCTGCCGTGGCCATCAACTGGCTGGTGGCATCGCCGGTCGGAAAGAACGCGGCTGCAAAGTAGATCGACGTGAACGCGTAGGCGTAGAAGTCGTACCACTCCACGAGGTTTCCTGATGAGGCGCCGACGATCGCCTTGATGCGTTGGGCCCGGTCTCCGGCACCCGTGACGAGATCGGCTTCCCTCAGAGGGGGGAGTGCGAGTGAATCGGCAAGCATGTTGTCTCCTGTCTACTGGGATGTGGCGAACGAGTCGCGGACGATGCTGCGGGCAAGACCGCAGACGCTTCGACGTCGTGGTTCAGCTTCTGACCGCTTCATCGCATCAGCTGTGCCAGTTTTTCCAGAGCTAGGGAACACCCTGAGACCTCCTGGGAGGCGCGGTACTGCACAGCTCTAACCACGTTTGTGCGGTGGATGGGTTTCCACATCCGTGACTCAAGAGTGGCTGGGAATCCGCACATTTCGATTGGCGCGAGAGAACGCGAAAACCTGAAGCGCGAAGCGATGTTTCAGCCTCCCTTCCTTGCCTTCACGACCTACACTTCAGCCCGAATGAAACACCGGCCCGCCGCTTCAAGATCTGCCACGCCGAGACATTCGAGCGGCGTCGTCGACGTCCTGCGCAGGCCGTGGCTTGCGTTGCTCGCCGCGGTTGGCATCGTTCTGGTCTGGATGGCGTTCGTGCTCGCAACCTACAACGCTGTCGCTGGCAGCAATCTCGATCAGTTGCGGCGAACGAGCCGTCAACGACTCGATTTCCTGACGGCAGTCACCCGTCAGACTCTCCAGAAGTACGAGTCGATGCCGTACGTGCTGAGCCAGCAGGGGGAATTGGTCGATCTGCTCGAGCATCCTGACGATCCGCGCCGGGTGCAGTCGGTCAACGAATACCTGAAGCGAATCAAAGAAAGGACCGAGCCGCTCACGGTCTACCTGCTGAACAGCAAAGGCAGGGCGATCGCGTCGAGCAACTGGAGCGAACCGGGCTCTTTCGTCGGCCAGGACTACTCGTTTCGGCCCTACTTTCTCGAGGCGGTGCAACGCCACGCAGGAAGGTTTTACGGCGTGGGCACCACCACCGCCGAGCCGGGCTACTTCCTGTCGTATCCGCTCTTTCTTCGGGAAGCCGACCCCTCTGCAACAATCAGCGCTTCGCAGGTCCCGATCGGCGTTGTCGTCGTCAAGATCAGCCTGGGCGACCTGGAACAGGCGTGGAGCGAAGGAGCGGACGCCGTCGCACTCGCAGACGCCGATGGCATTGTCTTTCTGAGCAGCGACAGCAACTGGCGCTATCGGACGCTCGCGCCGCTCGCTGCTGACACCCAGAACAGATTGCTTCAGACGCGTCAGTACGGCGACTCTGTTCTGCAGACGCTTCCCATTCGCCCGGCACAGGCCGGGTGGGGCAGCCAGATACTGACGGGCCGACGCTCGGACCTTATCCACTTTGTGGGCAGAGACCCTGCGCCTGCCCTGTTGCTGCAGACGGCAGAGGTAGGACCGCTGGCCTGGAAGCTCCTCTTGTTCAGCAGCACCGAAGCGTCGTTCACGGCCGCACGCGATGTCGCCATTGCGACGGCACTTGCCTTCGCGCTCGCCGCGCTGTTGACCATCACGCTCTGGCTGCGGCGCAGCCGACTGCAGGAGCGGCGAGCCGCGAGGATCGAGCTGCAACGCGTCAGCGACGAACTCGAAACGCGCATCGCCGAGCGGACCCAGGTCCTCGTTGACGCGAACACCAGCATGGAGTCCAAGCTGAGCGAGTTGAGCGCAGCAGAGCGCATGCTTCGCGCGACTCAAGATCATGCGATCCAGGCCGGCAAGCTTGCCGTGCTCGGGCAGATGTCGGCGGGTATCGTTCACGAGATCGCGCAGCCGCTGACAGCAATGCGCATCCTGTCCGAGAACGCCCGCAAGCTGCTGAGTGCCAAGGAGTTTGCAGAAGCCGACGGCAACATGATCGAGATCGGCGACCTGTGCCGCAAGGCCGGGTCCATCGTCGGCGAGCTTAAGGGTTTCGCGCAGAAGAGCGTGGAGACCTTCGAGCCGGTACTCGTGGATCAGGTCATCTCCGACGCCGTGGCGCTGGTGCGGCGCGAGAGCGCGGGCGTCGAGTTCGACGTGCGGCCGACGAGCCGTCCGGTATGGGTGTCGGGCAACAGCGTTCGACTGGAGCAGGTGGTGATCAACCTGCTGCGGAACGCGATCGACGCCATGAAGGACTCGGCGCGCAAGTGCATCAGCGTCCGACTCGAACTCGACGAACGACACGTCGTCTTGCGTGTACGCGACACCGGCAGCGGAATCTCCCCCGAGGCCGGCGAGCGGCTCTTCGAGCCCTTCTTCACCACCAAGGCACCCGGGCACGGGCTGGGGCTGGGCCTGGCGATTTCCGCGTCGATTGTTCAGGCCATGCACGGCGAATTGCGCGCGGCAAACCATGTCGACGGGGGAGCGGAGTTCATGCTGAAACTGCCGCTCGCCCCCGTCCATTCCGAGAGGTAGACGATCTGATGGAACTGAAAGTCCTGTTGGTGGAAGACGATGACGCCGTCAGCCGCAGCATTGCGCAGGCCTTCCGCCTGGAGAAGATGGCGTTGCACGTCTGCACGTCCGTCGAGCAAGCCCTGCCGTTCCTCAGCGACCCGACGGTTGGGGTGGTGGTCTCGGATGTGCGCTTGCCGGGTCAGGACGGCTTCGCGATGCTGGCCGCGGTCCGGCGGGTCGACACCGAGCTGCCGATCGTGCTGATCACGGCGTATGCGCACATCGCGCTCGCCATCCAGGCGATACGCGAAGGGGCCTACGACTTCATCGAGAAGCCGTTTTCCGTGGACCGTCTCGTGGACGTCGTGCGACGCGCTTTGGACAAGCGCCGCCTGGTGCTGGATAACCGGCGGCTGCGTGACGCGCTGCGCGCGCAGGAAGGCAGCCTGCTCGTGGGCCAATCGCCGGCCATCGAGCGGGCGAGGCAACGGGTGGCCGCGCTGGCCGCCGTGGACGTCGACATCCTGATCAATGGCGAGACCGGCACCGGCAAGGAAGTCATCGCCAGGGCGCTTCATGACGCCAGCGAGCGCAAGGGTAATTTTGTTGCCATCAACTGTGGCGCCATCCCCGAGACGGTGTTCGACAGCGAGGTCTTCGGCCACGAAGCCGGCTCGTTCACCGGGGCCCAGAAGCGCCGCATCGGCAAGATCGAGCATGCGCACAACGGCACGCTGTTCCTGGACGAAATCGAGAACATGCCGCTGGCCATGCAGGTCAAGTTTCTTCGCGTCCTGCAGGAGAGAAAGCTCGAGCGGCTGGGCAGCAACGAGATCGTGCCGGTGTCGTTTCGCGTCGTGGCGGCCACCAAGGAATCGCTGCGCAAGCTGAGCGACGCGGGCAAGTTCCGCAGCGACCTCTACTACCGACTCAATGTCGTCACGATCGACATGCCAGCTCTGCGCGATCGCAGGGAGGACATCCCCGTGCTGTTGCAGCACTTCACGAGAATGGCCAGTGCGCGGTTCGATCGGCCGTTGCCGACCTGGACCGCGGAGCAACTGCGCAGGTGGATGGAAGCCGACTGGCCTGGCAATGTGCGTGAATTGCGGAACTTTGCGGATCGGCTGGTGCTGGGCATCGGAGAAGACCCCGTGTACGAAGCCTCCTCCATCGAGGAGATCGTCGCATCCGCCAACTCCGCAAGTCTGTCGGCGCGGGTCAACGCGTTCGAGCGCCAACTGATAGAGGACGCATTCAGGCAGAACCAGGGCATCGTGGCCAAGACGGCGGAGGCACTGCACTTGCCGAAGAAGACGCTGTACGACAAGCTGCGCAAACATCGGATCGAACCCGCCGAGGAATAGCTCACCCGATCAACTGCCCGAACAGCCGTCAACTTCCGACCGTCGAAGCACGCCAACTGTATCTGCTGGGATCGGCGTGTAGTCGGTGCTGAGGCGGACTTCGACGCCGTGACCGCCTCCCGCTTCTGCTCCAGGGTGCACTTGCCTCTGACTTGCTTCTGGCGCGTCTCGTAGCTTCTTGCCTCGGATTTCACCATCAGCCACAGGCGAAGTGGTGTCAGGTTGCGAACCATTTGTTCAGCGCGGCGCGGGCCGCGTGGTCACCGAGCGCAGGTGCTAGGAAGCATCAAGCGCGTAAGCAAGTTGCGAGGGCCAGGATGGCATCGAGGCGCTGGCTGAACTTGACGTCACTGGTGGCACTGTCCGCAGCCCACTTGATTCCTTGAGTATGGACTGTGCGGAACGCCGGCAAGCCGACGGTCGCGAATACCTGCTTGTGGCCGTCCAACGCCGGCCGGACGCCGAGCCAGTTTGACCGGTCCAGGTCGCACTTCGGACGTTCGTACGCGCAGGTCGTCCGCTCACTCTGGGTCGAAAGGGTTCCGACGATGCTCCCTTTGCGGCATCCACGACCGGTCCCTCCCGAAATGGGGGTTCAGCCGAACTCCGAAGGGATCGTTCAGGCCACGGAAGTGGGCGCGCCGGGCGCGGCCAGCGGCGCGAACGTACCGTTTGAGTTTGCCGACGTGGCCTTCGCCCCCAGGGCATCGAGAAGGCATCGCCGCAAAGGGTTCTGTCGCTGTACCGTTTCGGCCAATAAGGAGCAGTCGATCCTTGCTGAGCGTTGGCTTCCCAGCGGCCATCGACGCACGGTTCGGGCCGAACTCGAAGCCCGGAACCAAAGCGATCCGGAGCTGCATCACCGACGCTTCCTCAGGCAGTGTCGATCGAGTTCCGCTACCTGTTGAACGCAAAGAGCCGCGAGGGCGTATCGCGTAGCACAACTTGCCGATCCGTCGGAATCGGGAGCCATTGGTCGAGCAACTGCCGCTCGGTCCAATAGCTTTCCGTCTTCTCGAACAATGTATGAGGCCAGTCACTGCCCCATACCAGCCGATCGAGGCCAAAGGCCGCGCGCAGTAGCGGCATCGTGGCGATCGCTGTGGCTTCTCCCTGGCCATCCTTGCCATTGCGGTAGGCCGCGGATAATTTGACCCATACCTGCCTCGACGTACCGAGGCTCAGCAGGTACCGAAAGCCGGGATCGTCCACGCCGAGCTTGGCATCCAGCCGGCCGAAGTGATCCACTACGACGTTCAGCCCAGCGGCCAGCAGCGGGTCGATCGCGGACTGAAGCTCGCCGGCCGAACGGTGGACTTCCACCTGCCATCGGCGCTGCTTCAGATCGTCGAGAAGCACCCGCCATGCGGGGGAAGAAAAGTCAGGCGTGGGTAACCCGACAAGGTTCAGCCGGATTCCGACGACGCCAGCGTTTTGCATGACTTGCAGGTCGTCGGGCGAGGCGTTGTTGTCGATTACGGCAATGCCGCGAAAGCGGTCAGGGTGCCGGCGCAGCGCGGCCATCAGATAGTTGTTGTCGGTGCCGAGAAAACTGGGTTGAACCAGCACGCCGTGCGACATGCCGTTGGCATCGAGTTGCCGCAGATAGTCCTCCGGCGTCGCATCGTAGCCTTCTGGCGCGCGTCGGCGATCGGGCATCGGCAACGCCCGCGTGAACACATGTGCGTGGCAATCGATGGCGCTGATGGGCCGTGCCATTCGGGCGGTCGTGCAGGCCGCGAGTGGCGCCCCGGCCAGCCCCAGTAACGCAAGGTTGAAACGGCGCCGGGTCGTCACGGTGCTCATGACGGGATTCGGCCTTGCGCGGTCCGCATCGATGTGTGCATGTGCTGTCTCCGTCCGGTCCTTGTTGATCGATTCGACAGGACTCTATCGACGCACGGCTTTCAGGCGCCTGTCAGAGAAAGTTCCAAAACCTCCGTGCAAACCCTGACCGACGCGGCGGACGGGCGTTTGGAGACCGAGATCCGGCCCAGTCGGAATTGCGCATTTCCCGGGTTTCGCCGAGCATGCAGTCACCATCGACACCCCACCAGCCAACCTGGTGACACCACAGCTATGCGCATCCTGCTGGCCGAGGACGAACGCGAACTGGGTGCCTGGCTCGTGCGCGCCCTTGCACAGAGCGACTTCCAAGTCGACTGGGTCGACGACGGCCGCATGGTCCGCCGCAGCCTGAAGGCCACCCGGTACGACGCCCTGATCCTCGACCTCGGCCTGCCTGGCCTGGGTGGGCATGACGTGCTGGCGGACCTTCGAGAGTCCGATCAGCGCCTGCCCGTGCTGATCCTGACTGCCCGGGATTCGCTGATCGAGCGCATCAGCAGCCTGCACGAAGGCGCCGACGACTTCCTCTCCAAACCCTTCGAGCTGGCCGAACTCGAGGCCCGCCTGTTGGCCCTGATCCGCCGCTCTCGGGGCGGCGGTCACACGCGTTTTTCCTGTGGCCCGCTGCACTACGATCCGGCCTCCAAGCAGTTCACCCTCGGCCATGAAGCCTTGTCATTGACCCCTCGCGAGCACGCGGTGCTTCGGGCTTTCATCCAGCACCCCGGCGAACCCCTGACCAAGCAGGAGATCGTCGAGCGTGTGTTCTCGGACGAGCAGGATGTCCAGCCCGAGGCCATCGAAGTGCTGGTCCACCGTCTTCGCAAGCGTCTCGAAGCGGCCCCCGTGCGCATCACCACCCTGCGCGGCCTGGGCTACCTGCTCGAAGCGCGGGAGTGAAGGGCCTGAGCCTCGACGCCTGGCATCGCTTCAGCCTGCGGCGCACGCTGCTGCTGGTGCTGCTGCCAGGCATGCTTCTGCTGGTGGTGGCCGAGCTATGGCTGACGTGGCGAACCTCCGTCGATGCGGCCAATTCGGCCTATGACCGTTCGCTGCTCGGCGCGATCAAGGCGGTAGACGCCAACATTTCGACGGAGAGCGGTGGCCTCTCGGTGGAGTTGCCCTATCGCATGCTCGAATTCTTCCAGCTCACCGCGAGCGGCAACGTGTACTACCGGGTCGCCACCGAAGACGGCCTGGTCGAGATCGGCAACTCCGATCTGCCGGCCCCGAAGGCGCGTTTGTTGACCGGCCAGCCGCAGTTCGCCGATGCGCTGTACTTCGACGAACCGGTGCGCGTGGGCACCTACGCGCGCGTGCTGGCCGAGTCGATCGGCGCACGCCGGGGAGAGCAGCGCGTGGTGATTCAGGTCGCCGAAACCTTGGGCTCGCGCAACGCCTTCATTCTCGGCCTGGTGCTGCAGTCGGTGCAGCGCGACCTGCTGCTGATCCTGCTGGCGAGCGCGCTGCTGGCGATCGCCATCGGGTGGGCGCTGCGCCCGTTGCGCCGCTTGCATGATGAAGTGCAGGCCCGCTCGCCGCAGGATCTGGCGCCGGTCGAAACCTCCCGCATCCCGGCCGACGTGCGCCCGCTGGTCGAGGCCATCAACCATCATGTGCTGCGCAACCGCGCGTTGACCGAGGCGCGCCGGCGCTTCATCGACGATGCCTCGCATCAGCTGCGCACGCCGCTCGCGACCTTGACCACGCAAGTCGGCTACGCGTTGCGCGAGCCGGACGCCGAGCGCATGCGCAGCGCGCTGGCGGCGGTGAAGACTCAACTCGACGAGACGGTGCGGCAGACCAACCAGATGCTGTCCCTGGCCCGCACGGACGCGGCCGAATTGCAATTGGAGCCGCTCGACCTCGTGGCGCTGGCCGCGGCAGTCACGAGGCAATGGTGGTCCCCCGCACGCGACAGCGGCATCGATCTCGGCTTCGAATCGGCGCTGGGCCGGCTCGACGTATCGGCCCACGAGGCGCTGCTGCGCGAGGCCCTGTCGAACCTGCTGCACAACGCGATCCGCTACACGCCGCAAGGCGGCCAGGTGACGGTCGCCGTCCGGCACACCGCGGAAGGCGCCGTTGTCGACGTGATCGACAGCGGCCCCGGCATCCCGGCCGAAGAAATGCCTCGCGCCGGCGAGCGCTTCTTCCGTGCCAGCAACGTGAGCCTGCCGGGGTCCGGCCTCGGCCTGGCCATCGTCAGCTCGATCGCCCAGCGCCACGGCGGCAGCATGGCCCTCAGCGCGGGGCCGAACGGCGAGGGCCTGAAGGTCTCGATCCGCTTGCCCGTCTCTACCGATCAGGGTTTGCACTGAGGTTTTGGCGTTTTCTCTGACAGGCGCCTGAAAGCCGCGCCTCGCTAGAGTCCAGCCATACCCAGAAAGACTCTGTTGGAGACGAGATGATGCTGAAGCCCCTGATCCTGTTCATCGCCCTCGGGGCCACGGCCGCGGCGAGTCACGCCTTCGCGCTCGACAAGACCGAATGCATCGCCGCGGCGAAGCAGGGCGGCGGCTTCGACGTCACCTGCAAGCTGGCGCAGACCGGCTTGCTCGAGGGCAAGTACATCAGCGCGCCGATGCGCATCAGCTACCTGCCCGGTGGCATCGGCGCCGTCGCCTACAACACCGTCATCACGCAGCGCCCGGCGGATGCCCAGACCATCGTGGCGTACTCCAGCGGCACGCTGCTGAATCTCGCGCAAGGCAAGTTCGGCCGCTATGACGAGAGCGACGTGCGCTGGGTCGCCGCGGTCGCGGCCGACTACGGTGTCGTCGTCGTCGCCGACAACTCCCCGTACAAGACCCTGAAGGACCTGCTCGCTGCCGTGAAGGCCGACCCGGCCAAGGTCGTCTTCGGGGCCGGCGGCACGGTGGGCGGGCAGGATTGGGTGAAGGCCGCCATGACGGCTCGCGCCGCCGGCGTGCATCACCGCAACATGCGCTACGTCGCCTTCGAAGGCGGCGGCGAGGCGCTGACCGCGTTGCAAGGCGGGCATGTGCAGGTCTGCACCGGCGATGCGTCGGAGACCCTGGCCCGCATCGCCACCGGCGCGCCGCTGCGCGTGCTCGCGGTGATGGCCGACCACCGCCTGCCGGGCCGCCTCGCGAGCGTACCCACCGCGCGCGAGTCGGGTTACGACATCTCGTGGCCGATCGTGCGCGGCTTCTACGTCGGGCCCAAGGTCAGCGACGGCGACTACAAGGCCTGGACGGATCTCTTCGCCCGGCTGCTGGCGAGCAAGGACTACGAACGACTCCTCGCCGAACGCGGGCTGTTCCCCTTTGCGTTGACCGGCACCGAGCTCGAGGCGTACGTCAAACGCAATGTTCTGGCGTACCGCAAGGTCGCCGAAGACTTCGGCCTGTCGGTCGCCAAGTAGCGGCCCCTCGCCATCCCATCTCCCGCTGACCGTCCGGTGCCTGCAGGCGCCGGGGAGGGCGGAGCCTTGTCTAGACAACTTTGAAAGGACTTTCGATATGCAACTCACCGGCATGCTGCATGGCGCCAGGCTGCTCCAGCACGTGGACTTTCCCGCCTCCGAAGTCTTGGGCCCCGATGCCTCGGAAGGCGAGATCAAGGACCTGATCAAGCGCCACGGCCAGGTCTTCATCAAGCCGCTGTTCCGTGGCGGTGTCGGCAAGAAGGGCAAGTCCGGCCTGATCGGCAAGGCCCGCGACCTGAAGACCGCACTGGCCGAGAAGGAGCGCCTCTACTTTGCCGAACATCGCCACGGCAACGCGGTCGCCAAGGCCAACGGCGTGACCTTCGAAGGCGGCGTGCCGGCCGAGCACGAGATCTACTTCTCGATCACCGATGACACGCGCTTTCGGGCCCCGACGATCACCTTGACGCACAAGGGCGGCGTGGATATCGAAGAGCTCGGCAAGGACGAGATCACCACGGTTCCGTTCGATGCCTTGACCGGCCTGAAGGCCTTCGTCATCGCCAATGCACTGAGCGACATCGGCGCCCCGAAGGAGATCATCTCGCCGCTGGTGCAGCACCTGCCGAAGCTGTGGGAACTGATGCATCACTACGGCATGACCACGCTGGAGCTGAACCCGATCCGCATGCGGGCGGACAGGAACGGCCGCCTTATGCCGGTGGCCTGCGACTTCAAGTGCGGCTTCGACCGGGACGACCCACGCGTCGCGCGGCTGAACCTGCCGGACCACTTGTTCGCGGCCGACGTATCGGCCTTCGAACAAGAGGTCAACGAGCTGCGCACCCACCAGGGCCAGTCGGACGTGTTCGTGATCAACGAGAAGGGCACGATCCTCGCGCCCACCTTCGGCGGCGGCGCCAACAGCCTGGTGACCGAGGTGCTGGGCGAAGCGGCCAGCATCTCCTCGGATTTCGGCGGCAACCCGCCCTACGAGAAGATGAAGGAAGTCGCGCGCATTTGCTACCGCCACTTCCTGCGCCAGTCGAACGTGCTGTTCATCATCGGCGGCAAGTCGAACAACACCGACATCCACGAGACCTTGCGCGCGATGGGCGATGCGCTGCGCGAGCACTTCGGGGTGCACGGCCCGACGCCCCTCTACGTGGTGGTCGGCCGCGGCGGCCCGAACCTCGTGCGCGGCTTCGGCGCCCTCGGCGAAACCTGCGATGCCCTCGGCATTCCTTATCGCTTCTTCGGCTTCGACAGCGCGATCTCCGAGGTCGTGAATTACGCCAAAAGCATCGACGACTGGATGAAGGCCGGCGGCCGCGACCAGATCGCCACGCATCTGGGCATCAAGCCCGCAACCCTCTGAAGGAACCGGCATCATGCAAAACCAGGGCATCGGGGGCTTCCCCTATTACCTCGGAATCAACTCGCTGGCCGACGTGGCCACGCGCGCCGACCGGGTCTGCGTGCTCAACATCCTGGGCGGCGAATCGCGCCAGGTCACGCCGACCAGCCATGTGTTCTCCGGCGGCAACGTGGTGTTCGGCACCTCGCCCGGTCGCAGCGGCCAGTCGCTGAAGACGGCCATCGGCAACATCCCCGTCTACAACAACGTGCGCGAGGGGCTGGACGCCGGCCATGCGTTCAACACCGGCGTGGTCTACCTGCCGCCCTCGGGCGTGCGCGACGGCGTGGCCGAGTTGATCCGGGTGAATCCGGATCTGAAGAAGATCGTCATAATCACCGAGAAGATCGCGGTCCACGATGCGCGCGAGATCCGCGCGATGGCGCAGGGCAAGGGCGTCGACATCATCGGCGGCAACTGCCTCGGCGTGGCCGACTCGTGGAGCCGCACGCGCATCGGCGGCGCGCTCGGGGGCGATCATCCCGAGGAGTCGTTGCTGCAGGGCACGGTGGCCGTCTTCTCCAACTCCGGCGGCTTCACCACGACGATTGCGCAATACCTCTCGACCGAAGGCTGGGGCACAACGACGCTGGTCTCCTCGGGCAAGGATGTCTACATCCACTATGCCGCGCGCGACTTCGCCCATGCGTTCAGGAACGATGGCCGCTCGCGCGCCGCGGTGCTCTATGCCGAACCGGGTGGTTACTACGAACAAGAGGTCGACTTCGGCAAGCCGGTGGTGGCCTGCGTGGTCGGGCGCTGGAAGTCGAAGCTGACGCGCGCCGTCGGCCACGCTGGCGCGATGGCGGGCTCCGGCGACCGTGCCGAGGACAAGGAGCGCTGGTTCATGCAGGCCTTCGGCGTCGACGGCCTGTACACGCCGGAGAACCCGATCGTCTCGCGCAAGGGCGCGGTCGTCACCAACATCGCGCACATCCCGGCCGCGTTGACGGCCGTGATGAAGCTCAGCGGCGCCAGCCCCGATTTCGCGCCGCGCGGCAGCCTCTCGCTGAAGCCGTGGATCGCTAACGACCAGGGCATCGAACTGCCTGCGGCGCTCGCCATCCCGCCGGTCACCGCACCCGAGCCGTATGCCGCGCAGATCGCCGAGCTCGCGAAGCAGGTAGGCGTGGTAATTGCGCGCCAGAACATGAAGGACCGCTCCGGCGCCTCGGTGATGGACTCAAAGACACAGGTCACCTCGGTGCACGGCATCTCGGTGCTCGACCTGGCGCTGGAGCCGCTGCAGGCCAGCTTTGCGCTGCCGTTGGTGCACGAGATCGCCGGGCCGAATGATGGGGCGCTTCTCGATATCGCGGTGGCGGCGGAAGTCAACCTCGTCGGCGACCCGATCCTCGTCGCTGCCGATGCGGCGCGGGACGCAGGCAATTCGCCCAACACGGTGATGGCTGCGGCGGCGGCCGTGGTCGGCCCGAAACGAGTGGCGCGGGCGCTCGCCTGCAGCCGCGCGCTGATTGACCTGTTCGCCGGTTCCGGTTTGAAGGATGGGCGTGATGAGAGCTTCGACTTCGGCCACGTCAAGGTCGACGAAGCGACGCGTGCGCTCTTCATGGCGGGCGCGGATGAGGCCGATGATCCGCGGCCCGAGGCGATGCTGAAGGCCGTGCGGCAGCGCGGTGGCCGCTCGGTGTTCCTGAAATTCCTGGAAGCGCTGGGTGGAAGGCCTTCACGCGATGCACTGCTGGCCGCGATCTCGACGACCATCGCGTGGAGCCCGCTGGTGCGCAAGCGAATCAGCCGACTGACCGCTGAGACGCTGCCCTGGTATTTGCGGCTCTACGGCGTGATGGTTGGCGCCTCGATCCCCGGTGATCAACACCAGCCTGGTTCGCTCTGCGGCATCTCGCGCGAAGAGCGTTTCGGCGAATGGACGATGGCGGACCTGTGCTTTCTCGCCATCACCGGCAAGAAGCCGACAGAAGACGAGGCGCGGCCGCTGCAGATGCTGATCGGCCTGCTGATTTCCAATGGACCTGGCTCCATTTCGGCGCAAGGTGCGAAGGGAGCAGTCTCTGCCGACGGCCCGCAGACGCCCGACCGCGTGCAGATCAACAAGGCCATGGTGGGCTTTCTTACGCACACAGGCTACAGCCACGGTGGCAACGGCTTCGAAGGCATGGCGTTCCTGCTGCAGCAGTTCAAGGCGGCGGACCTGAAGGACCCGACCGATGCAGATCACGGGCTCGACCTGAAGGCGATGGCGACTGCCTTTGCCAAGTCGTACAAGGCGGAGAAGCGCAGCGCCAAGGAGCTCGGCGGCGAGATGCGTGCGCTGCCCGGTGTGCACCACCCGGTGTTCAAGGGCAAGCCCGTGAACCACGATCCGCGCGAGCGATTCATCGCCGACTTCTTGGCCGCGCGTGGCAATTACAACGTCTTCCACGCGTTCTACCGCGAGCTGGTGCAGGCGCTCTACGACACCGGGGCCACGCCCTACGTATTCTGCGTCAACGTCGATGCCGTCATCGCCGCGCTGCTGTTGGCACTCCTGTGGAAGGACTACAAGGCCGGCACCCTCACGGAGCGCGACCTTGAGACCGCCGCCTTCACCGTCTTCCTCTACGGCCGAATGATCGGCGCTGCGGCCGAGATCGACGACCACCTCAACCGCGGCCGAAACATGGACACGCGTACGCCCGAAGCGGCCTGCTCGTTCGTGATGTGAGGCCTTGGAGAAACTGATGCACACCGTATCCAACCCCACTGTCCCCTCCGAAAAATCAGCCCTCGAAAAGGCGACGATGCGCCAGGTCACGCTGCGCACCATTCCCTTCCTGATGCTGTGCTACTTCATCGCCTACGTCGACCGGGTCAACGCCGGTTTCGCGGCGCTGCAGATGAACCATGACCTGGGTCTTTCGCAGGCCGCGTTCGGCCTGGGCGGCGGTCTCTTCTTCACCGCCTATGTGCTGTTCGAGATTCCCAGCAACCTGGCGCTGCAGAAGCTCGGTGCCCGGCTCTGGATTGCCCGCATCATGATCACCTGGGGAGTCGTCGGCGCACTGGCCGCGTTCGCGGTCGGCCCGTACACCTACTACCTCGGGCGCTTCCTGCTCGGTGCCGCCGAGGCGGGCTTCTTCCCCGGCGTGATCCTCTACTTGACGTACTGGTTTCCGGCGGAGTACCGCGGTCGCATCGTCGCAACCTTCATGGTCGCCATCCCTGTCTCCAGCTTGCTCGGCTCGCCGATCTCGGCCGCCCTGCTCGGCACCGACGGCATGCTGGGACTGCGCGGCTGGCAATGGCTCTTCATCCTCGAAGCAATGCCCGCGATCGTGCTCGGCGTGCTGGTCTTCCTGATCCTGCCGAACCGGCCGAACAATGCGAAGTGGCTGACTGCCGAGCAGCGCGATTGGCTCAATGCCCGCCTCGAATCCGAGCGCGTGCGCGCCAAGCCGGTGGCTCACATGAGCCTGATGCAGATCCTGACGAACAAGTACGTCCTGGCGCTGGCCATCATCTACGCCGGCAGTTCGGCAACCAGCAATGCCCTCTCACTATGGCAGCCGCAGATCCTCAAATCCTTCGGGCTGACGACGATGGAGACGGGGCTCTTGAACGGCATCCCGTTCGCGGTGGCGTCAATCACGATGGTGCTGTGGGGCCGCCGTGCGGACAAGTCAGGCGAGCGCATCTGGAACACCGCCTTGCCGTTGGCCTTGACCTCGGTCAGCCTGCTGGCGACTCAGCTCACCAGCTCGTTGACGATCTCGATGGTGCTGCTGACGCTCGTGCTGGTCGGCACCTATGCGATCAAGGGGCCGTTCTGGGCATTGGCGACCGACTGGCTCTCCGCCGGCACGGCTGCGGCCGGCATCGCCGCTATCAACACGCTTTCACACCTCGGCACTTCCGGCGCGACCTGGCTGCTCGGCTACATCAAGGGCGCGACCGGCAGCTTCTCCCTCTCGCTGATTCCGTTGGCGGTGCTGACCGGGCTGGGTGCTTGCATCGTCTTGTGGATGGGCCGCAGCCAAAAGCGAGACGCGGAAGCCATGGTCGACGAGATTGCCAAGGAAGAGGCTGTGCAAGCCGCAGTGTGAGACCGCAAGTACAGGCGGCCGCGCAGCAACGCCGATTCGAATCCGCGAGCCAGTGCGGCCGCTGCAGCATCTACTGGAGACAAGCTTGAACACAGAACCTCTTCGTTCCCGGATCCCCGCCACGCTGATCCCGGGTGACGGCATCGGCCCGGAGATTGTTGCTGCCGCACTGCAAGTCCTCGAGACGCTGGGTGCGCCGTTCGTCTGGGAAGAGCACCAGCCGGGCGTCGCGCCGGCTCCCGGCCGGTCGAGAGTTCTTCTGGCACGGGTCGGAGCGCGACACTGTGGAACGAAACGGTGTGGTCGACGTTGCGCCTAGCGAAGAGCGCCAAGGCGGTTTTACATGAGCTTCCCGCAGAGATCGCGGCGTCGGCAGGGCCGCGTCCTTCATGAGCGCGCGCAAGACGCGAGTGCCGGCAGCCACGCGATGAATATGCGTCGCCTTTCGGGCGACTGCACCTTAGGGGTCGAAAGGGTTCCGACGATGTTCCCTTTGCGGCATCCACGACTGCGGTCCCTCCCGAAATGGGGGTTCAGCCGAACTCCGAAGGAATCTTTCAGGCCACGGAAGTTGGCGCGCCACGCGCTTTCAGCGTCACGAACGTACCGTTTAAGTTTGCCGACGTGGCATCGGCTTCGAGGGCATCGAGAAAGCACCGCCGCAAAGGGTACTGTCGCTGTACCCTTCCGGCCAAGAGGGTACGGGCGCCTGAAGCCCCTCCCCGGCGCGCAATCCGTTCTTGAATTTGCCAGAGCCCCGGTCAAGTTCCTACGCCGATGAGTCGGCTGCGGCCAGACCTGTGCTCCGCAATAATGTCGTTCGAAGCATCGCGCAGACTCACGAAGGGCTGTCTTCCGCTATCGAACGACCCGTCGACATCGACTACGCGCTTATCAGCGGTGCTCACCAGTCCGTATTCGTCGGTGCAATCCGCCCAGCACGGATTCCCCTTGCACCGGCACACCCGGCATCCGTCGATGTCGGGGGCCAGTCTTCGAGCCCAGCGCCAATGCGGCCGCATCCTCCTGATTGCCGCCCTCTGCACTGCACCTTGCCAAGCGGCGGCCCCTGTCGCCTGCCGGCGGCGTGGGCCTGCCCTGGGGCCCCGGTCGGGGACACGCACCTGTCTGCCGGCCGCACATCACTGAGCCCGGCGATCACTTCCACCCTCTTTGCGCAAACCTCAGATCGCCGGGCCCTCAGCCCGCGCGATGGCGTTTGTCGGCGACTGGC
>Ga0207671_10001303_pt1 | contig 29283 bp, 39 predicted proteins | sample KBSC24metaG_FD_184352 | JGI IMG/M metagenome (GOLD analysis project Ga0207671, IMG submission 184352) | Corn rhizosphere microbial communities from Kellogg Biological Station, Michigan, USA - KBS C2-4 metaG (SPAdes) (version 2) | ecosystem: Host-associated > Plants > Roots > Rhizosphere > Soil...
GACGGAACGGCGTCGATGTGGAAGCCGACCTCGTCCATGTAGGGCAGGCGCCAGCAGCGATTTTTTTCCTCAAGCGCCTGCTCGATCTGGCGGGCCTTGCGGTAAGCTTCAAGGTCGTCGCCGACGAGGGCTTTCAGTTCCATTTGGGTATGGCGGTATTTGCTGATTCCCCAGCGGAGGCGGCAGCCGAGGTCGAGGTCATACTCGAGCGGCCCGGTGATGGGACGGACGACCGTACCGAGGCGGAACGAGCCTTGGGCGTAGATGTGAGGACCGAAGGGCGAGCACTTCGACTCGTCGCGATCGAACCAGTCGCCAAGGTCTTTGTAGCGGGCTTCAGCCTTGTCATAGGCTGACTCTGGGATGTCGAGGGAGAGAAGAATCTCCTCGATAATAGTGCGGGTGTAATGATCACTCATTGGTGGTCGGTATGGTTATGGCGGGGATAAACCGCCGGTGTTTGTTGTTCTGATCGTAAATCGTCCACGGAAGATTTGCCTTCGGCATGCGGATCCGCCCGAGATTGACCGCGCACGAGGCCGGCATGGCTGGGAAAATGGACAGCGACTTCGCGCCGGGATGCGCCTCGTTGATGGACACCATCAACTTGCGGGCCGCTTCGCGGAACATAACAAGCTGCGCTTCGGATCGGATGATGTCGTTGTGGCAATTCTCCACGGTGAGTTCCCAGATCGACAGCTTGCCTGGGATAACGGTGGTGACCCGGTCGTGAGCGACCTTATCGCTTAACGAGATGACAAGGGCCGGCGCGCCGGTGAAGTCGCTCGGCGGATTGATCTTGAAGGCAAAGTTCTCTGGATGAGGCTGCCATTGCCATGAGGGTGGCTCGCGGTGGGGTTGGTAGATCACCGCTGGCACTTGGTCGATGAAGAGCGATCCCAGGAGCATGAGCAGGGGTTGAGGCGCGAGGGCAAAAACCGAGAAGTGATTTGGGGCGGCTTCTTGGCTCCGGGAACGAACATTGCGGTCGAACTCCTTCACAAGATGTGCCGCTTCGACCGTCCAGAAATCTGGCTGGCTGTCGTCGAGGGCGCTGGCCATGGAGAGATTGATCAAGTGGTCCTCTGCTGGGTACCAGGTTGAGAACATTGCCTCGACGGCCCGCTCGTAGCTGAGGGGCGAGCGCTCGTCACCAACTCGGGCGCCGTAGAGGACGACATGTGAGGTCTTGTCGGCGGAAATCCCAGTGACCCGCATAATGCGGCTCTCGTGGGCAACCTTCCAGGCTTTCAGGAGCTCGGCCGAATAGCGGGCGCCCTTCTTGTCCTTGTCGATTTTCTTGTGACAGTCGTAGCACACCAGCATCAGGTTGCCTGCATCGTTCAATCCCGCCGTTGCAGTGGCGAATTTGCCACGGCCGCGCGGCCCGGCGGCGGCAAAGGAATAGATGTGCGCCATCTGGCCGATGTTCACCTTCTCTTGGGTGACGGGAGATTTGAAGAGGATGCGATTGCAGCCGCTGAATTCGCAGCGTCCGGCAGCACGACCCCAGAGTTCCCGCTGCGTCTCAAGCTCGATGGAGCGGGTGACCTTGGTCGGTCTTTTTGAAGTCTGGGTTTTACGAGGTGTCATATCGAACTAGACGGAAGCGTCTATAGCATCGGCAAAAAAAATGCCGGACGGTCCCGTAGAATGCAACTTGACGCAAACGTCTACCGCTGTCAAACGTATTTTCCGATGGTAAAAACCTTCTCCGACCGATTGAAAGCGATGCGCGAAACCCGTGGAATGAGTCAGGCAGATTTAGCGAAAAAGACACGTCTGCAGCCCACAGCAATCTCGCACTTTGAAACCGGCGCCCGTTCACCCTCCTTTGATAATCTGCGCCGATTGGCCGATGCCTTGAATGTCTCCACTGATTATTTGATCGGTCGATCTGATGAGCCGATTCTGTCCGGCCCCACTGCCGACAATCTCTTCCGTGGCCTGGAGAACCTGTCAGAGGCTGACCTTGCGGCGATGAAGATGATGAAGGACGCGCTGTTGGCGAAAAGAACGGAGGGCCAAAAATGATCTCAGGGGTTCGAGAGAGAGAAATCATTCAATGTGCCACGGATACGATCCTCGACGCGAAGATCACTTCGCTTCCGGTTGACCCCAAGAGCATTGCTACGTCCATTGGGATACATCTTCAGGCGTGGAAGCCGGAGAAACTTGGGATCTCAGGTTTTTTTATGCGCGCAGGCGAGCAGTTCGGTATCGGGTATTCGACTGCCATCGAGAACGAGGGGTTCATAAATTTCACCGTCGGCCATGAGCTTGGCCATTATTTTTTGGGTGGTCACGTCGAAGCCCTAATCGGCACCGGAGACGGGACCCATTACTCCAAGAGCGGATTTGTCTCGGACGATAAGCACGAGCGCGAAGCCGATGCTTTTGCCGCGGAATTGCTGATGCCCGAAAGCTTGTTTAAGGCGGCCCTACGCAAGGCCGGTTCTGGAATTACCGCAATCCGAAATCTGGCGGTTCAGGGGCGTACTTCGCTGGTTGCCACGGGGATACGGTATGTGAAGAAGGCTGAGGATCCTGTAGCAGTCATCCTTAGTTCCGGTGACCGGATCGAATGGTGCTTTCTCTCCACTGAGCTTCGCAAGTGCCGGGGTGTCTTCCCACTTGGGAAGAACACCCCTCTTCCAGTAAACTCAGCCACGGCACGCTTCAATCGCGCCCAGGATCGCGTGCTCGGCGCGGAAACTGTAGAGGGCACCTCTTCCCTCCGCGCTTGGTTCGATGAGGCCCCGGATATTGAGTTTCAGGAGGACGTTATCGGTTTGGGGCATTACGGGAAAACCCTCACCGTCCTGTTCACTGAGGAGGCGCTTGGCGACGAAGACGAGGATGAAGAAGAGGAAGACGAGTCTGAGACGGGCCTCCCATCCTCCCGGTGGAGACACCGCGATGAAACGCGGCGACTCGATTAACGGATATGTCGAAGGACATGAAAAAACACGCGGCAGAATTGCTCTTGGATATTCGGCTTCATCCCAAGCCAGACAAGATGCGGAAGACGAAGCGTTTCTCTACGGATCTGCAGGCAGCGCATGCGGTCTTGTTGAACGCGCTGAACACCAAAACGCAGAAAATTAATGCGTATCGTGCGTGGCTGGCCAAGAGCCAGCCGTGCATCTTCGGCCGCCTCGCAGCCACTCAAAAACGCGTCTTTGTGTGCCTCCTGGAAGAAAACGAAATTCTCGGGATGCGAAAAGGAGACGACGATCTTCGTGAAACAATCCAGGACTACCGGCAACTGTGGAAGCGGTATGCGCTTGAAGGCCGCAGTTCGTCGTTCGTTTTGGCAGTAACAGGCGAAAGTCTCGTCAACGAGACTCCCGGCGAGCGATTGAAAGAATTCTGCCGGCGCCTGCTTGAGCTCTACATGGACGTGCCGCAAATCGCTGATGACACAATCGTGCCGCAACGCGAATACGTTTTCCTGAAGCTCGCGCCTGGCGGGAGCGGGAGCAGGGACAAAATTTTGAAATTCGCTACTCTTCCGAATGTATTCTGCGCGCAAGGCGATGGCCGTTGGTGGCATGATCACCGTTGCCCCGGGGGCGTCATGATCACGTCGAATGCTCTTGGCCACGACGTTTACTCCCGGAACGGGCGGGCTGCGATTGATGAGGCGAAGAAGCTGGAAGCACTCGAACAGGCGATGCGAACGATCAACAACGCCTACAAAGAAAAGCCGAGCAAACGCGCCGGGGCGCTAACGCACTGTCCAGCAACTTTTCTGGTCGCGCGGGGAGCCGAAACCTGTCCGGTTGTCAAAAAGGACGTGGCTGGATATGCAACAGACCACTACGAGGGATATTTTCACACGGACCACCTTCTGGCTTCTGCATTTTTCCAGGAGGACCGAGACCCGAAAAACCTGCCCCTGTATCAGGATTTGAGCTTGAAATACATTTACGATGCCAAGGCGGACCCCTTGGATCACGCGGACCTGATGCAAGGCAGTGACGCTACCTGGTACGACGTAAAGAGAAACATCGACCGCCTTCCGCGTTTTTCAGATCCCGAAACGATCGTCAGCTTGACACCGAAGTTGGAAGGCCAGTTGAAACACTGGGCTGCTCAACGCCTGAAAGAACGCATGTGAGTCAACAATCCCCTGAATTTTGCAGTCTGGCAGGTCGGTTCGAGTTGTTTCTTCGCCATTGATCGCCGCAGTTCGTTCAGTGCACCACGAGCAGATCTCGGACGCCCCGGACGACACTTCTGGCACTTCGTCGGGGAACCGTGGGAAGATAGTTGCACGGATTCTGTTGCGTATGACGGATGACCCGTCCGAGACGTCCGGCAATGCGAACCTCCGCATCATGACCTACGCCACCGAATTGCAAACAGCCTACAGATCGTCATCGGGCGGAATTTATTTGCGACCGCGGGTCAAGTGATCACTCCTCATCTTTGGCCTCCCCGTTGTATAGAACGCGCCCATCAGACTTCCTCACGAGGATCAGGCGGGAGGACCGGGGCGACTTGGTTCAAATTGACGGGGAGGGCTCAGATCGCGCTGCATCGCCGTTTGGCCTGCGGCCGTTCCGCCATTCACGCCGACCTTTCGCGCAATAGCCCGCATATGGAATCCCGTGCTCGATGGCCCAATCCAATGCACGCTCACCTCCACGTGATCCCTCGATTCTCCGGCGATGTCTCTGATCCTCGTGGTGGGGTTCGCTGGATCATCTCGTCCAAAGCCGATTGTTGGTCTGCTCATGGCTGAGGGGGGATACCCTGAGACGGGCGAAACTGGAGTGCGGCGAATTCTAGCTGGTGTCGAAAGCCGCTCCCGATATTCTCACGCCACGGTCTTTCCTCACATGGCACGCCTAAAGTTCACCGGCATGATCGCGTATCTCAGTAGCGCCATCCAAAAGATAGCCAGCACTCCGCCGCCAGAGTTTTGGAACGCCACCCCTGAGGCTCCGGCAAACTTTTCCGCTTCCTCGGCTTTCACCCCGTCAACCAGCACATCCACCTCCATGTTCAAATCCACGCGGAGCGGGAGGGTAGATGAAGTCCAAGAAATAGGAATAATCGTATGTCGAAAGAATTTCTTTACGACGTCTTCCTGAGCCACAACCAGGCGGACAACCCGCGGGTTCGGCGGCTGGCAGAGCGGTTGAGGGCGGCGGGGGTCCGGGTGTGGTTGGATGAGTGGGTCATCCGGGACATCATCGCGCCGAAAGTCGATGTGGGGCGGGAGCAGTCGCGGGTACTGCTGCTGTGCATCTCGCCGGCGGCGCTGGCCTCCGGCTGGGTGGCGCTGGAGCGGAGCACCACCTTCCACCGCGACCCAGCCAATGCGGGCCGCCGGTTCATCCCGCTCCTGCTGGGCGACTGTACTCTCCCGGATACGCTCCGGCGCTACAAGGTTGTGGACTTCCGCGAGGAATCCGAGGTGGCGTTTGCGGAAGTGCTGGCCGCCTGTCGGCCTGCATCAGAATCCGTACCGTCCTCCACGAAGCCTAATGTTCAGAAGAGGTCGACAACGAAGAAGTCAAAAACGGCAAAGCCGCTGGCCGTGTTGGAGCGCGAGCTTATGGGACACTCCGACTGGGTTTCGAGCGGAGTGATCGCGCCGAGTGGAAAATGGGCAGCCTCAGGTTCTGCTGACAGGACGATAAGAACTTGGGATCTGAAGACCGGGGAGGTGCTGGCAACGATGGATGGGCACACCGACGAATTGAGAACAGTTGTGATCACACCTGATGGTAAACTGATTGTGTCGGGGTCCGATGACGCATCGGTCCGTGTTTGGGATGCAATCTCCGGTCGGGAATTGGCAAAACTAAAGGGTCACTCTGGGAGGGTCGCGTCGGTGGTTGCGTTGAACGACAACGCACATGTTTTGTCCGGGGGAGGTGATCGAACTCTCAGGCTATGGGAGCTTTCATCACGTTTGTGTATCAAAACCATAAAGTGCGGGGTGAACAAAGGCGACGCAGTCGTCAGCACGGCGGTGAATCTGAAGGGAAATCGAGCGCTGTCCGGCCATCAAGACGGGCTGGTCCGGCTCTGGAACCTCGACTCGGGCGAATGTTTGAGGACGTTCAAGGGTCATGCTCATGCGGTGAATTGCCTTCAATTTTCCCCGGACCAACTCTCCGCCGTTTCCAGCTCCGACGACAGGACCATTAGGGTTTGGGACTTGAAGGTTGGGACGGGTATTGGGGTTATGGAGGGCCATGTAGATGGGGTGAAATCCGTCGCGATTTCTCCCGACGGCACCATTGTTGCGTCGGCAGGCTTCATGGACGAGACAGTCCGATTGTGGGATTGGACATCAGCAGCGTGCTTTGAAGTGATTGCTTTGCGAGGGAATGAAGCAGCTATCTCGGTTGCTTTTAGCCCAGATGGTTCCCGGATCATTCTGGGCTGTTCGTGGCCGTCGGTACTTCAAGTCTACAGACTCACCGGCGCCCAACCTAAGCCATCAGCAGAGGCGACACGCCGCTACGTGAATGCCAAGGTCGTGTTGCTCGGGGAGGGAACGGTCGGCAAGACCTCGTTGGCGCATCGTTTGATCGAAGACAAATACGTTATCCACGATCGCACGCATGGCATGAATGTCTGGCGGATGAATTTGCCGCTCCCGCCCGACGCCACGCTGGAGCGCGAGGCGCTGCTGTGGGATCTGGCCGGACAGGAGGATTACCGTCTCATCCATCAACTTTTTCTGGAGCAAACTGCGCTGGCACTGCTGCTCGTCAATCCGCAGAAGGAGGATCCCTTCATCGAAGCGGGCGACTGGATCAAGGCTCTAAAGACCGCGGTCAATCACACCGAGTCGGTGCACGAGGCCACGAAACTATTGATATACTCGCAGGTTGACGTTGGTGGACCTAAACTAGGCAGCTCGAAGATCGAGGAGTTTCGCAAACAGCATGGCTTTACCGACTGGTTGCTCACTAGCGCCAAGAACGGCAGGAATTGTTCGGACAAGAAGAACAAGGGCGAACCCTCCAAGCTGAAACGACTCATCGCCAAGAGCATTCCTTGGGACAAGCTGCCGTGGACGAGCACGCCGCGCATGCTAGCGGAGCTGAAGAATGCCGTAATGGCGATGCGAGACGAGTCGGACATTCGGCTGCTGCGTTTCGCCGAGCTGTCGCAGCGGCTGCAGCAGGCGCTTCCGGGGGAGAAGTTTGCTGATTCGGACCTGCGCACGGCGGTGAGGCTGCTAGCCAATCACGGACTGGCCCACACGCTGAAATTCGGCGATTTGGTGCTGCTGCGGCCCGACCTTATCAATGGCTACGCCGGGGCGGTCATCCGCGCGGCGAGGGCGCATACGGATGAGATTGGCTCCCTGCTGGAAGCGGACATTTACCGGTCGGACTTCGACTTCACCGGCGTCGAGCGGCTGAAGCATCGCCCGGATGAGGAATTGCTCCTGCGGGCGCTGGTGCCGACTTTCCTTGATCACTCGCTCTGCATCGCCGAGGACACGCCGCACGGACGGCACCTGGTCTTCCCTTCGCAATACCGCCGGGAGAAGGACCTCCCGCATGAGCCGGACATCTTGGTCTCCTATACCTTCAGTGGCGAGTGGCAGACGGTGTGGACGACGTTGGTGGTGCGACTGTGGTATAGCCACGAGTTTGGACATCGGGAGCTTTGGCGCAATGCGGCGGAGTTTGAATCTGCGAAACGGAAGACGCTCGGATTGATGATCGAGAAGGCGGGCGACGGAGCCGCAAAGATCAGCCTATACTTCGATTCGAAGGTGCCCGACGAGCTGAGGGTCGTCTTCATCGAGTATGTCCACCGCCACCTAGCGAAGTATGCCTGCGATGTGACACGGGACCGGCGCTACGTGTGCCCGGAGTGTGGCAAGCTCGTGAATGATCTCGCCGCGGTACGCCGGCGGCTCGAAGCAAAGAAGGACTTCATCACCTGCCAGGAATGCGACGAGAAGGTGCCGTTCATCGACTTCATCGAGCAGCGCCTGAAGAGTGATCCCGTCGCCCGCCAGATTCTGGCGATGGACGATACGGCCACGCGCGAACTTGACACGCAGGCGCTCGAGCAAATCCTCATCGGCCACATGATGGCCATCGCGGGCGAGGCGGACCAAATCTTCCGCCCGGTGACGATGTTTGACTACGGCATCGATGGCGAAGTGGAGTTCAAGGACAACGACGGCAAGGCTAGCGGGAAGCGCATCTACATTCAGCTCAAGAGCGGGAACTCCTACCTGCGCACCCGCAAGGGCGACGGCAACGAGGTCTTCGACGTGAAGGACACCCGGCATCTCGAATACTGGATCAGCCAGCCGGTGGATGTGTACCTCGTCATCCGCCAGACGGACGAACTGAGCGGCAAGCAGGTCATCCGTTGGATGAACGTGACGCGCTATCTCAAGGCTCGGAAGGACAAGCGGAGTCGGCTGATCGTCTTCGACGGCGAGAAGCTTGACATGAAGGCGGTATGGAAGGTGCGAGACCAATTCTTCTTCCGTTGAAATCGAGGTAAGCAAAGCAGTTTCCTTTTCGGCCGCCATCGTTCGTCGATTTTTCGAAACCATGAACGCCCACTGAAGGGAGACCCATGAACCATGTTCTCGCTCTCCCAGCTAAAGAAAAGAGATCAGGATAAACCTGACCTCTCCCCTTTGAACTTTGAACGCCTGGCCGACTCAGTTCAGCCCCACCGCCACATCCAGAAGCCCGTGGAGCGCCTCAGTCCGCCTCGGCAGTTCGTTGCGGTTGCCGTCCTTCAAGGCTTCCGTGAAACTGTTGAACAGACTCCAGACGTTGCGGTGCTCGAATGCCTCGTGCTGTGGCTCACGCCACTCATGCAGGACAGACGGGATGAGGCGGTTGGAGCAGACCCCGACAGGTGGTGGTAAATTTGCCACCAGGCATTCTCGGACGGTGCGGACGGCATTTTCAACCCTCAGTTGGGAGATTGGTGAATGGGCGATTGTGATGCGCGGTGTCCCGAAGGGATTTGCCAATTCCGATCTTTTTATGTAGGGAAATTCTTGTCGATAGAGTCTTTGGCCGGAAGGAGCGCAATTTCGCCTGGCACCGTCGGGACGTAGATGAAAGCATATCTCCGCTCTGGGGAGTGCCAGCCAGTTGCTGACGCCAGGACTTTCCCGTCTGGCTTCCCATCTTGGCGCTCAACGTAGTCGAAGAATTGCGCACCCGTGATCGTGGACCAGTTATGAATATCTCCGATTAGCAACAAACAACCGCGAACATCCGCGTCAGTCCACTTGGTGCCACTCCGCTTCTTGAAGGCAATGTATCGAGCCTTTTCATTGAAAAACCCAACGGTGAGGTCAAAACCATTATCCATTGATCCTAAAAGCCATCCTGATGCCTCCTCGCCTTGTCCGACCATGTCGAGAAGGTTGGTGGCCATGGTGGCCTTTTTGTTGAAGAATGCCTCAACGTCTTTTTGTGCCTGGAGGAGAATATTCATAAAGCTCTGTATCAGATTTTCCGGATGCGCGTCAATGCACCGTGCAGGATGAAGCCTAAAGCGGCCAGCGACCAACGCTCTAAAGGCTGCCCTTGACGCAGACCACTGCACCTATACGCTTTCGAAGTGCGCCGCATTCTCCTTTTCGCGCTGGTTTTGCTCCCGTCGTTGTCTCCCGCTCAGACGACGGCAACCTTTCAGAACGCACCGAATGGCTTCGGCTACACAGGCGGCCAGGATACTGACTTGAGCGCGAAACTTCCGAACACTAATTTATCGACGGCCTCGGGCGTCGGCATCGGAAGAGTCTCCAATTTTGTGAACCGTCCGCTTTTTCGTTTCGATCTGTCCAGCATCGCGAGAGCCTACAGCTCGATCACCCAGATCCAATTTACCCTGACGGAAGTTCAACCACCTGCGGGTGCCGATACTCTGCTTTTGCACGAAGTGGATGCCCTGAACAGCAATTGGATCGAAACTTCGGCGACGTGGAATACGAAAGATGGAACCAACGCTTGGGATGGTGGCGTGGGACTGGGGGCGAGCGGCTACGGGAGCGTTCTGGATAGCGAAAGTTATACGAGCTCCACGACCAGCATTACATTCACCATCACCGGTCCCGCAGCAACCAATCTGGTGAACGACTTCACCAGCGCGAGCAATCCAGGCTTCGTTATCACCTCATTGAACGAAACCACGGGCAACAATAATTTCTATTTCGAGACAGGCACACTGGACAGCGGGAGCAGCAAGCCCAAGCTCAGCATCACTTACGTTCCCGCCCCCGAGCCTGCTGCGACTGGCCTGCTGATCGGAGGTTTAGCCGCGGTTGGTCTGCGCCGTCGGCGCAGGGAAGTAGGGCGGGGGACTGGTGGCTACCTTTGACCGCCGTTCAGAGGGCGGTTGGTTGCGGAATGGGCCATTCTTAACGTAAGGGTGGCGAGAAACCCTGCGAAAGGCGATTAAATGCGTGGCTTTTCGGATTCCAAAACCACGACTCAGCGTACTCTCTGCTCGAGACAGCCTTCAGGTTCATCATTGTCACTATAGTTCCGCTAAGAACTACTTCTTGCGAATTGCTTTCCACCTTATATTCCGCATTCAGCCGCCCATTAAGGATAACAGTGCCTCTTGTGGGGTGGGTGCCATCTTTTGGATGCTTACGGGGAGGAGTAAAGTCTCGATCCTCGTTATCCGAATCAACTCCCCACGTATTTATTAGAACCCGCAACTCTCTCCCCTCCAGCGCAAAAAGCCAATACGAACCGTTACCTCGATGTGTGCTGTCGAACACCTCGAGCGCGTAAATATCAAGCTTTTCCAAATACACCCATGAGCATGAGAGGAGAAAATTTCCACAATTGTCTTCGTATTCCTTGGGGAGCTTAGCCACCCAGTCGACATGGCTGCCAGTATGGTGAAAGACATGCAAATAGCCAAACCAGCTTTCTTTGCTCTCGACATGGGCTGCTATAATCGAAGCATCACGCGGGTAAGGCGCGAAGGTTGTGCGCGGCGTCGCCGCAATATGTTCCCACAGTTTATCGTCCCCTCCCTGTTGTTCGGCGCCGCTATTGTCGGAAGTGTCTTCTCCATCTGCCGCGACTGATGCAAAACAGCATAAAAACGCTAAAGCCCGGCACCAACGCCTCACAAGCCTACTGAAATATGCAACTGCTTTCGTTCCGTAGAGGAGGACTCCGCGGTTGCCGGCCGTTTGCGAGTGGCATTTCCTTAGGAAATTGCGCTCGATGCCCGAGCTGGACGGGCAGAATGAGCGGAGGGCGCTTGTCATGGATGGGCAATACGGCTCCCAAAGGTGGAATCTTTCACCAAACTTCTGCCAGTGTCGCATTTTGAGGACCGCTGAATGCGCAAAGTTCCAGATGAAGGTAGAGAAAAGGCGTCCGAACTGTCCGGACGTGAGGTGGTAAACTTGCCACCAGGCTGACTCAGACGCGCCGGACGGGATTTTCCCACTCCGTTGGAAATTGGTAAGGAGTCTCGATGCCGGGTGATAGCCCGCATCAGAGCTGCTTCACTTTGATCGACCGCACGGTCACGGTGGAGTCCTTGCACGAAATCGTGATTGGCCGGTTAATCACAGTGTAGTCTCCTCCGCCCCGAGTATATCCGCCGTCCCCGTCGACGAAGATCTGCTGCGACTTTTCTGTGACGACCCAACGAATTTGGAAGTAGCGTTTCACGGGAAGCAGACCGGCCCCCGTCTTGTGCTTGTGAGCGTCGGGACCGCCCTCGACTCTGAGTTGAGTGGGTTCTGGACCATCCCAGTTGAAGATCACCTGGTCGGCGGCATAGCCCATAATGAAATTCTTGGAATCCACTTTTGCCGTGATGGTGATCTCCACCGGTGGTTTGAACGATGCCAGGGTGGTGATGATGTCACCATTCTTAAGCACCACGGGTGTCGCACGGGCTTCGGTGAGTGCGTGAATCTGCTCGAGGGCCTCTGCCGAAATGACAGGACCCTGAGAGACCAGGGGGAGAAGAAGACAGAGTGCTGCACGAAGGGCGGTGTTCATTGGGATGTGAGGCTATCAGATCATTATCTGATGGCTAAAGAAAAGAGACTCATCAGGAGATCCGGACGGCTCGGACGGCATTTTCCCAGTTCATCTGCGTGGTGGATTGTTTGCGCTGGCTGGTTACGTCAATCCCGCATTTCGTAACCCCGCCACCATTGCCAGAGACGTTTTCGGCTATGACGTTTCCCTTACGGTCAAAGACACATTCCCATTGGAAGATGAATGGTAAAAATGTCGTAAAACGGTCGGAAGGCATGATGCCTACCGCCTGCTGTCAAACGAGACGCAATGTCCCAATGATAGAGTAATCGCTCTTGCATAAGATGGGAAATCGACAGAGAATACGTTCATGTTTAAAGTCAACCTGTTCCTCCTCTTAGTATTCGGCGGATTAGTATGTCTCCCCTTTGCGGAAACGGCGGAGAGAGGACCGATGAGTAGTGGAGGCGGACCTAGAGTGATTATGTATCCGCAGCGTCCAATTGGTGATAAGATTGCGGCGATTCAGATATATTCTATCGATAAGGCGAATGAAGTAGGAATGCGCGTGCTTTTCAAAATTCGGGAGTTATCCAATGCAAATGAGAAAGTGACGCTAATTAAAGCTGCTGAGGTTGAGGTGACTGCGGAAAATGCTGATGGACAGAAATTGAAAGTGGTAGCGGAGAATCCAAGTAGGGCGGAATTTGGATGGGGTAGCAATCTCTGGCAGCAAAACGAATACCGTTTGTTTATAAACAAGGATGATAACGTAGCTCTCATAAAGATTAAATGGGGAGGAGAAGTAGTTGTGTTTAAATTGTCAGAAGGGCACCATCCGATAGAGAGTCTATTGAAAAGAATAGTGAAGGATAGGTAACTGCCTCGCTGTCGTAATCCCTTGGGCGCTCAATCCTCAGCCTTGCCGCTGCTGTCAAACGGCTTGCCGTCGTTGGAAAAATGGGGCAGGATACCCGCATGATTAAAGCGTATCTGTTACTTGCTTTATTTTTCTGTGAATTAATTTGCGAAGCAGAACCATGGAGGGGTGCGATGTTCCCTCAGCATCCTATTAACGGCAAGCTTGCGTCAATATGGATTTCGCCTTTAGGTAAGGCGGATGAAGTTAGAATGGCAGTGCTGTTCAAAATGCTGGAGCTTTCCAATAAGGACGAGAAAGTGCCTTTAATCAAGGTGGCTGATGTTGAAGTCACTGCGGAAACTGCTGACGGGCATAAATTGAGAGTGATAGTAGAGACTCCAGATAGCACCAATTTGACTCCAAATAGCACCGATTTCGGATGGGGTGGAAATCTATGGCAGCAAAACCAATACCGGCTGTTCATAAGCAAAGGCGAAAAGATGTCTCAGGTTAAGATTAAATGGGGCGGGGAAACGACAGTGTTCAAAATGTCAGAAGCTTTGGGAGGAATGTCGATAGACTGGATGTTTCGGAAAGAGTAACCGCTCTGAAATGACCAAAAGTGAAATAGCAAAGCGAATTAGCGCCACTGTAGGAGCGGGGGTGTTTCTTTACGTTGCTTCCTATGGCCCAATAGCAGCATATGCGTTCGCAAATGACGGCAAAGGGGATTTTGAGGAAGTCCGGCGAAGTTTATACTATCCAGTTATTCAAGTCGGACAGCGAGATATTCGGTTAGAACGTGTAATGGATTCGTATATGGCGTTTTGGCTGGAGTTCTTGTTTCCACTTTGGGAGGTGAAAGGCTTTAGGCGATTCGTCCTCTTTCACGGCCCATTCAAAGTGACTTGCCTCCTCGGGACGATTACTATGCACACCAACTGACCGCGCCGCCGGTTAAGCTTGTGATTTCCTGGACAATCGTGAAACCTGTTGCGTTCCCCATGAAAGCTTCCATTCTCCCAATCGCCCTGCTTTTCTCCGTAGTAATTTTTCAAGATTATCTCTTTGCGAAAGAAGAGCCTCTGCCTCACCACACCTATGCGGTTATCATCCCGCACGATGTGCCTCTGAATAATCTCCGGATCGAATATTTTCTGATGGACGGCTCTGGTGCAGGTATCCATGGCATTCTGGAACACACAGGTGAGGATCACAAATTCATTATTCCTACGGATATAAACGGCAAAGATGCCACAGGGCTCGACGTGGTCTTTTTTTGCCCTGGTTATCATACTGTTACAATTTACGAGCCATCACTTGCCTTTTCTAAACGGGAGTTGATTGTGACAATGGAGAAACTCCCGATGATCCATCTTGTCGGGCAGATCGCGGATTACAAGCCACTTCCCGTCCGTGATCCGGTAGTTAACATTACGTTTAGCGGCATGGTGGGGCTCCCTCACTGGGACATTTGGGAAGGTCGTAATCAAGCTTTCAAGATCGCCAAGACGCCCCTCTTGGCGAATGGTAGCTTCTCCGTTGAAATACCTGATTTTTTACATGACAAAAGTTTTCCATCCGGTCATATGACCGTTACGGTGCAAACGAAAGATGGAAGCAACCCGCTTCTGCGTCTCTCTCCAGATCCAGAGGATGCGAGTAGCCGTTTGGGTTACTTTAAACCTCGAAAGACCTACGATCCAATTGTCACATTTTACGGGTATAAAGGGTTTCCCCGCTAATTAGCATGAAACGGCCATGCAGTGTCCTCCATAGGTCTTAATTGATGGCGAACCTCCAGATCAGGCGGTGGTCAGTCTCACCATCCCTGTGCCGTTACGCAAACGGCAGGCTGTTAAAGTGGCTTGCCTCTTCGGGGCGACTGCTGTAGTTCTCCTACGTGAACAGGAAGCAAATAATGATGCAGTTGGGAATTATTCTTGGGTGCCTGCTTTTCTTTTACGTCGCCTCTATTGGTCCGGTCGTTGCATGGATACAAACCAAGCGTGATGCACACAACCCAGATGCTGAGGGTGAAACCTTAAGAGTGGTTTACTTTCCGATTATCGCTGTCTGCGACTGCAGTGAGCCAGTTAGCGAGTGCTTCGAAGCATACGGTCAATACTTCGTTAAACTGAGCCGTGTGAAAAATAAGCAGGGATTGTGAATCGCACCCAAATGACAAAGCAACTAGGAATCATCCTCAATCAATGCGGCATTGCGTTCGCCGCAATCTCGATTTGCTCATTGTTCAACTTCCACCAATTCTCAACGTCTTGTTTCATTTCTGGCAGCATATTCGTCGAGGCATACCGTCGTTGTTCGATCCTGCGGTATTTTGAATCTTGTAAAAAATAGTTGGTCAATCCGTCTACGATACTACCCGTATTAGGCACGCGCTGGTCTTCCATAGAATGCATCAACTCCATTGCTGCACGCGGATCGCGACTTGCGGCGAGCAGTGTCGCCAGATTCCTACATCGCCCTTGTTCTTTGTTCCAGTCGAATCCTTTTGGTTTGGGCGTTGCCGTGAACAACGAAGTTTCTTGGCGATATAAGTCAATCATCTTAGGAACAGTCCAAGGATGCGCGATATCCGCAAGTCCCTGGACTGCCCTGGTTAAGGACAAATCACCATACTCTCCGCGTGCCCGACCCTCTGGATTTGGCAATGGATTCTCCTTCACTATCTCGAGAATGTCTTTGTCCGTGGCAAGAATAGTTGCAGTCGCCAAGCTCATGGCGAATATCGTTGGGAAAAATGCGCGCCTCATCTCCGATGTATTAGACGACAACCTTTGCTTGATCAAGGACGGGCAGACAACAACATTTTATAGAGCGGTTGTGTCGCTTTTGACAGCGTGTGCTCTCGTTCCCGATTGAGTGGCGAAATGCCGTCCGAAACGTCCGGAAATCTCTCCCAGCTAAAGAAAAGAGGTCAGGATGAACCTGGCCTCTTCCCTTTTCACCAGGATCAGTTCACCCCCAGCCCGACATGAACGTCGAGCAACCTGTGAAGCGCCTGCGTCCTCTTCGGCAGCTCCGCCAACGAAGCCTGCTTCAACGTCTCGGTGAAGGCGTTAAAGAGCGACCAGACGTTGCGTGGTTCAAACGCGTCGTGTTGAGGGTGCCGCCATTCCTTCAGCACGTCAGGAATGTAGGAATTGGCGCACACCCCAGCATCGACGCTGCGAATGACGAGATCGTGAGCAGTCTGGTCGGTGACGCTGTGATCCTTGTAGGCAATGATGCGCCGATCCTGCTCGTTCCACTTGTCGCCGAGCATTCCGATGGCCCTGGAGACCAGTTGCGGCAGATCCCTGTTTATGAACCTGGTGTGCTTGCGAGCGAACTTCACGTCACCGCTGAACGAGAGGTTGTCACACACGAACACGGAGGCACCGGCGACGATCCCGGCAGGGAAGGTCTTGTCGTGGGAATTACGAAGACCCAAAACCCAGGTGTAGTCTTCATTCTGCTTGCGGCTCTGGATTTCCATCAGGCCGAAGTAGCGTGAGCCATCGTGGGTGAGGCTGTGCGCTTGGGTGCCGATGGTGAGGTTGGTGGTGGCCAGGGTGCGCTGAACGGTGTCGATCAATTGATGGTGCGGGATGGGCATCCAGCTCGAAGTCGCACGGGGCGTCTTGACTTGGGCAACTTCATCCAGAGCAACGGCATGAGCGCCGCAATGGAGGATGAGGTTGGGTTTCCGGCGTGATGGCTGAGCCGGGGCAGCATGGAGGAGTTGGACCATGATTTGGCCCTCCTTTCGTTGGTTGTGTCCGCTCGAATGAGTGGACGGGTTTGCAGTTGAAGTGGCTCCTTCCAGGAAATGAGGTTCCGTGATCTCCAGCGGTTGCAGGATTTGCTTCACGACCTCGCTATTCCTTGAGAGTCAATTGTGCATCCTTTCTTCAGCGAGTTTCAGAATTATAAGCTGTGGAAAATGGATTGGTTGAGAAGAGATGCTGTGAGACACTCACGAGATGAAGGCGCTGCCTTTCCTTGTCGTCCTCGGCATTCTTGCCATCAGTCCCGCAGCCCACGCTTTCATATCGATTGAAGAGCTGAAACCCGATGATCCTGAGGCACCATTTGCGCTTGAAATTCATTCGGAGCGTCTTGCGAACGGTCATACCCAATTCACAGTAATCATTTCAGAGAGGTGGCTGAAATTCCCAGGGCAGGTCGCCACGTCTCTGGACTATGTCAAAATCACCAAGTATTCGCCGGAGGAGGCAGCGAAACTGATGGGGCATCGAACGGAATTGCGGGAGGTGCACCCCATACGCCCATTACCCTCGCAACGTTGGCGTCCATTTACGCTTACCTCAGAACCGAGTGCGGACACAATCAAGTGCGTCTTTGCCATTTCGGACAAGGAGTTGGATGACCCAAATACGTTCTTCGCTTTCAACTTCGGCTCGGAATCCATAATATCGAGTGGAACCGTATTTTACGCGCGACTAAAGAACTTCATGAAACCATGATTGTCATCCGATAGGAGCAAGCCACGGATCGAACGTGGCTGGCGTGACCTCTACGGTTCTACGAAACGATCAGGGAAGAGAACGTTGATGGCCTCCTCCGTTTGATCGATTGAGACGCGGGCTTGTGGTGCGAGGTGATCGAGCACCTGACCACATTCCGTGGTGTTGATCGCCAGCCGTAGTTCTTTGGCCTGACTGGCGATGAGAGTGATGTCGCCGGCCACGACGAGGAGGGAGTCTCGAAAGAAACTCTCCAGTCGGGCCAGTGCTTGCGGTTCTGAGATTTCGAGAGCTTCGACAATCTGCTGGAGAACCGGTGTGTTGCGGGTGGGCATTTGCTGCCTCCTTTCTGGTTGGCGTTGAGTCTTTGAACCGGGAATGCTGAGCGAAGATCAAATGCATCTTCTCCTGAACCTTCGGAATCCATGAAGCCACCCCTTGAGTTCTACGTAATGGCCCGAACCTACAATACCTACGGTGGCCATGGGACACTGTCGCTGATCCCGGGATTTCTATCGCTCAACGATGCGAACTACGGGCCCGCCCTGGCAGAATTGACTGTCTGCATGCATTTTCAAAACAGTGGTCCTCCACGGAAAACATTGGAAGGAAGCTATGCCACTTTTCACGCGAATCGTTCAACTTTACCGAAGGTCGTGTTTCGTCGATCCCGTCAGACAGCGCAGATCGATGTTTCCAGTGAACTGATTGATGGCAGTGAATGGGATTTTAAGCGGGGCTTGTCGCTCGCTCTGTTTAGGGCGGGATTTGATGAAGTGCTTTCCGCCCTCAAGCTCCTGAAAATACGTCTCACACCGAAAGATGATTTTCAGTTGGATGAGTTCATCGCTCATTGCGAGAAGCAAAGGCCGATGCTTCCAACGACTGACGCAGAATTGGTCGAGTTGCAGAAGCGAATCCGTGAGCGAGAGGCAGCGATCAGAGCAGCAAAGTCACCATGGGAGCTTCTTGGCATCGACTGGAGGGATTTCCATCCGAATGCTCGGTCGGTCTTGGATGACCCATTTTTCTGGGAATGTGCCAATGACTTCTCGCCGAATGGGAACGATACCGGCGCTGAACTGCTTGAGGATTATCGTGCTTGGCTGAAGCGTGGTCCGAATAGAGACCCGTTGGAATTCTTGAAACTCTTGGGGCAGCGATGGGGGATGTCACTGGACGAAGACGCAGCGACGGACGTTGATGTTCTCAATGAAGCGGCTATTGCGCTTGCCTTTGCTGAACTGAAGTTGAGAGGAGAGTGCCGCCGTTCAGCAGCGGAGTTCGCGTTGCGAGCGGTCCAGAGACAGCGTCAGGCAGCTTTGGATGCCCAGGACTGGCCGCATCGAGAAGATCGCCTGAAAAGCCTAGATGCAATCGAGGCAAAGTTGCAGGTGAAATGCTGAAGCTCACGTTACTTGGTGCCTTGAGGCTCCGCCAGATGTGTGGTTCTCTTCATTGGACGATTTGTGCTCGCGCTGGATGCCTTTGACGTTCTGCTGGGGAGCCGCTAGGGTGAGGGCCGCTATTTTGCTGCCTCCTTTCAATTTAAAGCGGGCTGTGGTTTAAGGTCTATATGCGTTTCCTCCCTGTGCTGTTTCTGATTGTTTTTACATCGATTTGCTTTGGCGCGGATGAATCCCAAAAATCGCAGATCACCGTCACCTGTGCTCTGTTCGGTAGCGGAACGAATGGCGTGGACGTGACCGACCGCGTGACGGAATTGTTGCGAACCGAAGTGGACGGGTTTTCGGCGCGTGGAGATTGGCTGAAGGCAGACCCACTGCCCTACAAGCCAAAGGCATTGGCAATCACCTACGACTACAAGGGAAGGCACTGTCTATTTGTCGTTGCCTCAACCCAAAAAGTGAGTTTAGACCTCTTGATCGCGAATGCGAACCTCCCCAAAAAAGTCGCGCCGTTAAGGGTGCTTTAAGCGGTGAGATGGGACGATTGCTGGCGATTCGTGCAGAGGTGCGAGCTGTGATCGTTGCTTGGCTTTTGACGAGCATGCCGCGCTCTATTGCGTTGATGCCTTTGCTAACGCGACAACTGCGTCTTTATTGATCTTCCACCATAGTTTCACGTCTCGACTTTCTTTCACAAAGAAATCCGTGGAAAACTCTGGCCCGGTTGGTGGGAGTCGTTGAAAGCGCGGATCACCAAGAACGTAGCGATATAAACCGGTTACGACCTGAAGTTCGCCAGGAAACATGGGCGTGTTTAACGTCTGCCCAAGCGCCACTGCCGCACGCGGATCACGGCTCGCCGTCAGAAGTGTGGCCAAGTGTCCGCATCGGTCCTGCTCATTTCTCCAACCATCCCACATCTGATTATTCTTCTCGTCGACTTGTGTTTTGAGTTTCCTCAGCCAAGCCGAACTTTCCTTCTCGAATGCTTCGATGATGATGGGAACTGTCCAAGGGTGAGGGATATCGGCGAGCGCATCGACTGCCTTCGCAAGGTCCGGATCGCCATATTGCGCAGGGACACCATTGAAGGAAATGCCAAGCGGATGCTCCTTGGCGATTTCAAGAATGTCGCGCTCTGTGGCACAGCTCGCCGCCGTCAGAGCAATGAATACTGCCAGGAGTGGGGTGATAAAGTTCATGATGCCGAATACGCTAAACGGAGATCAGTATCCACGACACGCAACACGTAGGAAAAATAGGCCACAGCCTATCCAAAGGAATATATCCCACCAAGGAGCACGGGAAATACCTTCGGCGGGCCAAAAGATCCTTAGGGCAGATGCCAGCAGCATTGATCCAGCGATAAGTCCTGCAAAGGCACGAAAGACGGGACGTGCTTGCTTTTGTGGGTTCGCCAGACTCAGGTTGCGCCAAGTTTTCCACAGCACGCTGTCACGCCGCTTTGATTCTTGCGGGCTGGCACCGGGTTGCGGAGGGATGAAATGCGGGTCCCATTGTTTGAGAACCTCGTTGCGCACCCGTTCTTCGTTGACCCCGAGAGCAATCAGCGCGTGAGCAGCGACTCCCTGGCCTTCGCGGAGCAAGCCCAACAGAAGGTGTTCCGTGCCCACGTAGGATTGTTTTAACGCTCTGGCCTCTTTGCCTGCAAAGGCAAGCACTCGTTGGACCCGGGGAGTGAAGGGAATGTTCGGCACCATTTTCGCTTCCGGACCACTGCCGGCCCGATTTTCGATTTCTGTTCGGACTGTTTCGGGAGCGAGTCCCATATTCTGGAGGACATTGACTGCGCCACATTGCGGGAGCGCCGTAAGGGCAAGCAAGAGATGTTCGGTTTCAATGCAATCATGGTTAAAGCGGGCTGCTTCCTTTCGAGCGAGGGACAGAACTTGTTGAGCGTTTCGAGATAAACTTGGCACCTCCGATGAGAACATGATTTGTTTGTAATATTTAAGGCCTGCCACGCAAGGGCTATCCCTCCTTCGCAGCGGATGGGATCAGCCACGCGAATAGATCGAATGGCTGACCCCGTGGTGTTTCCGTCGCCAATGTGATCACAGCTTCATGCTCTGGAGGCCCTTGAGCGTCTGCCGAACGGCGTGCAGCTCCTTGTTGCTGCTCTTGTGCTCGCGCTGGATCCCTTTGAGCTTCGTGCCGAGTGTCTTCAACCCGGTCAGGTGATCCTGAACCGTGACTTTCATCGTCTCGACCTCTTCGATGAGCAGATCGAGTTGAGCGTCGATGGTGACTGGCTCTGTGGCTGCGTTGGATGCTGCGGTGGTGTCGTTGACCATGGGTGTCTTTTCTGGTTGTGCAGCGGTTGATGGTGCTGCGGGTTGTTCTTCGGTCGTGGTCTGAGGTGCCGTTTCCTCAGCGTGTGGGGCTGCTGTAGGGCTCATAGATGTCCGCACGGGCATCACGATCAGTTGTCGGCCTTCGTTGCTGAATCGCATCGGACTCATGGCATCCGTCAATTGCAGCCGGTTGAGACCGAAGCGTAATGCTTTCGTGAGGTAGTGACGGTTCAGGTAGACTTTGATCTCGTCGCCCTTCAGTCGCTCGGCGTCCGCCTCCAACTGCTTCCAAGGCTGCTCTCTGTCGGCTTTCCACAGCAGATGAACGGTATTGCCGACCCGTTCGATGCCAATGGCGTGATCCTTGGCGTCATGGTCCGGCAATCGTTCGATGGTATCAGCCAGGGCGTCAGGATCGCTGAACAAGATTGAGGTCTTGAACGATGAGTCGCCTGGAATGACCTGGCGCCAATTTGGGTAATTGCCTTCGATCTGACGGGTGATGAACCTCCAGCGCCGGGAACTGATTTGGATATGGGCCTCGTCGTTCTTGGCCTGAGGTGGTGCGATCTTCAAAACCCACTCGCCATCGCTGTTGAATTCCTTCCACCCAATAAACTTGTGGGCCGGGACGATGACGGACTCGCTCAGTGGCAGTTTGAACGAGTTGCTTGAGAACAAATGACTGCCATTCGTGCCCACGATGTAGTGTCCATCGTCATGGGACACGTCGATGTAGGCGCCGTTGAGGATCAGCCTGGTCTCGTCAGTGCTGGAGCAGTCCAATGCCTGGTGGATGGACTGGCGCAGATCATCAGGAATCGGGATGGCATCCCCTTTGATCCTTGGGATTTCAGGGAACTCCGCCACCGGTAACGATCCGACTTTGGCTTCAGCGCCCTGGCTGCCGACCGCATACTCGATGGTGACGGATTCCTGATCGCCACTGAGGAAGATGTTGTCGGTTTTCTGGCAGCTCTTCGTGATCTTTTGCAGATCCTCGAACGGGACCAGCACCGTCATGGGGTCTCCGTCGCTGGGCTGCTCCATGCGAACGGTGATGAACGTGGACAGATCCGTAGCGGTGAGTGCCGTCCATCCTTCTTTGGTGCGTTCGACCTTGAGGTGGTTGAGGACTGGAAGCGTGCATCGTTTGTTGACGACCTTGCTGATTCCTGTGAGTGCCGGTTTCAATTCGGCAATGGGGAGCGTGATTTTGCTCATGGGTTTCTCCTTTTTTGTTGTGGGTTGAAATGAAGTTGCGTTGCCGGGGAGGGCGGAGCAGCGGATTGCCGCTGTCGATTGGCTTGCCAGCCTCCTCTCGAACCGAGAGGTTCTCCGAATGACCAAGGACAAATTTTGGCAGATCATTCAGCGCAGTTTGGATGGCAGTGGTGGTGACACGGACGAGCAGGCCGGCTCGCTCCGTGAAGAGCTGAAGAAGTTGCCACCGGAGGAGATCGTCTCCTTCGACCACTACGTTGATGAATGCCGACGCGAGTCCTATTCCCAAGATCTCTGGGGAGCCGCTTACATCATCTCAGGCGGCTGTTCGGACGATGGGTTCGAATATTTCAGACGCTGGTTAATCAGCCGTGGTCAGGAATGGTTCGAGAAAGCGATGAAGAGCCCCGATGACCTGGCGGACTACCCGCAGAAGTTGTCCGATTCAGAGGTGGAATTTGAGGAATTCGCATACCTGGCACCGAGAGTCTACGAGGAGAAGACTGGGCAACCGTTTCCATATGAGAAAACGCCGCCATATTCATTAACGGGCGAGGATTGGGAGGAGGACGAAAACGTATTTCGGAGTCGCTGGCCAAAGCTCTTCGCGAAGTATTGGTGATGAGCGACCTCGAATACTCCTATTCTTTCGAAGATGGTGTTGAGGCGGGCAATCAACTGCTGGAATTGATTTTCGCCATCAACGCGGAACGTGAGCCCGAGTGTTCTCAGTTTTTGAGCGAAGCCCAACTCACGCCAATTTTTGAGGAACTTTGGAGGCGCTCCGAATACAAGAGACCATTGCGGTGCGTCGAAGGATTTCTGTCACGAACCCTCAAAGCACGTCGCCTGAACGGTGAAATCATTACGCTCTGGGGAGCGGATGAGCTGTTTGCAAACCAGAGCGAGTGGGCACCCATATGCAATATTCCTCCCGAATTGGGTGTCGTTCAGTTGGGCTATTGGACAGGTCAATCAGACGGCGACGGGTGGTGCCTGGACACGGCTGCGACGTGCATCCGCTGCGTTTATGTGGGTTCTGGCGACGAAGACCTGTCTCAGGTGCAATTAGGTTCCTACGGAGTATTCCATTCCCTTTATCAATGGGTCGCGTATCTTCGGTGCTCTGCGTGGGAGCGGGGATGGATCGAAAAACCGTAGCAGTGATTGGATGCGATTGGCAAAATGGCCAGCTCCCATCGTCGGGATAGAAGCTGGCCACTCGTGGCGTCCGAGATTGCAAGTCAAGCGGCCTGCTCAGTTGACTCCGCTTTGTATTTGAGCTGAGCGGTTGTGCATTCGTCCGTTGTGATGTCGTCTCGCACACCCAGGTAAACCGGCTGGAAGATCGCGCCGGATTCTTGAAAGGCGTAGAGATACCGGCATTCGACCACTTGTCCTGTTTCTGGGATCGCCTGGTTGCGTGGAATGGTCACGTTCCCAGCCGGTTTGATCCTCTCGCCGTCGAACAAGAGTAACGAAACGCTGCGCTTGCCGTTCACCTTTCCGACGATGAACGACGCGGTCTCGCAGAACTTGTATTTGAGCTGAGACCCACCAGATGCGGGACGGCCAGGAGTGTAGGGCGCGTTCGTGTGCTTGAAGACCACACCTTCTGCCTTTGCTCTCTTCAGCTGATCGAGACCATCCCGCTTTTGACCGGCAGTGAAGTGGGCTTTGACCAGGCTGATGTGCCGATGCTGGAATGAAGCCAGCAGGTTCATGAGCCTGAGGTAGCGTTCGCCGTAGCTCTGGTCGGCAACCTTGTCAGTGCCGATGAGGAGGACATCGAATACGTGGAACGTGTCGCCGACAGTTTCGCCATCGAAAACAAGATCCAGCGGACATTGACTCGCACTGGTCTGGATTGGCATGGGCAACGCAACGGCCAGGCCGAGACGATTGATGCCGCGGATCGTGTCACCCCGTTTGTCGATCAACAGGCGCCGGCCATCGAACTTCTCCTGCATCCACCAGCCGGGATCATTGATGAGCGTTTCAATCTCATCGTCGCCGATGGGATTGAGAAGCTGGCAATGAATGCCCGTGGTGGTTTTGTCGGTGTGCTGGTAAGGCGTGCCGTCTTCGCCGGGAATATATCCTTTGGCTTTCTTCTCGTTCACCAGCTTGTCGTAGATGGCCTTTGCTGCGCTGTATTCGACCGCTGTGACCGTCTTCGTGCCGGTGGCCATCGTTGAGCCTCTGCGGCCGTATTCGTAATTTACTGAGTATTTTCCGTCCTTCGGCTCGATGTTGGCGCGATACACCTTGTCGCTCGAACCCTGGCAAAAATAGAGCGTGATGCTTTCCATGTGATTTCTCCTTTCGTGGTTACCGGCTTATGAAGAGCGACCGGACGACGATCACCAGGATTCCGCAGAGGGTGATGGCGACGAGAGCAGCCAGCGGAAACAGGATCAGACTCTTCATGATCGCCACCAGGAACGCGACCCAGAGGGCGATTTGCCAGAGTGCGAATGAAACTGTGGGCATGAAAAGTAGGACAGGGCAGGTCACCAGGATGAAGACCTTGCACATGATCCGCAGCCATTCCCGCAAAACACCGTCTGATGAGATCCAGTATTCGGCAGAGTGGAGGAAGAAACGGATGGCTTCGACCATTCGCTGTGGACCGGACAGATTCTTGAGGTCCTGATCAACAGCCGGTCTAGGTATGGGCTGTGGGTACCATTCGAGTTTGCTGCGCTGAATGAACCAGTTGCGGAGTGATTCATTCATCCTTCTTCACCTCCTTCCGGATTTTCGAGCCGATGGCCGTGCCGATGCCAAAGAGAGCGATGCCGCCAATGGCCAGTATGCCGGCGCCAATTTGCCAAGCTCCGGTTGCTTTTCGTTCGCTGGCGAGTTGCTGCTCGTATTGCTGCCGCTGCTTGTCTCCATTGTCGAAGAGGCTGGCGTGGGTTTGTGCCGCGATCAGCAGCACCAGGATGAGGATGAGTTTCATAAGGTTCCTTTCTGTTTGAATGGGAAAGGGCCAGCCCATCGGAGTGATGAGCTGGCCCTTGGTTGTGGGTTGATGCTGGTCAGTGCCAGGCGCGGCACTCAGCCAGGTAGTCGCAGGTTGCACATTGAAGACCAGGGCTTGGCAGGAAATCCCTGCGGTCGAGTCCTTCAACGTATCCTTCGATCAGGTGGAACAGCCGCGATTGCTGCTGCTCCGTCATGGGTGGCAGTGGTGTGATGACGACCTTCGGGTTCTTCGTCTTGACCAAGTGATGCAGCTCGACGCCCGTCTCTTCTTTGCCGGTATTGGCTCGGTAGAGCATCGAGTAGATGCTTGTCTGCACTTCGTTGGTGTGGGCCACTCGCTCCGGATTGGGTGTCTGCCCGCTGGTCTTATAGTCGATGATCTTGCCGCCTTGGACCAGATCGAGAATACCAATGAGCACGGGCAACCCATGTTCCGTCAGATCCGCCTCAACCGGCACTTCGACGAAGTCAGGCTTGGCCGTGGGATTCGCCTGTCGAGTGTAGAACTCGATGAGCCTCCAGGCTGTGGATTGCTCCGCGGCCTCTTCACCATCCCATTCGACCGGTTGTTCTTGATCCGTCCACGCTTTCATGAACGTGTCGTGGAGTCGTTTTAGCGACAGTGGCTCGCAACGCCAACGTGACTTATTCCACGCCTTCAATGCCGAGTGAACAGCACTGCCGACATGGAGCGCAGCCGTCTTCGGTTTCTGGATCTCAACGACATACCGGAAGAAGAACTTGAGCCTGCAACTGAGGTAAAGGGACAGCCGTGAGGCTGAGACCATGGTCTTCAGTTGTTCGACCCGTGCATCTGCCGTTTGTGGCGCCGGTGCTCCTTCTGTGGGTTCAACGATAGCGATCATGGTCGTGCGGGTTGCCGACTCCACCGACGGTTCCCTTTCGATTTGCCAGTTTTCTCGAGCAATTCTTCGATGAGTTGGGAAGCTTGCATCTTGTCGAGGGCCTTGACCCCAAGACCGAAGAGCTGCTGTGCTGAAGCTTCAACGTCGTCTTTATTGAGACCGTTCTCATTGACGATGCGCTGGATGAACGACTTTTGTCCATCGGTGCAGTTCCAGGCATCACCATTACGATTCTGCATGGGTTGCGACCGTTGGGCACCGTTGCCGCTGCTGCTGTGGTCGTTGGAGCCGTTCTGCTTCATCCCATACGTGCTGGCATCAGGCATGTAGCCGACTTGCTGAATCTCCGCGTCGACGGCCGTTTGGAGCAGCGCGTAGAGCTTCGAGGATTCCTGGGCCGCCACGCTGACATCGGGGATTTCGACGGTGAGGCTGACGGAACAGGAGTGACTGCTGAAGTTCGGCAGGCCGAGCTTCTTCTGGTAGGTCATGGACAGAATGACTGCCATTTGGTGATCCTTTCTTTTGTGGGCACAAAAAAGCCGCCTGTGAATGGGCGGCTGCTCGGTGCGGTTGATGTGATCCCTACGCCACGTCAGGTGGGGCAGGGTAGTGGTTTGGCGACTCCGCGATTCTCAACGATTCCGCTTTCCTCCAGCTTTCTGTTCCCGTGAGCGATTGGCGCAGCAGTTCATCCGTGAGTTTGGTCATGGGAATTCTGCGTGCCTTCGCTTCGTGATACAGGACGCTAACCAGGAACCGAGAGAGTTGCGGGCTGTAATGCCTTGGTCGAGGCATTTCTCCTCCTTTCTGGGACGTGGAAGCCGTTGAGTTCGATCCTTCGGACGTAGCTCTTCGGCCTTCACGTTATTATACCACGAAACGCTGCGATCTTGCTGGGGGGTAGAAGCTGGGTCCCCGGTTTAACGCGCCGTGCCACTCTCGTCCTTGCGTTTCATGAGAATGAGAATAAACGGCGGGATGGCCCAATACTATTTTACGCTGTTGATTCTTTTTGGTTCTCTAACTGCATACGTTCAAACAGCGAATGGGGGCCGGAGAGACCTATTTGAAACCGTATATGAGGGTTGGCCCTAAGCCATTGCTCGGTTTTTCTACAGCAGTTCAGTTAGCAAGCTGGGACGAGAACGATGGGAACGATGACAAGAAGAGGCTATATATCTATATCAATGTGGGGAAAGATGCGCGAAGTATCAGTTATGATGAATTAAATATAGAGGTGCTGGATAAAGCAGGTGGAGCAATCGAGATAGCGGCGCGAGGCGCGGGGAAAACAACGCTTGAGAACATACACGACGACCGCTGCGCATTTTACACTTTGCAATTGAAAGAAAAGCAAAAAGTAGAGACCATTAAAATAACTTGGAAGGATTCAGTGCAAACGTTTCTACTAAGGGACGCTGAAATAATTCGCCCCTCCATTGAATCCTAATGGAAAGGGTCTGCTCACCGGGATGGCGAGCTGACCCTATTGATGTCTTGCAACCTCAACAGGTCGGCCCTGCAGGCAGGCGTTGCGGTCGGTTGCATGGGAATCTCAGGGCCATCGTTTCACGGAAAGCTCACGCATACTGAACACGCTATCACCGGCAAATGCTTGGATGCCGAATCCGCTGCCCCCGCCTGCTGGCGTCTCACTGTCTTGCCATTCGGCCAAAGGAATTCCGTCGGCAGTGAGTGCGAAATGACCTTTTGTTCGGTCGCAGAAAATCTGAAGTCGAGAAGACGTCCGATGGTAAAAATACTCCGTCGAAATAGTTGGCAGCCATATCTCCCGTCCTTGCCGGTCGATCTTGGAAAGGGTGACTCCGTCCCAATCGAGATTGATAGTGTATTGACTCGTCATCCGGTAGTCTGGCAGGTGAACGCGAGGTTGCGGGTCGCTCGTGAAGAGACTGATGAAGACGCCGCCAAGGTGGGGCGTCGCGAAGACGGTGAGGCTCACGATACAACGGTCTGGCATGTGGGCGTCGGTGCCAATCCATGAATCACCGTCCGTCATGGATACGGCTCCATCTGCAAAACGCCATTCCGAGACACCCATCGGGCCGCCTACCCAACTAGCAAGAGGTGGTGGTCCCTCGAACACCGTCGCTGACAAATGGGTCTTACGGGATCTGTATTCGGGATGAGCGCCCTCTGATCGGGAGTGCGCTCCTTCTCGGGGGTTCTGTGTGCTGCCCGATACGGCTTGCGCTCCTCTTCCGGCAGCTTGACCACTTCTTGTTGGATATTCGGTATGACAATGGTATCGCGATACGCAGCCAGAGACCGGACCAAGAAGGAGGAGAGATACAAGCAACAGCGATGCAGCTTTCATTGATGGCGCGGTGATTCGCCTAACCGGTGATTATACCAGTCTGCCTTTCCCCATTTTGGGTTGATTGACCAACAGATCGCTTGGATGTGCATGGTGGGGAGAGTGCTCGGTGTGACAAAGAATACAGCGAAAGGCTCCCCTGTGAAGCGTCATGTGCGCCCTCCGCTGGGATGCCAATTGCTGGGCTCTAATGGACCGTGGTGACCCTGATGAAGCTGAGCGATGGAATGACAGCGGACGCGCTGAAAATACTCGCTCGGAGTATTTATGAGAACGTTTTCAGATGGCCGTGGTCGGCATGCCTATGGTCTGCATATCGCACCGCTACCGCCACCCGTATCAGCATGTATCGCGTAGCATAAAAGGAAGCACCCTTTGGCTTCTTTCCCCCACAATCCGCAATAGGAGCGCATTACCTTCGCCAACGGTAAAGAATGAGAACAAATGGAGAATATGGGCCGGTATATCGACATCGCCTGAAGCAGGCAGGGAGGGTCGTTTGATTCATGAGGACCCCGGTCAGCCGCCCTACAAGCCCGCATCACCGGGCCTATAGAGAGAACATAAAGAAGGCACGTCACGCTCATTACGCCCAGTGTTGCAGAGGCTCGCTTGGCCATATCCTTGCCGTTCACTGTCTATTTCGATTGTGGAAACAATACGTTGAATGTTGCGCTTTCGTCTCCGATCTTTACTTTAACTTTGGCCAACCTCTTCTCTGGACGTAAACCGGCATACGCCATGTAATATCCGAGACGAACATCGTCAGTTTCTCGAAACACGTCTTTAAAAGTG
>Ga0207671_10001304_pt1 | contig 29270 bp, 19 predicted proteins | sample KBSC24metaG_FD_184352 | JGI IMG/M metagenome (GOLD analysis project Ga0207671, IMG submission 184352) | Corn rhizosphere microbial communities from Kellogg Biological Station, Michigan, USA - KBS C2-4 metaG (SPAdes) (version 2) | ecosystem: Host-associated > Plants > Roots > Rhizosphere > Soil...
CCTGGCGCAGGCCATAGGCCGCCATGCCCACCGAGACGCCGATGATGCCGCATTCGTTGATCGGCGCGTCGAACACGCGGTGCGTGCCGTATTTCTTCTGCAGGCCGGCGGTGGCGCGGAACACGCCGCCGAAATAGCCGACATCCTCGCCGAACACCGTGACGCCGTCGTCGCGCTCCATGCAGACGTCCATGGCGGAGTTGATCGCCTGGATCATGTTCATGCGGGTCATACGCCGGCCACCCTCCGCTCTTCGGCCATCTGCTCGGACTGTTCCTTCAGGTGGGGCGGCATCTCGGCGAAGACGTCCTCGAAGATGGTCTCGAAGCCGTGGTTGAAGGTGTGGCCGGACATGGTGCCGAGCTTCTCCGCCTCGCGCTGCGCCTCGCGGACCTGGTTGGCCACCTCGGCCTTGAGCGCGTCGTGGCTGGCCTCGTCCCATTCGCCGAGCGCGACGAGATGCTGCTTCAGCCGCTCGATCGGATCGCCGAGCGGGAAGTGCAGCGGCTCCTCCGCCGAGCGATAGGCGGAGGGATCGTCGGAGGTGGAGTGCGCCTCGACGCGGTAGCTGAAATGCTCGATCAGGGTCGGGCCGTGGTTCGACCGGGCGCGCTCGGCGGCCCATTCGGTCGCGGCGTAGACGGCGAGCGCGTCATTGCCGTCCACCCGCAGCGAGGCGATGCCATAGCCGAGGCCGCGCGCCGCGAAGGTGGTCGATTCGGCGCCGGCGAAGCCCGAGAAGCTCGAGATCGCCCACTGGTTGTTGACGATGTTGAGGATCACCGGCGCGCGATAGACGCTGGCGAAGGTGCAGGCGGCGTGGAAATCGCCCTCGGCGGTCGAGCCTTCGCCCACCCAGCTGGCGGCGATGCGCGTGTCGCCCTTGGCGGCCGACGCCATCGCCCAGCCCACGGCCTGCGGATATTGCGTGGCGAGATTGCCCGAGATGGAGAAGAAGCCCGCTTCCTTCGCCGAATACATGATCGGCAGCTGGCGGCCCTTCAGCCGGTCCCCCGCGTTGGAATAGATCTGGCACATCATGTCGACCAGCGGCCAGTCGCGCGCGATCAGCAGGCCCTGCTGGCGGTAGGAGGGGAAGCACATGTCGTCGCGATCGAGCGCGAAGGCCTGGGCGACGGCGACGGCCTCCTCGCCGGTGCACTTCATGTAGAAGCTGGTCTTGCCCTGGCGCTGGGCGCGGAACATGCGCTCGTCGAAGGCGCGGGTGAGCAGCATCGCGCGGAGCATGGCGCGCAGCCGGTCGGGATCGAGCTTCGGATTCCACGGGCCGACCGCCTGGCCGTCCGTATCGAGCACGCGGACCATCGTATAGGGATAGTCGCGCAGGTCGTTCGGCAAAGCGGCGGTGTCGGGCCTCGCCACGCTGCCGGCGGCGGGGAAGTCCATGTCATCGAACGACACATGGTCGCCGGGCCGGTATTTCGGCTCGGGCACGTGCAGCGAGAGCGACCGCAGATTGCGGCCCGGCTCGTCGGCCATTCCATCCTCCTCACGGGGCACCACCGCGCCCCTCAAACGATGCGCGGACCCGATCGGCTCCCTAGCGCCCCCGCTCGGAGAGGAAAAGAGGGTATTGTAATTATGTTATGCTGCAGCGCAGCTTAATTACCCTTCTGTGAAACGGGCACAGCGAAGCTGCCGCGCTGCACAGAGGGGTTTCCGGACACGGCGCCGGGGGCCGCATTGGCGATCGGCGGGGCATTTTCCCAGCCGCCGCCGAGCGCCTTGAACAGCGCCACCTGCGCATCCGCCACCTGCTGGTCGGACTGGGCGAGCGCCGAGCGCGCTGCGGCGCGATTCTGCTCGGAGACCAGCAGGTTGAGGAAATTGTCGCGGCCGGTGTCGAAGCGGATGCGCGAGAGCTTGGCGGCATCGTCCGCCGCTTCCGCCGCGCGGGCCAGCGCCGCATTCTGGTCGAGCGACGCGGCATAGCGGGCGAGCGCCTGCTCGGTCTCCTTGAGCGCGGTCAGCACCGTGCCCTGGAAGCTGGCGAGCGAGGCGTCGGTGCCGGCCTTGGCCTGCTTGATCTGGGCGCGCGCGGCGAGGATGTTCGGGAAGTTCCACTGGATCAGCGGGCCGACCGAGAAGCCGAACGACTTGGCCGTGCCGAGCTGGCTGCCCTTGGTGCCGGTCGAGTTGACCGATCCCATCAGGCTGACGCTGGGGAACAAGGCGGCGGTGGCGACGCCGATGCGCGCCGTGTCGGCGGCGAGCGTCCGCTCGGCGGCGCGCACGTCGGGGCGCCGGGCGAGCAGGGTGGCACCGTCGCCGACCGGGATCACCGTCTTCACCTTGGGCACGATGTGGCAGGCCTGCGCCTCGCCGTCGATCTCGGCGGGCGGGCGACCGGTCAGCGCGGCGAGCGCGTAAAGCTGGGCGCGGCGCTCGGCCTCCAGCTGCGGCACCTGCGCATTCGCCTGCTCGACCGTCACCGCCGCCTGGTCGACATCGCGGCGCGTGCCGCGGCCGGCATCGAGCAGCCGCTGAGTGAGCTTCAGCGTGTCGCCCTGCAGACGCGCGGTGTCCCGCGCGACGTCGGCCTGCGCGGCATAGCCGCATGCATCGGCATAGGCCTGCGCGACCGACGCGGCGATGGTGATCCGCGCGGCGTCGAGCTGCGCGGCGGATGCCTGCTCGTCGCCCTTCGCCGCCTCGATCGACCGGCGCACGCGGCCGAAGATATCGACCTCGTAGCTGGCGTCGAAGCCGGCCTGGAACAGGTTGTAGTCGAAGCCATTGACGCCGGGCGGGATCGCGCCGGCCTCCGCCGCGCCGCCCTGGGCGGCCAGGCTGTCCACGCCGGTGCGGTTGCGGGAATATTGCCCGGACACCGTCGTGGAGGGAAACAGCCCGGCCCGCTGCTGCAGCACCACGCCGCGCGCCTGGCGGAGATTGGCATCGGCGATGCGGATGTCGGTATTGTAGGCGAAGGCGTCCCGGATCAGCCGGTCGAGCGTCGGATCCTGGAACATCTCCCACCAGTTCGCCGGCAGCGGCTGGCCGGAGAGCATCGTCGAGGCCTGCCCTTCGGCGAAGGGCTGCCGCGCGTCCGGCTGGACCACCGGCGGCTTGTAGTTGGGCCCGACGGCGCAGGCGGCGAGCGCCAGCGCGGGCAGGACCGCGAAGGTTGCGCGGATGCGGCTCATGCCAGGCCCTCCTCGCTGGTGGCATCGTGGGACGGATGGCGCCTCCGCCACTCGCGGACCTTGTCCTGCACCCGGTCGCCGAGCTTCTTGGTGATGACGAAGAAGCTGGGCGTGAAGATCAGGCCGAAGACGGTCACGCCGATCATCCCGAAGAACACCGCGACGCCGAGCGCCTTGCGCATCTCCGAGCCGGGGCCGTTGGATATGACCAGCGGCAGCACGCCGAGGATGAAGGCGATCGAGGTCATCAGGATCGGGCGCAGGCGCTGGTGGGCGGCGCGCTCGGCGGCCTCCTCGTGCGGCAGGCCGTCCTCCTCGCCCTGGCGGGCGAACTCGACGATCAGGATAGCATTCTTGGCGGCGAGGCCGACCAGCACGACGAGGCCGATCTGGGTGAGGATGTTGTTGTCCATCCCCATCAGGCCGACGCCGACGATGGCGGCGAGCAGGCACATCGGCACGATCAGGATCACCGCCAGCGGCAGGATCACGCTCTCATACTGGGCGGCGAGCAGCAGGAAGACGAACAGCACGGCTAGGCCGAACACGTAGATGCCGGTATTGCCCGCCTGCTCCTGCTGGTAGGCGAGGTCGGTCCACTCGAAGGTCATGCCCTTGGGCAGGATCTGCTGGGCGAGGCCCGCCATCGTCTTGAGCGACTGGCCCGACGAGAAGCCGTGCGCGGTATCGCCCTGGAGCTCGGCCGAGGGATAGAGGTTGTAGCGCACCACGCGCCACGGCCCGGCGTCATTCTCCATCTTGAGCACGGCCGCCAGCGGCACGGTGCCGCCGCCGGACGCGCGCGTGCGCAGCCGCTCGATGTCCGAGCTTTGCTGGCGGAAGCTCGCGTCGGCCTGCGCCGTCACGCGCCAGGTGCGGCCGAGATAGTTGAAGTCGTTGATGTAGGTGGAGCCCAGATAGGTGCCGAGCGTCGAGAAGATGTTCTCCACCGGCACGCCGATCTGCTCGGCCTTCTCGCGATCGATGTTCGCGAACAGGCGCGGGGTCTTGGTGTTGAAGGTGGTGAAGCTGGCCTGGATGCCCTGGGCCTTGTTCGCCGCCATCATCATGCCGAAGGCCGCCTTCTCCAGCGCCTGGTAGCCGGCGCCGCTGCGATCCTCGATCTCCATCTTCCAGCCGCCGCCGGTGCCGATGCCCGAGACCGGGGGCGGCGGGATCAGCAGGACGTTGCCCGCGGTGATCTGGGACAGCGACTTGCGCAGCTCGCCGGTCAGCTGATCGATGCTCGCGCGGGTGGACTTGTCCTTGAGCGGGGTGAACACGACGGCCGCGTTGGGGGCGGTGGTGAAGGTGGCGCCGTCGAAGCCCGTGAAGGCGACGGTGCCTTCCAGCGCCGGATTCTGCAGCACGATCTTCTGCACCTGCTGCACGACCTGATCGGTGCGCTGGAGCGAGGTGCCCGGCGGCATCTGCACGACGCCGATCAGATAGCCCTGGTCCTGCGCCGGGATGAAGCCCGTGGGGGTGGCGTAGAAGCGCCAGCCGGCGAGCAGGATCAGGCCGACATAGGCCACGCCCATCAGCATCAGGCGCCGCACCAGCTTGCCGGTCAGCCGGCCGTAGCGATCGGACAGGCGATCGAAGACGCGGTTGAAGCCGTTGGCGAAGCGGGTGGGATAGCCGCGAATGCCTTCCGGCACGCGCTGGTCATGCTGGTGCGGCTTGAGCAGCAGCGCGGCGAGGCTCGGCGACAGCGTCAGCGACACGAAGGCCGAGATGGCGGTGGCGGACACGATGGTCAGCGCGAACTGCTGGTAGAACTGGCCGGAGATGCCCGGGATGAACGCCGTCGGCACGAACACGCCGCACAGCACCAGCGCGATCGCGATCAGCGCGCCGGACACCTCGTCCATCGTCTTGTGCGCGGCCTCGCGCGGGGTGAGGCCCTCCTCGGCCATCAGGCGCTCGATATTCTCGATCACCACGATGGCGTCGTCGACGACGATGCCGATCGCCAGCACCAGCCCGAACAGCGACAGGTTGTTGAGGCTGAACCCGAACGCCTCCAGCACCGCGAAGGCGCCGACCAGCGAGATCGGGATCGCGATCAGCGGCACCAGCGCGGCGCGCCAGCTCTGCAGGAAGAGCAGCACCACGATGCTCACCAGGATCAGCGCGATGTAGAGCGTGTGCTCCACCTCGTCGATCGAGGCCGAGATATAGTCGGTCGGGTGGTAGGCGATCTTGTAGGCCATGCCCGGCGGGAAGCTCTTGGCCGAATCCGCCAGCGCCGCCTTCACCGCGTCCGCCGTGGCGAGCGCGTTGGAGCCGGGGAGCTGCTGCACGCCCAGCATGGTGGCGTGCTCGTTGCTGTAATAGCCGTTGGTCGTGTAATCCTGCGCGCCGAGCTCGATCCGCGCCACGTCGCGCAGCCGGGTGAGGCTGCCGTCGGTGCCGCGCTTCAGGATGATGTCGCCGAACTGCTCCGGCGTGGTCAGCCGGCCGAGCGCCTGGACGCCGAGCTGGAAGGCGCCGCCATTCTTGCCGAAGGGCGGGGCGCCGACCGAGCCGGCCGCGACCTGGGCGTTCTGCGCCTGGATGGCGGCGATGATCTCGTCGACCGTCAGATCACGCGACTGGGCGAGATCGGGATCGATCCAGACCCGCATCGCATAATCGCGCGCGCCGATCTCCAGCGTGTTGCCGACGCCCTGGATGCGCTTGATCCGGTCGGTCACCTGGAGGGTGACATAGTTGGAGATATATTGCTCGGACAGCGAATGGTCGGGCGAATAGAAGGCCACCGCCATCAGGAAGTCGGGCGAGTTCTTGCGCACCGTCACGCCGATGTTGCGCACCTCCTGCGGCAGGCGCGGCTCCGCCTCCGACACGCGGTTCTGCACCAGCACCTGCGCCTGGTCGGGATCGACGCCCTGCTTGAAGCTGATCGTCAGCGTCATCGTGCCGTCGCCGACCGACGAGGAGGACATGTAGATCATGCCTTCCACGCCGTTGACCTGCTGCTCGATCGGCACGGCCACGGTGTCCGCCAGCGTCTCGGCGGTGGCGCCGGGATAGGTGGCGGTCACCACCACGGTCGGCGGCGCGATCTGCGGATATTGGGCGATGGGCAGCTGCGGATAGGCGATGCCGCCGACGATCACGATGAGGATCGACAGCACCGCCGCGAAGATCGGCCGCTCGATGAAGAAATGCGGGAAGCGCATGGACGCGTCCTATCAGCCCGCCGTGGTGGCGGTGGATGCCTGCGGCACGGTGACGGCCGGCCCGCTGGGCGAGGTGTCGGGCGCGCGTGGCTTGATGACGGTGCGGGCCGCCTGCACGGCCATGCCGGGCTGCAGCGCCGCGATCCCGTCGAGCACGACCAGGTCGGTCGGGGCGAGGCCGTCGCGGATCGCGCGCAGGCCCTGCACCTCCGGCCCGGTCTCGACCGTGCGCTGCACGACCTTGCCGTCCTGGCCGACCACGAAGACCATCTTGCGGTTCTGGTCGGCGGTGATCACCTCGTCGGGCACCAGCATCGCCTTGTAGGTGCCGGAGCCGAGCAGGCGGGCGCGGCCGAACATGCCGGGGGTGAGGAAGTGGTTGGGGTTCGCGACCACCGCATGGGCGCGGATCGTGCCGGTGTTCGGATCGAGCGCGTTGTCGACGAACTGCATCCGGCCGTGCCAGTTGTAGCCGGTCTCGTCGGACAGCTGGATGTCGACGGGATTGTGGGTGTCGCGCGACGAGCCGCGCTGGCCGTGCTGCGCCTCGCGCAGATACTTCAGGTAGAAGCTCTCCGCGCCGTCGAACGAGAACCAGATCGGATCGAGCGAGACGACGGTGGTCAGCAGGGTCTGGTTGGCGACGACCTGGTCGCCGAGCGAGACGCGCTTGTCCGACACGCGGCCGGACACGGGCGCGCGCACCGTGGTGAAGCTCAGGTTGAGGCGGGCATTGTCGGCATTGGCGATGGCGGCCTGGAGGCTCGCCTGCGCGGTGCGGACCTGCGCCTGGTCGTTCTCCAGCTCCTCCTTGCTGACCGCCTGCACCTTGACGAGGTCGGCCGAGCGGGCCGCCACCGATTTGGCGTTGGTCAGCGTCGCGCGCGCCGAGGCGATCTGCGCCTCGGCCTGCTCCAGCGTGGCGCGATAGGGGCGTGGATCGATGATGAAGAGCGGCTGGCCCTCCTTCACGTCCTGCCCGTTGCGGAACAGCACCTGCGTCACCACGCCGGTGATGCGCGCGGACAGGTTGACGCTCTGCGGCGCCTCGAACTTGCCGACATATTCGTCCCAGTCGACCACGTCGCGCTCCAGCGGGGGCGCCACGGAGACATGCGGAGTCGGCGGCCCGGGCGGCGCCTGATTCCCCTTGGAACAGGCGGCAAGCAGCGCGAACGTGAAGACGGCAGCAGCGGTGCGGGTCATCTGGCCCCTTTCTATTGCGATGCAGCAATAGTCCCTGTCATACGGAAGGCAAGCTTTTTTAACCGATCGGTACGTTTTGCCTCCGTGCCGACCATTTATAGGGTCAAGCTATCCCCTTTGCTAGCCTACCCCCTTCCGCCCGGAGAATGACAGCGCTAGACGACCGAAACCCTAGCGGAGAAACGACCATGGCCGACGTCGATGCCCTGATGCGCAAGGCACCCGTGATTCCGGTGCTGGTGATCGATCGGCTGGAGGATGCCGTGCCGATCGCCGAATCGCTGGTGGCGGGCGGCCTGCCGCTGCTCGAGGTGACGCTGCGCACGCCCGTCGCGCTCGATGCGATCCGCGCGATGGCGAAGGTGCCGGGCGCCGTGGTGGGGGCCGGCACGGTGCTCAACCCGCAGCAGATGCACGATGCGCGCGAGGCGGGCGCCACCTTCATCGTCTCGCCCGGCCTCACCGCGCCGATGGCCAAAGCGGCGGTGGAGATGGATATCGACTATCTGCCCGGTGTCGCCAATCCGGCCGACATCATGGCGGGGCTGGACCTCGGCCTCACCCGCTTCAAATTCTTCCCGGCCGAGGCGGTGGGCGGGCTCAAGGCGCTCAAGGCCTATGCGTCCGTGTTCCGGGACGTGCGCTTCTGCCCGACCGGCGGCATCACCGCCGAGACCGCGCCGCAATGGCTGGCCGAACCGGCGGTGCTGTGCGTCGGCGGTTCGTGGCTGGTGCCATCGGGCGCGATCGACGAGGCGGCGATCCGGCAGCGCGCGGAAGCGGCGGCGGCGCTGCGGGTCTAAGAGCCCTCTCAAAAAGCCCCTCCCTGAAAGGGAGGGGTTGGGGTGGGTCTTGGGTCGCGATACGGCGGCCAAGCCGGATGAGGGCAGCGTCACGCGCGCCTCCGCCCACCCCCGACCCCTCCCTTCCAGGGAGGGGAGATTCAGCTGGTGAGCGCGCTCTTTTTCCGCGCGTAAGCGAAGTACACCGCCAGCCCGATCGCGTTCCACACGAAGAAGCGCACCTGCGTGCCGACCGGCAATGTCGCGAACAGCAGCAGGCAGCCGATCACGCCGATCAGCGCCACCAGCGGCGCGGCCGGCACCCGGAAGGGGCGCGCCCGGCCCGGATCGCGCCGGCGCAGCACCATCATCGAGGCGCTCACCGCCACGAAGGCGCAGAGCGTCCCCGCATTGGCCAGCGCGGCGATCTCGGCGAGCGGCAGGAAGGCGGCGATGGCCGCGACGATCACCGCCGTGCCGATCGTCACCGCCACCGGCACGCCGCTCCTCGGATGCACGCGGCCGAGGCCTTCGGGCAGCAGCCGGTCGCGGGCCATCACGAAGAAGATGCGGGTCTGGCCGAACAGGAAGGCGAGGATCACGGTCGGCAGCGCGATGATCGCGACCGCGCCGAACACCTTGGCGGCGGTGTCGCTGCCCAGCGTCCGCAGGATCAGCGCGAGCGGTTCGGCGGACTGGGCGAAGCTGGCCACCGGCGCGGCGCCGATCGCGCAGGCCGCGATCGCCATGTAGATCACGACGCAGGCCGCCATCGACCCGACGATGCCGATGGTCATGTCGCGGCCGGGGTCCTTGGCCTCCTCCGCCGCCGTCGACACCGCGTCGAAACCGTAGAAGGCGAAGAAGATGATCGAGGCCGCCGGCAGCACGCCGAGCTTGATCGTCTGCCCCGCGTTGAAGGGATCCGGCCCCGGCCTGGGCAGCACGCCGTTGGGGAAGAAGGGGTGGAAGTTGGCCGCGTCGAAATGCGGCAGCGCCACGATCACGAACATCGCCAGCGCCGCGATCTTGAGCGCCACCAGGATGGCGTTGAGCGTCGCCGATTCGCGCGTGCCGACCAGCAGCAGCCCGGCCACCACCGCGATGATCGCGACCGCCGGCAGGTTGATCAGCCCGCCCAGCGCCGGGCCGTTGGCCAGCGCCTTGGGGATGGTCCAGCCGATGCCGTCCATGAAGCCGGTGAAATAGCCCGACCAGCCGACCGCCACCGTCGAGCAGACCACGCTATATTCGAGGATCAGGCTCCAGCCGACGATCCAGGCGATCGTCTCGCCCACTGCGACATAGGAATAGGTGTAGGCCGATCCTGATTGCGGGATCATCGTCGCGAGCTCGGCATAAGCGAGCGCGGCCGCCGCGCAGACCAGGCCGGCGATCAGGAAGGACAGGATCACGCCCGGCCCGGCGAGGCCGGCGCCGGTGCCGATCAGCGTCAGGATGCCGGTGCCGACGATGGCGCCGACGCCGAGCGCGACGAGATGCGGCCAGCCGAGCGTGCGATGGAGCTTGTGCGCGGCGTCGGCGGGCGGCGCGGCGATGGGCTTGAGCGGCCCGAAGAGGGGGTTCGTCATGCCCCTAGGTGGCAGAGGCGGTGATGGTTGGAAAGGGGGCCTTCAATCCTCCCCCGCCAGGGAGAGGTGGCACGCGTCAGCGTGACGGAGGGGGCGGACGCGGAATGCCCGAGAGAGCCACCGCGCTGCCGTCCTCCCCCTCCGTCGCCTTCGGCGCCACCTCCCCCTGGCGGGGGAGGATTGGGGTGTCACAATTCCGGCGGATGCCCGATCGCCGCCCGGCCGATCGCGGGATCGTCGGTGAAGAAGCCGTCGATCCCGGCCGCCAGATAGGCCTTGATCTCGGCCAGCGAGCCGGCCGGATTGCGCGCCGCCGGGCCGTCGCCATTCTGGAAATCCGCGGCGAGAAAGGTGTTTTCCGGCCGGAAGGTCCAGGGCTGGACGAGCAGGCCCGCTTTGTGCGCGTCCGCCGTCACCGGCGAGGCCGGCCCGAGTTTCTTGTCCGGGCCGAGCGGGATGATGGTGCGCGTGTCGGGCGCGAGGATGTCGGCATAGCGCGCGACGTCGGCGAGGCCGGCGGGCGTCATCATGCCGTTGTAGGTCAGCGTGCCGCCCGCCAGCACCACGTCGGCGGGCCGCTCGTCGCCCCCCTCGGTCAGCTGCATGAGCTGCACGTTGGCGGGGCGGCCCAGCTTCTGGCGGAGATATCTCAGATTCTCGGTCTCGAACGACTGGATCACCAGCGGCCGCGTGCGCGTCTGCCAGTGGACGCCGAGCGTGGCGAGGAAGCGATCCTCCATCGGCAGGCCGATCGAGGCGAAATAGGTCGAATGCTTGATCTCCGGCACTAGCCCGATGGTGCGGCCCCGCGCCAGGCTCTCGGCGGCGCAGAAATCGATCATCTCCGGCCAGCTCACCAGATCGAACCAGCCGTCCATCGCGGCGTTGGCGGTGCGGATCTGGCCGAGCCGCTCCTTCGCGCGCAGCGTCTTCAATTCGGCGAGCGTGAAATCCTCGGTGAACCAGCCGACCTGCTTCTCGCCGTCCACCACCTTCTCGGTCTTGCGATCGGCGAATTCGGGGTGGGCGGCGACGTCGGTGGTTTCGACGATGTTGTTCTCGTGGCGGATGATCAGCTGGCCGTCCTTGGTGGCGCACAGATCGGGCTCGATGAAATCCGCCCCGTCCTGGATCGCCTTGGCATAGGAGGCGAGCGTATGCTCGGGCCGCAGCGCCGATGCGCCGCGGTGGCCGTAGATCAGCACCTTGCGTTGCGGAGGTCCTGCCATGGCGCGAGCCTGCCCCGCCGCGCTGCTGGCGGCAAGCCAGGCGGCGCCGGTGCCGCCCAGCATCCCCCGGCGGCTGATCGCGCCCGGCATCAGAAGCCGAAGCCCAGGGTGCCGAACACCTGGCGCGGCGCCAGCGGATAGAAATTGTAGGTGCCCGATGCCGCACCCACCGACAGCGTCGATTCCGCCTTGGTGTTGGTGAGGTTGGTGACGTTCAGGCTGACCCGCATCGTCTTGAGCACCCGGCCGGAGATCGGGATATCGACGCCGATCTGCGCCGCCAGCGTGAAATAGGGATCGACCGAGAGATCGTTGGTGTAGGTCGCGTAGCGGCGGCCGATATAGTCGCCGACCAGCTGCGCGTCGAACCGGCCGTATTTGAAGGCGATCACCGTCTTGTTCAGCCAGTCCGGCGAGGCCGGCACCTTCTTGCCCTTGGTCGGCACGACGACCGCGGTCGCGCCCGATCCGGTCTGGTAATTGTCGGAGAAGCGCGAATTGTTGTAGCTGACCGCGTCGTAGATCGAGAGATGCGGGCCGAAATGCAGCGTGCCGGCGAAATCCACGCCGTCGGTCTTCACGCTGCCGACATTCTGCAGGATCGTCGCGCCGGAGACGATGGCGGTGATCGTGCTGGTCGGGCTGATCGCCAGCAGGCGGTTCGAGAAATCGACGTGATAATAGCTGATCTGGCCCTCGAAGCCGGTGATCGGCCCGAGATTCAGGCTGCGCGCGGTGCGGATGCCGCCCTCGTAGGTCCAGCTCGTCTCCGGCTTGGTGTTCTGCTTGAAGAAGTCGAACAGGGTCTGGCTGCCGAGCGCGAAGGGCGAGAGGCCGGCGGTGGCGCTGGTCTGGAACTGGCGGACATTCTTCTGCGCGTTGGCGAAGATCTGCTCGTGGCCGTTAATGTCCCACAGGCCGCCGATCTGCGGCAGGAAGGGCTTCTTGGTGACGATGCGGCCGACGGGCAGCTCGCGCGATCCGGTGAAGGAGCCGGGAATGGGCTGCACCGGCACGGCCTGCGAGGCATCCTGGAAGGTCGACTTGAAGCCGGCCTGGAGCGTCAGGTTGGGGCGGATGTGCCAGCTGTCCTGCAAGTGCGCCTGATACTGGTCGACATTCACCTGCGTGCCATATTGGGTGATCAGCGGATCCTCATAATCCTCCGGCCGCGTGTAGGGCGAATGGGCATCGTCCACCGGCACCGCATACCAGCGGCGATAGCCCGAATGGCGCAGATGCTCGTACCAGCCGCCGAGCTCGATCTCGTGATTGCCGAGCGTCGCCTTCAGCGTCGAGATCACGCCCTCGCGGTTGATGCGATATTCGGTGGTGCGCGCGGCGAGGCCCGATCCGCCGAAGATGTTGGAGAGGCGGGCGAGGTTGGTCGGATCGGTGGCGGGCAGGCCGTTGGTGTTCGGGAAGTAGAAGGAGAAGAGCTGCGGCAGGCCGGCGGCCGAGATCGGCCCGGAGACGACGCCGGCGGCATCGTCATGATGCCAGTAGCCCTGCGTGCTCCACGTCACCTTGTCGCTGACGTGCCAGTCATATTTCAGATAGGCGAGATAGTCGGTGCGCTGGGCGTCGCTGTAATAATCCTGATAGTTGTCGCCGGCCGCCGCATAGGCGGCCGATCCCTTGAAGCCGTTGGCGGCGGAGGGGAAATAGGCCTCGGCGGCGGCGAAGTCGGGATAGAGGAAGGGGCGGGTATAGGGCACGTTGCCGCGCGCCTCGGTCTGGCCGGTGGCGGCGATCACCTTGGTCGGGTTGACGACCGTCGCATCCTCGTTGGGCTCGGTCTTGTCCGAATAGGCGAAATAGGCGGTGAGCCTGCCGGTCGCATCCTCGTGGACGAACTTGCCGTTGGCCTGGGTGCCGCGCTGGTGCCCGTCGAAATCCCAGGCCCGCGCATCCTGGCGGACGCCGGAGACGTAGAAGCGGTTGCCGTTGCCGAATTCGCCCGAATCGATGCGGGCATAGGTGCGGAAGGCCGAATAGCTGCCGAACGTCTGGTTGAGCTGCCCGCCAAAGTCCTTCTTCGGATCGGACGAGAAGGTGTCGATCGTGCCGCCGAGGTTGCTGGTCGACGCGGTGCCGAGGTCGCCCGCGCCGGACGCCAGCTGCACGCTGCCGACATTTTCCGAGATGATCGCGCGCTGCGGCGAGAGGCCGTTGAAATTGCCGTATTGCTGGTCGCCGAGGGGCACGCCGTCGAGCGTGTAGCCGAGCTGCTGCGCGTTGAAGCCGTGGATGAACAGCGAGATGTTCTGCTCGTTATTGCCCCACGGATCGGCGGTCATGTAGGTGACGCCCGGCAGCGTCTCGATCGCCTGGAGCGGATTGACGCCGGGCAGGATGCGCTGGATCTCGACGCCCTGCAGCGCCGCGACCGAGCGGGTGCGGCGCGAGGTGACGACGATCATCTGGGTATCGGGCATCTGGGTATCGGGCACCTGGGTGTCGGGCGCGGCGGTGTCGGTCGATGGGCTCGCCGCGGCCGGCGTCGCCGCCGCATCTTCGGCATGGGCGGCCCCGATCGGGAGCCCGAAGGCGAAGCTGACTGTCAATGCCAGAGCGAGCGGACGACGCATGAACAACCCCTAACCTATTGCGATGCAACGGAGAGGGGCGGCTAGGGGCGTTCGGCGACGTTTTCGTGACGTTTGGCTAACGATTTCGTCATCTGCCGTCACCCGGGTCGTCAGCGAGCCGGGCCGAAGACGCGATGGTCGCCCACAAGCCGACACATTGCAGACATGAAATAGGAATGACTCGCAATATCCATATTGACAGGAATGCGAGTCATTCGCATTAGCCTCGCCCGAAACGATCAGAGATATCGAAGGGGCTCATCACCATGTCTGCATCCGACAAGCCGGCGCCATCGGGCGCGCCCGCCTTCCTGGCGCTCGCCTGCGTCGGCGCGATCCTGACGCCGGCCGGCGCCTGGGCGGCCGACGCGGCGGCCCCGGCGGGCGATGCCGCCGCCGGCGGCACGGCGGATGCGGGCGAGGGCGGCGGCCGCGGCGACCAGTGGATCACCGTGAAGGGCAAATATGCCCAGCCCGACGTGGCCTCGGCCAAGGCCACCGCCTCGCTGCTCGACACCCCGCAGACCATCACGATCATCGACAATGCCACGCTGAAGAAGCAGAATCTGCTGACGCTGCGCGACGCGCTGAGCACGCTGCCGGGCATCACCTTCGGCGCGGGCGAGGGCGGCGGCGGCTTCGGCGATTCGATCAACCTGCGCGGCTATTCGGCCAATACCGACATCACCATCGACGGCGTGCGCGACAGCGCCCAGTACAGCCGCACCGAGACCTTCGATCTCCAGCAGATCGAAGTCTATAACGGCGCCAATTCGGTGTTCAACGGATCGGGCTCGGTCGGCGGGACGATCAACCTCGTCTCCAAAATGCCGCAGAAGCATGACGAGACGGTGATCAGCCCGAGCATCGGCACGGACGATTATTATCGCGCCACGCTGGATTCGAACATCCGCGTCAACGATCTCGTCGCCTTCCGCCTGAACGCGGTCTACCACAGGAACGACGTGCCCGGCCGCGACGTCGAGCGCTACAAGCGCTGGGGCGTGGCGCCCGCCGTCACCATCGGCATCGACAGCCCGACCCGCTGGACGCTGATGGGCTATTACCAGCATGACGACAACGTGCCGCAATATGGCGTGCCCTATTTCCCGGGCGCCGGCGGCAAGCCCGACGGCGTGCCCTATGACGGCTATTACGGCTATCGGAACATCGATCGCCAGAAGCAGACGATCAAGCAGGCCACCTCGATCTTCGAGCATGATTTCTCGGACGCCGTCTCGGTCCGCAACCTCACCCGCTGGGAGGACGTGAAGCAGCTCACCGTCGTCGATCCGCCCCAGGGCGGCGTCTACGCGCTGAACGGCCAGTGCCTCATCAACTCCGGCGTGACCAAGGCCAATGCGGACGGCTCCTGCACCTTCGCCCAGGTCGCCGCGACCAAGACGGCGCCGGCGGTGACCATCAACGTGCCGGAGGGCTATTATCTGGCCGGCGGCCCGCGCGGCAACCTGCGCGACACCCGCAACCAGCTGCTCTACGACCAGCTCGATCTGCGCGCCCATCTCGACACCGGCATCGTCAAGAACGAGCTGGTGGCGGGCCTCGCCTACACCTGGGAGCATTATAATCTCGACACCGGCCGCCTCTTCCTGAACGCGGACGGCAGCAACCCTTACGCCAATACCGGCTATCCGCTGATCAACATCGCCGACCCGTCGAGCGCGATCGTCGGCCCGGCGGTCACCAACTCGCTCGGCCAGCCGGTGGCCTATGGCAGCAACGTCTATACCGGCCCGCTCAACTATGCGCGGTCCAGCAAGCCCTTCGGCTCGCGCACCGATTATGCCGCCTATCTGTTCGACACCTCGCACATCGGCGAGCATTTCGAGCTGAATTTCGGGCTGCGCTACGAGCGCAGCGTGTCGGACTTCGATGCCGTCAACTACAGCACCACCCCGGGCGCGACCTTCGGCACCGTCACCTCGGCGATCGCGCAGCGCACGGCGGACAATCTCTTCTCCTACCGCTTCGGCGCGGTCTATCATCCGACCCGCTCGATCAGCCTCTACGTCGCCTACGGCAATTCGAAGACGCCTTCGATCTCGTCGGTCAACGGCGGCTGCACCAGCGGCACGGTGGGCAGCGCGACCTTCGTCAACTTCTGCGACGTCCAGCCGGAGAAAGCGAAGAATTACGAGATCGGCGCCAAGGCCGACCTGTTCCACCATCACCTGCAGCTGACCGCGGCGCTGTTCCGCAACCAGCGCGACAATTTCAAGGTCGCTTCCAACGATCCGGCGCTCGGCAACGTCGCGATCCAGATCCCCGACGGCAAGTCCCGGGTCGACGGCCTCGCGCTGGGGGCCAGCGGCAACATCACCAAGGCCTGGTCGATCTTCGCCAACTACACCTATCTGAAGAGCAAGGTGCTGCAGGGCACCAGCGATCGCTGCAAGGCCGATCCGACCGACACCGGCTGCGCCGCCGAGATCGCCGCCGCCCCGGCCGCCGGCGGCCCGCTGCAGCAGACGCCGAAGCATTCGGGCAGCCTGTTCACCACCTATCAGCTGCCCTTCGGCCTGCAGCTCGGCTACGGCCTCACCTACGAGGGCAGCTTCGCGATCGTCACCAACCCGTCGGCCAAGATCAACGGCGCATATCCCATGTCCAAGGACTGGCTGACCCATCGCTTCTTCGCCAGCTATCCGGTCACGCCCAAGCTGACGGCGCAGGTGAACGTGCAGAACTTCACCAACGAGCATTATTACACCAGCATCCGCAACAATGGCTGGGCCGTCCCCGGCGCGCTCCGCTCGGCGACGTTCAGCCTGTTCTACAATTTCTGATCGGACTCCCCCGGGAACGGCGGTGGGATGGGTGCCCAGGCTGGCCGTGTCCCATCGTCATCCCGACGGAGGCCGGGACATCCAGCGGGTTCGCCTGAGGCGGGCGTTCCGCTATTCTGACCGGAACCGACCGACCCTCCCTTCCCGGGAGGGGCTTTTGCTTGTGAGAGGCCGCGCCATGATGATCGAGATCCCCGGCCTGCTCGATGCGGCGGGCGTCGCGCGGCTGCGCGCGGTGATCGATGCCGGTGAATGGGTGGACGGCAACGCCACCTCCGGCCCGCAGGCGGCGCTCGCCAAGCGCAACGACCAACTGGCCGAGGACAGCGCGGCGCATCGCGAGGGCGGAGCCATGGTGCTGGAGGCGCTGGGCCGCTCGTCCCTGTTCATCGCCGCCGCTTTGCCCGCCAGGATCTTCCCGCCTTTGTTCAACCGCTATGCCGGCGGGCAGGGCTTCGGCACCCATATCGACAACGCCATCCGCATGAAGCGCGGCACCGATTTCCGCATCCGCAGCGATCTCTCCGCGACGCTCTTCCTCGCCGATCCGGACAGCTATGACGGCGGCGAGCTGGTGGTGGAGGGCACGTTCGGCGCGCAGGCGGTGAAGCTGCCGGCCGGCCACATGATCCTCTACCCGGCGTCCAGCCTGCACCATGTCGAGCCGGTGACGCGCGGCGTGCGGGTGGCGAGCTTCCTGTGGCTGCAATCCATGGTCCGCGACGGCGAGGCGCGGCGCCATCTGTTCGAGCTCGACCAGTCGGTGCAGACGCTCGCCGCCGAGCGCGGGCAGGGCGATCGCACGGTGATCCAGCTGACGGGGCTGTACCACAACCTGCTCCGCCGCTGGGCGGAGGTGTAGCAAAGCTCCCCTCCCTGGAAGGGAGGGGCTGGGGGTGGGTGGAGGCGCGCGTGACTTTGGTCTCAAGCGGCAAGGCAACCGTATCGCGACCCAAGACCCACCCCAACCCCTCCCTTTCAGGGAGGGGCTTTGACATCGCACCATTCTGCGATTGACTATCAATATCTCTCATGTCAGCGGGACGGGCGACGGAATCGCGGGCAAGGGGTGTATCGGATGGGCAGCAGGCAGGCGTGGCGGAAGGCATGGTGGCAGGTCCACAAATGGCTGGGCCTCGCGCTGATGATCCTGTTCGTGCCGCTTGGCTTGTCGGGCATCGTGCTGGCGTGGGACGATGCGATCGATCATGCGCTCAATCCGCAGCGCTACGCCGCGCACGGGCCGGTGGCGCTGCCGCCCTCGGCCTATGCCGCCGCCGCGAGCGGGGCGCTGGGGCCGGGCGCCCTGATCTCCCAGATCCGCTATCCCAAAGAGGACGGCCCCGTCGTGGTGATGGCGATGGCCGCGCCGCGTGGGGATCGCGCCAACGGCGGCGACGGCAAGGGGCGCGCGGCGCCGGGCGGAGAGGGTCGTCATCGTCACCATCATGACGATCAGGATCAGGCGCAGGGCCGGAGTCAGGCTCAGCCGCAGAATAACGGCGGCAAGGCCAAGGGCGGCCGCATGCCGCGCGCGACCGTCTGGCTCGATCCGCGGAGCGGGCGCGTGCTCGACGTGCAGAAAGGCGACGGCGGACTGGTCCGCCTCGCCCACAATTTCCACGGCAACCTGTTCGTCCCCAGCTTCGGCCGGGCGCTGGTCGGTCTGCTCGGCGTCTCGATGTTCCTGATGGCGGTGGGTGGCATCTGGCTGTGGTGGCCGCCGATCGGCAGCGTGCTCAAGGGCTTCCGCTGGCGGCGCGGCGATCGCAAGCTGGATACCAATCTCCACCATCTCGCCGGCTTCTGGATCGCGCTGCCGCTCGCCGCGCAGGCCTTCACCGGCGTGTGGATGAGCTGGCCGCAGATGATGGCGGCGGCCGGTCTCGCGCCCGCGCACAACGGCCCGATGGAGCGCGCGCGGATGGTGCCGTCAGCGGCGACGAAACTGACGGCGGACCAGGCGCTCGCCGATGCGCAGGCCGCCGCGCCGGGCCGGCCCGCGATGATCGCCTGGCCGATCGGGGACAGCGGCCAGTGGCGCGTGACGGTCGGCCGCCGCGAGCTGCTGGTGGACGACGGCACCGGCGCCGCCAGCCCCGCGCCGCCGCGCCCCGGCAACGGCCTCGCCATGGCGATGCGCCATTATCATGACGGCACCACGCTCGGCACGCCGTGGCGGGTGCTGATGGTGCTGTTCGGCCTGTCGCCGACCCTGCTGGCGATCACCGGCCTGACCATGTGGCTGCGCGGCCGGCGCTGGCGCAAGGCGGCCGCCGCGCGCCAGGGCCGCGTGCGCGAGCCGGTGGCGGCGGGGTAAAAATCCTCCCCTGCAAGGGGAGGGGGACCAGCCGCAGGCTGGTGGAGGGGTATTGCGAGGGAAGGCTGGATTTCCCTCCAGCGCCGGATCACCCCTCCACCACCGGCTTCGCCGGCGGCCCCTCTCCCCTTGCAGGGGAGGATTTTGGAGGGGCGATCCGTCCGAGCATTATCCGTTCGTCCTGAGCCTGTCGAAGGACTGTCCTTCTTCTTCTGCTGCCGGGACAGAAGGAAAAGCAGGGTTTCGACAGGCTCAGCCCGAACGGTTTCGAACGTTGCGGTCCGCCGTCAGCCCTTCTTCGGCCCGCTCACCGCGAAGGCCGCGCCCTGGGGATCGAGCGCCATCACGATCCACGCGCCGCCCGGCACTTCGTGCGGTCCCATCTGGATGGTCGCGCCCCCGGCCGTGATCTTCGCCGCCGCCGCGTCGATGTCGTCGACGGTGATATAATAGCGCCAGGCCGGCGGCTGGTCCGGCGCGGTCATCATGCCGCCGGCATGGACGCCGTTGATCGTGAAGGTCTGGTAGGTGCCCATCCCGCCCATATCGACGGCGATCTCCTTCTCCCAGCCGAACAGGCCGGAATAGAAGGCCCACGCCGCCTCCCAGTCGCTGGTGGTGAGCTCGTGCCATCCGATCGCGCCGGGCGTCTCCGGCGTGATCTCGGGCGGCGGGTCGCCGGCGCCCTTGAAGATGAGGAACACCGCGCCCTGCGGATCGGCGCAGGCGGCGAAGCGGCCGATGCCGGGAATGTCCTCCGGCCCGTAGCCGATCGTGCCGCCGGCCTGCGCGATGCGCGCCGCCATGTGATCGACGTCGTCGACGCCGATGAAGCCGCGCCACGCCGGAGTCTTGTCCGGCATCATCTCCATGATCGCCATGAGGCCGGCGACCTGCCGCGTGCCGGCGTTGGCGAGGCGATAATCCATGCCGGGCATGCCCGACGGCTCGATCGCCCAGGCGGAGATGCCTTCGTAGAACGCCTCGGCGGCGTCGAGATCGTTCGTCGTCAGTTCGTACCAGACGAAATCGCCCTGCTTCATGCTGTCCTCCCTCGTTTCGATGATCCTAGGCCGGGCCGCGGTCCGTTCAGTGACAGGCCGCCCTGGGCGCCGCGTCCGCATATTCGTCGTGGCGGCGCACGAAGTGCATCGTGCCATCCTCGTTGCGGCCCCTGGGCGCGCGGTCGAGGATCATCAGCGTGCCGATCCACTGCTCGATGCCGCGCGCATAGGCCGAATAGGTATGGAAGACGGTGCCGTCGGCATCCTTGAAGAAGGCGCTCATCCCCGGGCTCTCGGTGCCGTCGTCGCGGACCTCGATGCCCTCCTCGGCGAAATTATAGTCGATCCGCCCGCTGGCGAGCTGCTCGGGCGTCCACGACACGTGATAATCGTAGTTGAAGTCCGATCCGTGGGACGAGGCCCAGGGGAAGCGCCAGCCCATGCGGCTTCTGTAGGCCTCGATCCTGTCCAGCGGCGCGCGGCTGACGGCGGTGAGCGTCACGTCATGGTGGTTGAGGTGGGCCAGCGTGCCGTCGAACGTCTCCGCCAGGAAGGAGCAGCCGGGGCAGCCCGCCTCCCAGTCCGGCGCGAGCATGAAATGATAGATCAGGAGCTGGCTGCGCCCGTCGAACAGGTCGGCCAGGCTCTTCTCGCCCTGCGGGGTGTGGAAGCGATAATCCTTGTCCACCTTCACCCAGGGGAGCGCGAGCCGTTCGGCGTTCACCGCGTCGCGCAGGTGGGTCTCCTCCTTCTCGCGGGCGAGCAGGGCGCGGCGGGCGTCCAGCCACTCCGCGCGCGATACGACGGCATGATCGGTCACGATTTCCTCTCCTCCTCGGGGCGACTCGGCATCGCTTGACCTATTATGTTGGTATCAACATATATCGTGGCATGTCAAAGACGGTGCCGTTCGAGACCACGATCGAGGTGCGCGACGCCTGTCTCTGCCTCCATGCCCAACGCGCGGCGCGCGCGCTCGCCCGACGGTTCGACGTGGCGCTGAAACCGGTCGGCCTGACCAACGGCCAATTCTCCCTGCTGATGGCGCTCAACCGCCCCGCGCCGCCGCCGATGGCGCCGGTGGCGCGGTTGCTGGCGATGGACCGCACCACGCTGACCGCGGCGCTCAAGCCGCTGGAGCGGCGCGGGCTGGTCGCGGTGCAGGCCCATCCGAAGGATCGCCGCAGCCGCCTGCTGGCGCTGACCGAGGCCGGCCGGGAGACGTTGGCGTCCGCCGTGCCGATCTGGCGTGCGACGCACCATGACGTCGAATCGAGACTGGCCGACGCGGATGCTTTGCGAGCCGGGCTGATTGCGCTTTGCTGACTCGCTCGACCATTGTCTAGATTGCTGGAATCAGTGCGAAACCATAGGGATGCGGCGTTCCGGGGGATGATGCCGGCCGGGGCGCTCCTGATCCGGGGGGACAGTCGAGCGACCCGCCGGCATCATGTCCGGCTTGCCAAAATCCAGCGTTGTCATACATGCTGCGGCGCAACCGCCGGAGCCGCCGCATGACCTCTTCCCAGCCGACGACGCACGTCCATCCCGCGCTGGTGATCTTCGCCCTGGCGGTCGGCGGCTTCGCGATCGGCACCACCGAATTCGCCTCGATGAGCCTGGTGCCCTATTTCGCCCGCGGGCTCGGCATCGACGAGCCGACCGCCGGCCATGTCATCTCGGCCTATGCGCTGGGCGTGGTGGTGGGGGCGCCGCTGATGGCGGTGATCGGCGCCAAGCTCGCGCGGCGCACCCAGCTGATCGCGCTGATGCTGCTCTTCGCGCTGGGCAACGCCCTGTCGGCGATCGCGCCGACCTATGGCTGGCTGATGGCCTTCCGCTTCCTCGCCGGCCTGCCCCACGGCGCCTATTTCGGCATCGCCGCCCTGGTCGCCACCGGGCTGGTGCCGCCCAACCGCCGCGCCACCGCGATCGGCCAGATCTTCCTCGGCCTCACCGCCGCGACCGTAATCGGCGTGCCGGTGGCGAGCTGGATCGGCCAGGCGGTGGGCTGGCGATCGGGCTTCGCGATCGTCGCCGGCCTGGCGCTGCTCACCGTGGCGCTGGTCGCGATCTTCGCCCCGCGCGACGCCGCCCATCCGGAGGCGAGCCCGCTGCGCGAGCTCGGCGCCTTGAGGAACGGGCAGGTGTGGCTGCTGCTCGGCATCAGCGCGATCGGCTTCGGCGGCCTGTTCTGCGTCTACACCTATCTCGCCACCACGCTCACCGACGTGACCCACGTGTCGCCCGGCTTCGTGCCGGTGGTGCTCGCGGTGTTCGGCCTGGGCATGACGGCGGGCAATCTCGTCATCCCCTGGTTCGCCAACCGCGCGCTGATGCCGACCGGCGGCGGACTGCTGCTCTTCTCGGCGGCCACCCTGCTGGCCTTCCCGCTGGCCGCGCCGCATCTCGGCTGGGTGATGGCGGACGTGTTCCTGATCGGGATCAGCGGTTCGCTCGGCGTGGTGCTGCAACCGCGCCTGATGGACGTGGCGGGCGACGCGCAGCAGCTGGCGGCGGCGCTCAACCATTCGGCCTTCAACACCGCCAACGCGCTGGGCCCGCTGCTCGGCGGCCTCGCCATCGATGCCGGCTGGGGCTGGACCTCGACCGGCCCGGTCGGCGCCGCGCTGGCGATGGGCGGCTTCGCGATCTGGCTGGTGACGGTGTGGGACGACCGGCGGCGGGCGACGAAGATGGCGATCGCCTGACCTTCAATCCTCCCCCGCCAGGGGGAGGTGGCACGCGTCAGCGTGACGGAGGGGGCGGGCGGCGGTGCGGCTACCCGTCAGGCACCGCCGTCCTCCCCCTCCGTCGCCACCTCCCCCTGGCGGGGGAGGATATGGTCAATCAAATATCCTTGGTGATCCCCACGAACACCCCGCGCCGGGGGCCATATTCCGGCGCGCCGACACCCACGCCGTTGCCGTCGCGGATCTCGTATTTGTGGTCGAGCAGGTTGGTGACGTCGAGCCGCACCTCCAGCCCCGGCCCCTCGAACTTGTGGCTGGCCGTCAGGTTGAACTGCGCATAGCCCTTCAGGTGCGCGCCATTCGGCACGTCGCTGCCGTCGGGCAGCGCGAGATCGGTGCGCAGGCCCGATCCGTAGAGCATGTCGCCGCCGAGCTTCGATCCGGCCAGGAACCCGCCGTCGAAGCTGTAGGAGATGCCGGCCGATCCCGTGTAGGTCTGGTCGTGATCCAGATAGATGTAGTGGTTGGCGATATAGGCGAGATCGCCCGGATCGAAGCTGAACTGGCTGGAGACGATGTCCCTGCCCTGCGCCTTGGCGTAGGCGAAGTTGGCATAGGCCATCCACGGCCCCCGCTGGTAGCTGATGCTGCCCTCGACGCCGTGGATCCGGCCGTGCCGGTAGTTGAACGGCGTCAGGATGATCGGCGCGCCGAACTGGCCCTCGTCGATCAGGTTCTTCGACGTGCGGTAATAGCCGTCGAGGCTGAGCGTGATCGCGCCGAATTTCTGCTCCACGCCGGCGTCGAAATAATTCTGCCGCTCGGCGAACGGCGTGGTGTTGGCTGCGCCGACCGGGCCGGCGGCGCTGGTATGCTCCACCGCGACGAGGTCGGTGGTCGCGACATTCTCGAACGGTGGCGGCGAGAAATAGCGCGCATAGCCGACATGGACGGTGGTGCCATGGCCCGGCTGCCACACCGCGTTGACGCGCGGGCTGAACTGCTGCTCGCAGCGATAGCCGCAATAATGATCGAAGCGGCCGCCGAAATTGAGCGTCACGGTGGGGACGATCTTCCACTCGTCCTGCAAATAGACGCTCTCGGTCCATTCGGTGGCGGTGTCGTGGGCGAGGATGCCGATCGGCTGGCCGGTCTGGGTGAAGACGCTGCCGTCCGCGTTGAAGTCGCCCGGGAAGACGAAGGTGTCGGTGTCGCTGGTGCCGCGATCGCGGCTGAGGATCACGCCGCCGCGCAGCGTATGGTGGTCGGAAAGGTGATAGGCCGCCTCGGACTGGATGCCGACGGTGAAATCCTGCTTCTTCGCGTCCTGCGCCTGCCCGTTGAACAGCAGCTCGCCGGTGACGTCGGGGCGGTAGACCAGCTCCGAATAGCGCGCGTAGAGCGAGGTCTGCCAGGTGAAGTCGCCGCCATGGTGCAGCCAGGAGACCGCGCCGAAGCCGGTGCGCTCGAGCTGCCGCTCGTTCAGGTCGTCCGACAGATAATCGGTCTGCCCGTCGATGTTCCAGCCCGGATTGGTGTCCGCCGCGTGCAGGCCGCGCGGATTGGGAATCTGGAAATAATCGTTCGAGAAGCCGCCGAGGAAGGAGATGCGGTCCCCGTCGCCGACGATATGGTCGACATAGGCGAAGGCGTTTTCCTGATCGGTCTTGTCGTGCAGCGGGTTGGAGGAGCCGTCCACGCTCTCGATGCCCAGCCGGTTGTGGGTGTAGCTGCCCGACACGAAATAATTGGTGGAGCCCGACGAGCCGCCATAATCGACGCTCGGCTCGATCGTGTCGTGGCTGCCGCCGTAGAGGCTGATCTCGCCCTTGTTCTGGAAGCCCGTCTTGGTCGTGATGTCGACGATGCCGGCGGTGCGCAGGCCATATTGGGCGGGCAGCGCGCCGGTCAGCAGGTTGAAGCTGTTGATCAGGCGCGGCGACAGCGTCTGGCCGAAGACGGCGAGGCCTTCCGGCAGGATGGTGCCGTTGATGCGATATTGCAGGCCATTATGGTCGTCGCGCACGTGAAGCTGGCCGAAGCCGTCCTGCACGACGCCCGGCACCTGGAGGATCAGCTGGTTGAGCGGCTGGTTGTCGCCGCCGGGCAATTTCTGGATGGTCGCCTGGTCGACCCCGTAGGCGGTGGCGCCCAGCGACGGCTGGATCGAGGCGCGCGCCTCGTCGAGCCTGTGGCCGGTGACGACGATCGCCTTGGCGCCAGCGGTGTTCGCAGCCGCCGCATCGGCATCCTTGTCCGTCGTCACCGGCGGCGCGGCATCGGTGGCATGGACGGCGGCGGGCAAGGCGAGGGTGGCGACGCTGAGCAACAACGCGAATCTGGGGGGCATGCGAATCTCCAGGAACGCGGGCGAGATATTGTAACATTACATATCTCGCCAAGTGAAAAACGGGTAATGCGGGAGAAGTCTTCGCGGCTGCGGTGCGGGCGCTACAGGGGATGGAAATCCTCCCCCGCCAGGGGGAGGACGGCGGCGATCCCTCGATAGCGCTCCGCCGTCCGCCCCCTCCGTCACGCTGGCGCGTGCCACCTCCCCCTGGCGGGGGAGGATTTGGAATGCCGGTCCATCCCACCCCCTTGCCAAGCCAGCCCCAAACGCCCAGTCGGGCTGGCATGACGGGGATGCAGACGAGAGGCTGGTGGCGGCCGGAAGCGCGCGCGACGGTGGCGCTCGCTTATCCGCTGGTGCTCACCAATCTGGCCCAGGCGCTGATCCCCTCCACCGATGTGGTGCTGCTCGGCTGGGCCGGGCCGCAGACGCTGGCGGCCGGCGCGCTGGGCGTGAACCTCTACAATGCCTGCATGATCTTCGGCGTCGGCGTGATGATCGCGGCCTCGCCGATGATGGCGCGGGCGCTGGGCCAGCGATCGCACAATGTCCGCGAGGTGCGGCGCACCGTGCGGCAGAGCCTGTGGGCGGCGGTGGCGCTGGTGATCCCGATCTGGCTGCTGCTCTGGCATGCGGAAGGGCTGCTCCTGCTCTTCCGGCAGGATCCGGTGCTGTCGAAACAGGCGGCCCATCTCGTGCGGCCGATGATGATCGGGATGCTGCCGCTGTTCGTCTATCAGGTGCTGAAATCCTTCGTGTCTGCGCTGGAGCGGCCGGGCTGGGCCTTCGCGGTCGGCGCCTTCGCGGTCGTGTCGAACGGGCTGCTCAATTATGCGCTGATCTTCGGGCGCTTCGGCCTGCCTGCGCTCGGGCTGTTCGGCGCGGGGCTGGGCAGCACCATCTCGAACACGGTCATGGCGCTCGGCCTCGCCATCGTCGTGACGCGGCACAAGCGCTTCCGCCGCTATCACCTGTTCGGGAATTTCTGGAAGGCGGACTGGCCGCGCTTCGCGCAGGTCTGGCGGCTGGGCTTCCCGATCGCGGTGACCCTGGGGATGGAGGTGACCATCTTCAACGCCGCCGTCTTCCTGATGGGGTTGATCGGCGAGCCGGAGCTGGCGGCGCATGCGGTGGCGATCCAGATCGCCTCGCTCTGCTTCATGGTGCCGCTCGGCATCGGGCAGGCGACGACGGTGCGGGTGGGCCTCGCCTACGGGCGGCGGGACCGGATCGGCGTGGCGCGGGCCGGCTGGGCGGCGTTCGGCGTGACGATGGCGTTCATGGTCTGCTCGGCGGGGCTGATGCTGGCGGCGCCCTATTTCCTCGTCGGGCTGTTCATGGACGTGCACAATCCGGTCAACGCGCATGTCGTCCACCTCGCGGTGGCGTTCCTGACGGTGGCGGCGCTGTTCCAGCTCGTCGACGGCGCGCAGGCGGTGGGGGCGGGCATGCTGCGCGGCATCCACGACACCACCGTGCCGATGGCGTTCGCGGCCTTGGGCTATTGGGTGATCGGCTTCGGCACGGCGATCCTGTTCGCCTTCCATTTCGGCTGGGGCGGGGTCGGCGTCTGGATCGGCCTCGCGGCGGGCCTCGCCACGGCGGCGGTGCTGATGATGACGCGCTGGGCCCGGCGGGAGCGATTGGGGCTTATATAATCCTCCCCGAGCTTGCTCGGGGAGGGGGACCGCCCGCGAAGCGGGTGGTGGAGGGGACATGCGGAGCGCCAGCTACGAGAAGACCGTCGGCTTGCGCCGACGGCCCCTCCACCGCCTTCGGCGGTCCCCCTCCCCAAGCAAGCTTGGGGAGGATTTAAGGGCGACCCAGCTTCACCAGCGCTTCGTCCAGCGCCTGCAGGAAGCGCGAGCGGTCCTGCTTGGAGAAAGGCGCGGCGCCGCCGAGCTGGTCGCCGCCGGCGCGCAGGTCGACCATGATGGCGCGCACCGCGATGGCGCTGCCGATCGAGGCGGCGGTGAAGGGGCGGCCGGTCGGCGCGATCACCGCGGCCCCCGCCTTCAGGCAGCGATCGGCGAGCAGGATGTCGGCGGTCACCACCACGGCGTCCGGCCCGGCCAGCTCGGCGATGCGATCGTCGGCGGCATCCAGCACGTTGGTCACCGTCTCGCGCGCGATCAGCGGATGCGGCGGCACCCGCAGGTGGGAGTTCGCCACCAGCGTCACCGGCACCTCGCGCCGGAACGCCACCTTGTAGACCTCTTCCTTGACGGGGCAGGCGTCCGCGTCGACGAGGATCCTCAACGGCGCGGCCCCGGGCTCCGGCGCTGGGGCGGCGGGCCGCCGCGACGATGGCGGTGCGGGCCGCCCGGCGCCCCGCCGCGCATCGGGCCGCCCTCGGGGGCGGGCTCGATCGTCACGTCGTTGTCGTCCTTGCCGGCGGTGCGCTTGACCGATTGCAGGAAGCGCTGCGCCGCCGCCGGGTGGATTTCGAACAATGTCTCGTTCGGGGCGATGCGGATCGCGCCGACTTCCCCCTTGGTGATGTGGCCGCGCCTGCAGAGCAGCGGCAGCAGCCAGCGCGGATCGGCATTGTGCTGCCGGCCGACATCGATGCGGAACCACACGCCCTCGAGGCGCTCGCGGCGCTCGGCCGGCGCCGCGTCGGACTGCTCGACCAGCGATTCGGGCACCGGCAGCTTGGCGCGGTGGGCCTGCACCAGCATCGCCGCGATATCCTCGGGCGTGCGCTCGGCGATCAGGCGCTCGGCCAGCGCGCGATCCTCGTCCTCGATCTCGATGGGCGCGAGCAGCGCCTCGATCAGCCGCTCGCGATCGGCCTGCATCACCTCGTCCGCGCTCGGCGCCGGCATCCACTGCGCCTGGATGCGCGCGCCGCGCAGCATGGCGTCGACGCGGCGGCGGCGCGGATAGGGGACGATGAGGGCGGCGATGCCCTTCTTGCCGGCGCGGCCGGTGCGGCCCGAGCGGTGCTGCAGCGTCTCGGCGTCGCGCGGCAGCTCGACATGGATGACGAGGCTCAGGCTCGGCAGGTCGATGCCGCGCGCCGCCACGTCGGTCGCCACGCAGACGCGCGCGCGGCGGTCGCGCAGGGCCTGCAGCGCATGGTTGCGCTCGGACTGGCTGTGCTCGCCCGACAGCGCCACCGCCGAGAATCCGCGATCGACCAGGCTGGCGTGGAGGTGCCGCACCGCGTCGCGGGTCGCGCAGAACAGCATCGCCGTGTCCGGCTCGTGCAGGCGCAGCAGGTTGACGACGGCATTCTCGATGTCGGACGGCGCGACGGTGACGGCCTGGTAGCTGATGTCGCCATGGCCGCGATCCTCGCCCACGGTCGAGATGCGCAGCGCATCCTTCTGGTAGCGCTTGGCGAGCGCGACGATCGGCTTGGGCATGGTCGCCGAGAAGAGCAGGGTGCGGCGGTCTTCGGGCGTGCCGTCGAGGATCTCCTCCAGATCCTCGCGGAAGCCCATGTCGAGCATCTCGTCCGCCTCGTCGAGCACGGCGACCTTGAGCTGCGAGAGATCGAGCGCGCCGCGCTCCAGATGGTCGCGCAGGCGGCCCGGCGTGCCGACCACGATATGCGCGCCCTGGGCCAGGTTGCGGCGCTCGCGATTGGCGTCCATGCCGCCGACGCAGGTCGCGATCCAGGCGCGCGCTTCCTTGTAGAGCCACATCAGCTCGCGGCTCACCTGCAGCGCCAGCTCGCGGGTGGGGGCGATGATCAGCGCCTTGGGCGGGCCGGAGGGACCGGCCGACCCAGCCTCGTCCAGGATCTGCGCGGCCATGGCGAGGCCGAAGGCCACCGTCTTGCCGGAACCCGTCTGGGCGGAGACGATCAGGTCGCGGCCGTCGGCGTCGCCGTCGATGACGGCGGCCTGCACTGCGGTGGGCGCTTCATAGCCGCGCGCGCACAACGCCTCCGACAGGGAGGCGGGGAGACTCGAAAAAGGCATCGCCGCCACATGGGCGTTTCCACGCGGAAGGCAAGGGTAAAATATCCCCCGCCATCGGGAGGGCAGCGGAAATGGCAGCGCTGCCATAAAGCATTTGATGTCTCGACCGCATCTGTTACCCCTCATTCCATAGGGCCGAGGCCGATGAACGGCCGGGCTGCGATTGCGGAGGGGACGATGCGCCAAAGCGCGACGTACAATATGGGTTTCATCGCGCTGATCAGCGGCGTCGCCACCATCGGCGGCTTCCTGTTCGGTTTCGACAGCGGCGTGATCAACGGCACCGTCGAAGGGCTGCAGCAGGCCTTCCACACCTCCAGCGCGGGCACCGGCTTCAACGTCGCCTCGGTCCTGCTCGGATCGGCGGCGGGCGCCTTCGCGGCCGGCCGGCTGGCGGACGTCTACGGGC
>Ga0207671_10001306_pt1 | contig 29237 bp, 24 predicted proteins | sample KBSC24metaG_FD_184352 | JGI IMG/M metagenome (GOLD analysis project Ga0207671, IMG submission 184352) | Corn rhizosphere microbial communities from Kellogg Biological Station, Michigan, USA - KBS C2-4 metaG (SPAdes) (version 2) | ecosystem: Host-associated > Plants > Roots > Rhizosphere > Soil...
TCGGCTGGACCACCTACCTCGACATCAGCCCGGCCGACGAGCGCCTGGAGATCGGCTGGACCTGGTACGGCAGCGCCTATTGGCGCTCGCCGGTGAACACCGAGGCCAAGCTCCTGCTGCTCACGCACGCCTTCGAGGACCTGGGCATGGGCCGCGTGCAGTGGAAGACCGACCACCTGAACCAGCGCTCGCAGAACGCCATCGCGCGCCTCGGCGCCCAGCGCGAGGGCGTGCTGCGGCGCCACCGCCTGCGGCCGGACGGCACGTTCCGCGACAGCGTCTACTTCTCGATGCTCAAGGACGAGTGGCCGCCGGCCAAGCAGCGCCTGACCGAGCGCTTGGCGCGCGGCTGACAGGCTGACACAGCGACCGGGCCGACCAGTAGCGGCGGCCCGCCGTCCACGGGGGGTGGCGGGCCGCCGCGCCGGTGATCCCCGCATAGTTAGGGTGTGGCCCATGACCGTCACGCCGGGCCCCGCCGAGAGCGAGCACGAAGCCCCCGACGAGCACACCGCCCCGCGCCGCGTGACCACCCTGGAGCTGTTCTTCGACCTGGTCTTCGTCTTCACCATCACCCAGCTGACCGTCCTGCTGGCCGGCGACCTGTCCTTCGCGCAAGTCGGCCGGGTCCTGCTGATCTTCGCGGTCCTGTACTGGATGTACGGGGCCTACGCCTACCTGACCAACCAGGTCCCGCCGGAGAACCTGAACCGCCGCGTCATCCTGCTGATCGGCATGTTCGGGTTCCTGACCTGCGCGCTGGCCATCCCGAACGTCTTCGGCGTGGACGGCGTCGCCTTCGGCCTGGCCTACCTGCTGGTGACCGGCGTCCACAGTGCCCTGTACGCGCTGATCCACCGGCAGTACGTGCTCAGCTTCGCCATCCCGAACCTGGCCGCCGCCGGCTGCGTCACCGCCGCGGGCGCCGTGAAGGGCGGCGCCTCCGATCTGTTCTGGTTGGCCGCCGTGCTCCTGCAGCAGCTCGCGCCGGTGATCTCCAGCCGCACGACCGCCGACTACGGCGACGGCCGCGCGATCGTCACCGAGAACGTCGGCGAACTGGACCCCGCGCATTTCGTCGAACGTCACGGCCTGCTGCTCATCATCGTCTTCGGCGAATCGATCGTGGCCATCGGCGCCGGCGCCTCGGGCACCCGGCTGGACTGGGGCCTGGCCGCCGGAATCGCACTGGCCCTCGCTCTGGCCGTCACGCTGTGGTGGACGTACTTCGGTCACGACGAATCCGAAGCCGAGCGCGCGCTCGCCGCCGCGTCCGGATTGCAGCGCTTTCACCTAGGCATGCGCGCCTACTACTACAGCTTCATCCCGATGCTTCTCGGTATCGCGATTCTCTCCGCCGGCCTTAAAAAGGCTATCGGGCATCTCGGCGACGCACTCCCGACTGCACCGGCAATCGCACTTGCAGGTGGAGTCGCCGTCTTCCTGGTCGGTGATCTGTGTTTCCGACGCAGCCTTCGGATTTCTCCCGTGTTCTTCCGAGCGGTCGGCGCGGCCGTCGTCCTCGCCACGATTCCGCTGGCAGGCGCTTCGGCGGCGGCCGAACTTCTGGGACTCACTATTGTCATGGTCCTTATGCTGGTCTCGGAGGAGAACGCCCGGCGCCGTCAGTTCCGGGAAACCTTTTCCCACGGAGAGTCGATCACCCATTGACGCCCGCCCCGAGGGCGGTTAGACAGGGCAGAGTCCGAGCATCGGACGCCTCTCATAAGGAGCGCGAAGATGAACGAACTGCTCGAGTTGGAGCCACGCGAGACCGATGCCGACGAGCTCGACGTGGACACCGCCTTCAGCGGGATCGCCGACGCCGCTCGGGACCACGGCCAGTGTCCGCACTGCTGTGGTGACGACGTCAGCCACTGGTTCTTCGCGACCAGCATCCCCTGGTAGTCCTGACCGAACAGCGCTGGGGGCGACCCGCGTCAGGACTGACGGCACACGGCGACACGGCACCACAGCACCATGAAAGAAGGACGTTCGAGATGAACGGCGGGCTGTCGCCTGAAGATGTGGAGGGCCTGATCCGAAAACACGCCGCCAAGGCAGGCGTCGAGATCGGGCTGAAGGACGGCACCACCTGGCTGGGCGTCCGGCCGCCGGGGTCGCGCGTGCGGGAACAGGGCTGGAAACTGCACGTCTCGAGCCGCACCGGCGCGCTGGCCGAGACGGCCGACATGATCGTCCCGGCCCTGCTGGCCGAGGGCTGCGCCTTCAAGATGGCGCGGTCCACCGGGGCCCTGGCCCGGCTCAACGACGGCACCACCACGCCGTCCTCGATCGGCAAGGCGTTCACCGTCTACCCGGAACCGGACCGCGTACGCGACGTGGGGCTGATGCTCGCGCGCCTTTTACGCGGCCGGGCGGCGCCGCGCATCCTGAGCGACCGCCGCGTGGCCGCCGACGCCCCGGTCTACTACCGCTACGGACCCATCGACAAGCCGTGGGGCGCGGACGCGCAGGGCAAGCTCGTCATGACCCTGACCGGCCCGGACGGCGAGGAGTTCCCCGCCCTGGCGACCCTGCGCTACCGCCAGCCGGCTTGGGCCGTGGACCCTTTCACCGGAGAACCCGGCGCACGGGATTGGGAGCGCTCGCCCCACACGAGCGCCGAAGCCTCGACCCGCCTGGGCGACTACTACGAGGTCGACGCGGGCATCGTGCACGCCGGCCGCGGCGACGTGATGCGCGCCGTGGACGTCCGCGACGGCAGCCGGGTCATCGTCAAACAGTCCCGGGCCCTGGTCGACGAGGGCGAGGACGGCGTCGACACCCGCCTGCGCGTGCGCAACGAGCGGCGGGTGCTGGCCGTGCTGGAAGGGGTGGACGGCGTCGCGGGCTACGTCGACCACTTCCGCGCCGGCACCGACGAGTTCCTGGTCACCCGCGACGTCGGCCGCCGCAACCTGGCCGAGGACGTGACGGAGTACGGCCGCTACGCCACGGCCGGCTCCCCGGGCGCCGTCCCGGGCCGCACGCTGGAGCAGCTCGCGCAGCAGCTGGCGACGGTGATCCTGGCCGTCCACGAGCGCGGCGTCCTGATCCGCGATCTGAACCCGCGCAACGTGGTCGTCGCCCCGGACGGCAGCGCCAAGCTGATCGACCTGGGCCTGGCCGGCTACAACGGCCTGTACCTGCCCGGCGGCACGTCCGGCTACTCCAGCGCCCGGCAGTTCCGGCATCAGGAGCCCACGACCGGCGACGACCTGCTCGCCCTGGGGACGACGCTGTGCTTCGCGTGGTCGGCGCTGCCGGCGGTGGTTCTGAGCGCGGACCGGGACGAGCCACGCCGGATCGCCTTGCGCATGATCCGAGCGCGCTGCGGTGAGGCCCCGGGCGGCGTCCTGGGGCTGATCTGTGACCTGCTCGGGATGGACGATCCGCGCGTGCAGGAAGCGGCGCGGCGCATGGCCGCCGGGGACTTCTCCGCCGCTCGGCGTGCGCGGACCGCGCTTCCGGCCTCCGCACCGGTGACCGACCTGCTGATCGACCGGATCGCCGCGAACCTGCTGAACGACCTGACGCACCAGACGCGCAAGGTCTTGACCGAGGTGCCCCGCACCGAACAGGTCGGCGTGGACGGCTGCGTCTACCGCGGCGGCGCGGGCATCGGTCTGGAGCTGTTGGAGCACCTGGAGATCCCGGGTGTCCAGGCTCTGGTCGCCGAGCTGGTGCCGTTCAGCCGGCGGGGCGCGGACGTGGTCCGGCTCGGGCCGGGGTTGTGGACCGGGCGCACCGGCCTCGACGTGTTCCGGCTCAGCGCCGCGCAGCTTCTGGCTCCGGGAGCCGTGTCGGCCGCAGACGCCGACCCCCTCAGCGCCGAGACCCTCGACGCCGACTGGAAGCCGGAGTACTCCGACCTGATCAGCGGCGCCTCGGGTATCGGCCTGGGCCACCTGCTGCTGCACGACCTCGACGGACGCCCCGAGCACCTGGACATCGCCCGGCTGTGCGCGGAGCACGTTCTGGCCAACGCCATGCCCGGCGCCCACTCCCGGTCCGGTCTGCTCCGGGACGCCTCGGGGGTCGTGCCGTCGGCCGCTCGCGGACGTGGCCTGGCCGGGACCGTCGACGCGCTCTGCGTCATCGGGGTGCGGCTCGCCGACGACACCATCCTCGCCGGGGCCGACGAGCGGGCGCGCGAACTCGTGCGGCGGGCCGACTGGCTGGTCGCGTACTCGGGGCGGCCCACGACCGCGCCCTTGGCCGCGTCGTGGTGCCAGGGCCTGACCGGGATCGCGCTGAGCCTGCTGACCGCCGGGGAGTACCTGAACGACTCCGGGTACACCGACGCCGCGCGGCGCGTCGCGGACGCCTGCATCGCCCTCGTGCCCCGCATGGACAAGCCGACCCAGTGCTGCGGCCTGGCCGGGATCGGCAACATGCTGATCGACGTCGCCTGCAGGGAAGGCGACGAGCGGTACTGGGAGGCGGCGCGCGCGGTCGTGGCGCAGTTGCTGGTGCGCAGCGCGGGACCGGCCGAGCATCCGGTGTTCGTGCGCGACCACCCGGGGGAGTACAGCGCGTCGTGGGCGTACGGCGTCGCCGGCATCCTGAGCTTCTTCCGGCGGCTCTCGCGCGGCGGGGGGCCGATGGCGCTGGCGGTCAGCTCGTCGTTGTCGTGTGTGCGGTGATCACGGTGTCCCTGCCGAGGTGCTCCCTGATCAGGGCACGCAGGCGGGGGCCGTCGATCAGCGTGATGCGGCCGACCTCAGCGGCGAAGGTGTAGCTGGCCGGACCGAAGGACGAGGTGGTGACGACCAGGCCGGTGTAGGCCTTCTGGGCCTGCATCGTGCCGTAGAGGGCGCGGACCGCCTCGACCGGGACGGTGTGGCTGTAGCGCTTGGCCTGGATGACGCAGACGCCGCCTATCGCGATATCGTCGCGGACCGCCACCGCGTCGACACCGCCGTCGTGGCTGTCGGGGGTCCGCCAGGCGGTGAAGCCCATGGCGAGAAAAAGGTCGCGGATGAGGCGTTCGAAGTCGTAGGGGTTCATGGCGGAGAGGTCCAAGGCTTCTGAATTTCGGCCGTGGTCCCGGCCCCAAGCGGGGTCGACAAACGGGATCACCGGCTGGAGGTTGTAAGGGTTCTCCGACAGCCGCGCCTTGAGATGCTCCAGGCACTGGACCGGATCGAGGCGCGGCTCGTCGAGAGCGACGCTTTCGAAGACCTCCCGATCGACGAGGAGGCTGACCAGGCACGGCCGGATCGGCTGACCGGTCGCGGGATCAGTGTTGCGGACGTGGCCGTTGATGGCGATGACCTCGACCGCTTCGGCTGTGGTGAGGGCCGCTGCGTAGTACGTGACGCAGAGCGCCAGGCGCGCGACGGCGTCCCGGTAGATGTCGTGGATCTCTGACTCGCGCCGGGGAACCGCGACTATCTCGTTCTTCGCCGCGACGTAGCGGAACGCCTTGTCGGTCGGAACGCCTTCGGTACGTGGCAGATCGACGACGACGGTCAGTCGGCGAGCGTCGGGGGAGTAGGCGACTTCGGGGTGTGCACGCTTCAGGAACGACCGCTCGGCGAGGGTTCGGGCTATGCGGTCGGCGTAGGTCTGCGCTTGGCTTGCTGCTGCTGGCTCTGCCTCTGCCTCCGCGCCCACTTCGAGCGGCTCCAGCCCGCGATCGCGATCCGTCAGGATGCTGCCGATCGCTCGAACTCTTCGCTCGATCTCGGCGGTGCGTTCCGCAGCTTCGTCCTTGAGTCGTTGAACAGCGCGGATCCGTTCTTCGCGAGCAGCATCGCGTTCACGTGCCGAGGCTTCGCGTGCCTCGGCCCGCTGACGCAGCGTCTCCCGCTTCTCCATCTCGCGCAGGACCTGCTGCACCTGCCGGGCGTCGGCCGCCTGCTGCCGCTTGGCCAAGTCCTCCGCGGCTCGCTGCGCCTGCCGTGCGGCTGCCGCCTCCCGCCGAGCGGCGGCGCGCCTCTCCTTCTCCTCAGCCGCCTGCGCAGCCTTCTCCAACGCGGCCTTGTGCGCCGCCCTCCGTTGCTGCGCCTCGAAAAGCTGCCGCGCGACACCCTTCGGCTTCGACCCCGCCACGAAGCCCCTCTCCCCGGTACCGCCCCACTACAATCGCCACCAGCGGAACACCGCACAACGGCGCCGAAACCACTGGCCCCGGCGCCGCGTGACATCGGGGGTGGGACATGTACGCCGAGGAGCGTCAGCAGCACATCCTGGCGCAGGCACGCGCCGACGGGCGCGTCGACGTGGTGGGCCTGGCCGAGGCGCTGGCCGTCACCACCGAGACCATCCGGCGGGACCTGACCGTGCTGGAGCGCGCGGGGGTGGTGCGGCGCGTGCACGGCGGTGCGATTCCCGTCGAGCGGCTCGGGTTCGAGCCGGGCGTGGCTGCCCGGGACGCGGTCATGACCGGCGAGAAGGAGCGCATCGCCAAGGCGGCGCTCGCCGAGCTGCCTGAGGAGGGTTCGGTCATCATCGACGCCGGGACCACGACGGGCCGTCTGGTCGAGATCCTGCCGATGGATCGGGAGCTCACCGTCGTCGTCAACGCGCCGGCCTTCGCCGCGCAGCTCGCGACCCGCTCCAACCTGACGGTTCTGATGCTCGGCGGGCGCATCCGGGGGCGCACGATGGCGGCTGTCGACGACTGGGCGCTGGCTCCGCTGTCGCAGCTGTGTGTGGACGTCGCGTTCCTGGCGACCAACGGAGTCTCCGTGGCGCGCGGGCTGACCACGCCCGACATCACCGAGGCGGCGGTTAAGCGCGCGATGATCGGTGCGGCGCGCCGTACCGTGCTGCTCGCCGACCACAGCAAGGTCGGGAACGACTGCATGGCGCGCTTCGGCGGACTGGCCGATGTCGACCTGTTCATCACCGACACCGGCCTGGACGAGGAGACCGCTGCCGATTTCGGCGACGCCGGGGTGCGGGTCGTCCGGACGTGATCGTGATCGGCACGTGATCGCCGCGCTCGCCCTCAGCGCCTGATCGCCTTCGATGAGGAAGCTGGCCCGGGCGCCGTGAGCGCACCGTGAACGGTGCCCGGGCCAGCGGCTTTAGACGCGGACAGCGTCCGCGGTGGCGGGCTCACCACGGTGGCGGACTCACCATGGCGAGCGGAGCCACGGGCTGTCCGGCTTGCTCAGCAACGATTTCCCGCTGCTGGTGTACCTCCGGAAGTCGGCGCTGATCTCCTGCGCGTCGAAGCCGGCGTTGCTCTGCCACAACACCCGTCCAGCGAGGAATCCGAGCTGGAACTCCTCCCACGACGGGTATTCGGGCTGCGCCATCTGCACCGCCGCGTCGATCGCCGCCCACGCCTCGTCCGGGTGCAGAAACCCGGCGTCCACGATGAACCGGCTCACGTGCACCACTCGCGCCGCATCCCATGCGGCGATGCTCTCGACCGTCCGCCGCGGGTGGTTCGCCTGCATCATCGCCCGCGACGGCCACGCGGACTGGAAGTAGGTCAACGCCACATCCGGCCGCTCGCCCCGCTGGATCGCGATCGCGGGGATCTCCCGCGTGGCCTGCTCGATCCGGTCCCGCTCCTCGGCGGCCGTGAGGTCCCAGCCCGCGTTCAGGTACCCGCGCACGCAGCCATAGATGCCGCGATGGCCGCCGCCGTCGAGGAGGAAGCGGTAGGCGGCGCGGGCGGACTGGGCGTCGTGCACGTCCCAGGACTGGTCGAGCACGCGGGCGGCGGCGAGGGCGTCGGCGCCGGTGGTGAGGGCGTTGACCGGCAGGCTGTCCCCGGCCGCGTACGGCGCCCCGAGCGCCAGCCCGCGCTCCTGCCGCTGGGTCAGCGCAGGCACATCGGGCAGCACTGTGAAGCCTGAGTCGACCATGCTCTTCAACTTGGCCAGGATGCCCACGCGTATTTCCCCTCCGATGACCGGACACGGGACCTTAACCCGCTCCCCGATGAGGGCACACCGGCAGAAATACCCGCAGCGGCCATAGAAGCCGGAACTCTCACCTATGCCGCGTAGCCTGCTCCACGATCGCGTCCAGGCTCGCCGAGTGTGCTCCGCGCCAGTACGCGCGGCCGCAGGACTCGCATTCGGCGAAGGCGTCGTACGACTTCGCCGTGCCGCTCTCCAGCCGGTTCCGCATCTCCTCCTTCGGCACCGGCCGCAGCACGCCGTTGCACGCGGTGCATCGCGTCCAGGGCGCCAGCTCCGGCTGGAAGCGGTCGAGGATCTCGTCGAGCTGCACCGCCGGCTTGTGGCTGTAGACGTACGCCCCGGCGAACAGCTCGCGCCGGTGCAGCAGGCCCCGGTCGCGGGAGAGCATCACGCGCTGCTCCCGCGCCGAGCGGGTCGCCAGTGCCGCGTCGCCGATGTCGGGGGTCTCGTACGCGGCGTCGATGCCGAGCACCCGCAGCCGGCGTGCGAGTGTGCCGAGGTGGATGTCGAGCAGGAAGCGGAGCGGGCCCGGGACCTGCTGTGGGAAGCCGAGCTTGCGGACCTCGATGTGCTCCCCGGAGACCGGGATGTGCCCGGCCTGCGCGGGGCGCCCGTCCACCAGCAACTCGCCGACCTCGGTCAGCGGCACGCCGAGCGCTTCGACGACGTGCCCGAGGCTCGAGGTGGCGTCGGTCTCGACAGAGGCGCCCGGCCTCCGGTTCGCCGCCGCGACGAAGATGTGCAGCCCGGGATCGAACGTGAGAGTGATGTCCGCTTTCGCCACGGGCCCAGCATGCCAGCGCCTTGATCGCCGGACCACTCGTTTCCGGACCCGGCGGCACAGCGGGGCTCATCACATTCGACAGCGTTCACCGGCATGCGGCCTCATCAGCCGGTACCCGCCGCCTCCGCCTCGGAACTCGGCGCCGCATACTTCATGATCCACTCCACCAGCGGGGTGATCGCCCGCCAATCCTTCCTCACCACCCCCACGAACCCCGCGCCGCCGGCCTCCGCCGGCGCGACTGCCCGCCCCGCCGTGATGTACTCCCGCCGCATCAGCTCCAGGCGCGGGTGGTCCGCCGGCACACCGCGCGGTCGCGTCCGCACTTGTGCGCCGCCGATCTCCAGCCCGCGCTTCTCCAGCTTCGCGACGATCGCCTCCAAGTCCGCACCCGCTACGTCCTGGTCGATCGCCGCGCGGAACCGCTTCGTCTGATCCCGCTGTTGTGTGTGGAAGCCGCCGCCGACGTAGATCCCGTCGGCGTCCAGCGAGAGGTAGTAGCCGACTCCTGGTGCGACGTTCAGCAGCGCGCCCTGGTGCGTCTTGTACGGCGACTTGTCCTGGCTGAAGCGGATGTCGCGGTACGGACGGAACATGCTCGGCTTCGCGTCGAACTCCGGTGCCAGCTGCTCCAGCAGCGCCTGCATGGGCTCGCGCACCGCGCGCTCGTAGACCTGCTTGTGCCCGTTCCAGTAGTCCTTCGAGTTGTCGGCGGCGAGCCCGAGATAGAAGTCGTAGGCCTCATCGCCGAACCCTGCGAACGCTCCCTGCCCCGTCGTCATGCCGCCATCGAAGCACGCCGCGCCCCCGGCCGTCCCCCGCCGTCACCCATTCGGACGGCCCGCCCGAGCCTGCCCGGATGCGCACCGCGCCTGCCCGCCCCAGCCTGGCAACCATGAGCGAGCACACCTACCGCGTCACCGAGATCGTCGGCTCCTCGCACGAGGGCATCGACGCGGCGATCCGCAACGGCATCAAGCGCGCCGGAGCCACCCTGCACAAGCTGGACTGGTTCGAGGTGACCGAGATCCGCGGCCACCTGGAGGACGGCGAGGTCGCGCACTTCCAGGTCGGCCTGAAGGTCGGCTTCCAGATCGACGAGGCGGACTGACGCCGGACCGACCATCGACGTGAAAGCACGTGCGCCGCCACCCCGCGCCCCGGCGCGGAGCAGCGGCGCCGCCTCATGCCCTCAACCGTTCTGCCACAAGTAGTCGAGCACCTCGTCCAGCCTCGCCGTCGCCATCGCGATCACCGAATCGCCGGCGCCGTAATACAGTCGCAGCTCGCCGCTGACCTCGTCGTGCACGATCCCCGTCGGGAACACCACGTTCGGCACGTCCCCGCGCGTCTCGTACTCCGCGGCCGGCCCCATCACCCACGACGGGGAACGCCGGACGACCCGCGCGGGGTCGTCCAGGTCGAACAACACCAGGCCGGCGCGGTACAGGGGGCCGGCCGGCATCTGCTTGACGCCGTGGTAGATCGCCAGCCAGCCGTGCTTGGTCTCGATCGGGGCCGGGCCCAGGCCGATGCGCGCGGCGTCCCACCAAGGGCCCTCGCGGCTGGCCATCACCGGCTCCGGAGCGCTCCAGTGGTGCAGGTCCGTGGTGCGGGACAGCCAGATGTTGCCGCGGTTGCCGTACCGGGAGCTGACCGGCCGGTGGTAGAGCACGAACTCGCCGTTGACCCGGCGCGGCAGCAGCGCCGCGTCCTTGTCGTCGGGCGGCATCACCGGCCCCAGCTTCTCCACCGACTGGAAGTCCTCGGTGGTGGCCAGGGCGACACAGGGTCCTGACGGGCCGTACGCGGTGTACGCGATCACGTACTTCTCCAGCTCGGGCACCCACGTCACCCGGCAGTCCTCCACGCCCCACATCGACGTGTGGTCGCCCGGGTCCTCGGCCAGCAGCGGCTTGGGCTCCACCCGCCAGTCGCGCACGCCGTCGGAGGAGCGCGCGACGGTCAGGTGGGAGATCCCGCGCGCGTCCTCCACCCGGCACAGCAGCACGGTCTCGCCGCCGTGGCTCGCCGCGCCGGGGTTGAACACCGTGTTCACCCGGTAGGGCCAGTCCCGTGCGGTGAGTATCGGATTGGCCGGGTCCCGTCGGAACAGGTCCCTGATGCTCTCGTCTTTGGTCGGCAACGCCGTATCCCCCTCATGGTGTCTTGGCGATTTCCCTCAGTCGGCCAGCCCCGCCCTGATCAGTCCCAGGCGAGCCTGGTGGTAGGCCAGCGTCGACTCGGCCCCCTGGTTCAGGTTCGTGTCCACGGCCTGCAGCCCGTCCCGGCACCCGCCGGAACCGGCGTCGTACAACGGCTGCCCAAGCCGGTTGTCCCCCAGGAACCACGCAAAGGAACGTCGCGCGAACTCCGCGTAGCGGTCCCACCGGGTCACGCGCCACGCTTGTGCGCCCGCTTCCACCAGGGCCGCGGCGTCGATAGGCTGCTCGTCCCCCTCGTAGGCCGGACGGGGCATTCCCTTACGCCGCCACGCGTTCCCGACCAGCGTCAACCGCGCCTGCTCGGCGTCCCCGGCCGAACCCAGCCCGACCTGGTCGAAGTACCAGTCCAGCGCGCGAAGGCCCCGGCCGGCCATGGCCGCGTCCCCGGCTCGCGCACCGCCGGCCAGCAGCGCCTGAGCCAGCCGCGCGTTGTCGTAGGAGAGCTGCTCCTCGAACCACGGCCAGTCCTCGGTCGCATAGTCCTGCCATGCGCCGTCCAGCCGCGACAGGCACAGCTGAAGCTCCGCCGTCGGCTCCGGAATCCGCACCAGCCCGAGCACCGCGTACGCCATGCTCCGCAAGCTCGTCAGGCCCCTGACCGCGGGCAGCGCGTCCAGCAGCTGGTCGGCCGCGCGCTCCCGGAACTTGTCCGGCACGGCCGGGCCGGCCGCGATCTCCCCGAGCGCCCAGATCAGGCGCCCGACGTGGTCCCCGGAATGCGGCTCGTCGAGCCAGCGGCCGTCCGCGGTCCGCATGTTCCGGGCCGCCCGCGCGACCGGATCGTAAGCCTCCTGCAGGAATTCCAGGCTGGTGTCGAGCCAGGTGTGCGGAGTCGCCCCGCGCAACGCCTGCGGCTGCTCCGCGCACAGCCCGGCCGCGACGATCGCCAGGCGCGCGACGTCGTCCACACAGTGGCCTGATTCCGGATCCGGCCGCTTGCCCTGGCCGAACTGCACGATCCCGCCGGAGTCGGTGAGCCGGCCCAGGTACTTCAGCTTCAGCTTCGGCGGCTGGACGCCTCCGGCCGGGCCTTCGAGCCGGCGCTGCGCGGCGCAGGCCCGCACGATCGCGGCGAAGCGCTTGGCGACCGCGTCCCAGTGCAGATCGGCGCCGCGCTCGGCCGCCGTCCGGCTCGCGGCGGCCATCCGCGCGCTGTCTCCGAGCAGGGTGCGCAGCGCTCCGGCGAAGGACTCCGCGTCCTCCGGCGGAACGGTGATCCCGGCTCCGTCACCGAGCATGTCCACAGCGTAGTGGTAAGCCGTCGACACCACCGGCTTTCCGGCGGCGACAGCGAAAGTCAGCGCTCCGGAAGAAATCTGCTCGCGTGAGCGGTACGGGGTGCAGAAGATCTCGGTCTGCGCCAGGATCGCGCCGATCTCGTTCTCGGTCAGGAAACTGTCCAGGAACGCCACCCGGTCGGCGACACCGGCTTCCTTGGCCGCCCGCATCAGGCTCTCGCGATAGTCCTCGCCGCTGAGCCGGACGATCTCGGGGTGCGTCGATCCGGCGATCAGGTACGCGGCGTCCGGGTGCTCCTCGGCGATCAGCCCGAGGGCCTCGATCGCGGTCTGCAGGCCCTTGCCGGGCGAGATGAGCCCGAACGTCGACAGCAGCCGCCGGCCCAGTAGCCCGTCGAGGGTCCGCCGAACCTCCAGGCCGATCTCGTGCGACGCGTCGAAGTTCGTGACCGGCTCCGGGGCGCCGTGCGGGACGTAGACGATCCGGTCCGGCGGAGCGATTCCGGTGCGCATGATCAGCGTGCGCGCCGTCTCGGTGAAGACCGTGACCGCCGCGGCGTCCCGGCACAGCCGGTTCAGCGTCGAGGCCTGGCTCCAGGTCGGCTCGGACAGCACCGTGTGCAGCGTCACGAGGTAGGGCACGCCACGCCGTACCAGTTCCGCGGCGAAGCTGGTGATCCAGGCCCCGTCGTGGCCGCCGAAGATCCCGTATTCGTGCTCGATGACGACGGCGTCGACGCCGGACTCGGCCAGGCGCGCGGCGGCCCGGCGGTAGCTGGGGTAGGAGTCCTGCTCGATGACGGTGGACACCTCGGGCGGGTAGGCCAGGCCGTCCCGGTCCAGGGCGCAGATCTCGACGGCCACATCCGGGGCCGCCTGGGCCAGCGCCGTGGTCAGATCCTGCGAGAACGTCGCGATGCCGCAGCGCCGCGGCGCGTAGGTGGAGACGATCGCCAACCGGGTCCCCAGTGGCGGATGAGTCTCGGGCATGCCTTCACCTTCCAGTCCATGGTCCGCGAACGGCGCTGGCGCACGGCGCTGGGAGCCCGGCGGCTGCGCGGAGGCTTCGGTCGGATGACTGTGCAATGGGGCCAAAGATGATTGAACAACATCCAGCGTCGCATCCGGATGTTTCGTGACGGAAACAACATTCTGAGACAGGACGATGAAAACCCCTGTGATCGTCCGTGAGCTGAGATACGGGGCAGATGGGACTGAGGCGGGAAACCGGGTGCTACCGCTGTAACCAGGTCAATTCGTCCTGGCCGCGCGGCGTGAGGCGCACGCTGCGCGGGACGCGGCCGCGCGCGAGGTATCCGAGCTCGAAGAAGCGATCGGTCACCGCGGTGCCCAGCGGCCCGGCGAGGTGGTGCGCCTGCTCGGTCCAGTCGATGCAGTACCGCAGCGGCTTGTCGGTGCGCAGGACGGAGTCCTTGACGCCCCACTCGGCGGCCAGGGCTTCGCCGCCCTCGTCGGTGAGCCGGTACAGGTCTTTGCGGCCCGGCGCGGACAGCCGGTCGACCGGGTCGTCGGCATGATGGACGCCGTCGCCGCCGACGATCCACTTCTGGTCGAGCATGCCGCGGAACAACCGCACGCCGAGTTCGCCGGCCAGGTGGCGGTAGCAGGTGCGCGCACTGCGCAGGGCCGCCGCACGCGTGTGGGCCCGAAGCGACGTGACCGGTTCGCGCGGTGCGAGGCGGGCGAGGGCTTCCAGGACGCCTTCGACGTCGCCGCTCGCCAGCCGGTAGTAGCGGTGCCGTCCCTGCTGCTGTGCGGTGACGAGCCCGTGGCCGAGCAGAATCGCGAGATGGTTGCTCACCGTCGAGGCCGAGACCCCCGCCTCCTCGGCGAGCCGCCCCGCCGGAAGCGCGCGTCCGTCGGCCAGCGCCATGAGCACACGCACCCGGCGCGGATCCGCGAAGGCCGTCGCGACCTGCGCGATCTCGGGATCACCGCCGGATGCCGTGGGCATACCTCGATCGTAGGCACGAAATACTTCGACGCTCGCTGAAACGTCCCGGGCCCACGATCGAGGTATGCGAAACGAACACACGAGTCGGACGCTGACCTTGGGTTTGTGCGGCGGGTACTTCCTGGTGCTGCTGGACGTGACGGTGGTGAACGTCGCACTGCCCAGTATCAGTGCTGCGGTGCGAAGCGCCTCCATAACGGGTGGCGGTGGGAGACGGGTGGGCGGGACGCAGCTGCAGGTCGGGGCATCGGGCCTGGCGTGGGTGGTGGACGCCTACACGGTGCCGCTCGCCGCGCTGCTGCTGGCCTGCGGCGCGATCGGCGACCTGCTGGGCCACCGGCGGGTGGTGGTCGCGGGCTTCGCGGGATTCGGGGCCGCGTCGGTGGTCTGCGCGCTGGCGCCGGGGCTGGGGGTCCTGGTCGCCGGACGCGCGGCGCAGGGCGTGTGCGCGGCGCTGATGCTGCCGGGGACGCTCGCGCTGCTCGCGGACACGGCACCGAGCGAGGCGGCACGGACGCGAGCGGTGGGCCTGTGGGCGGCGGTCGGCGGGGCGGCGCTGCCGGCGGGGCCGCTGGTCGGCGGGCTGCTGGTGGAGACGGGGGAGTGGCGGGCGGTCTTCTGGGTCAACGTGCCGGTGATCGTGCTGGCTTTGGGTGCGGTGCTGCGGGGGTCTTCGGTTTCGGGGGCGGCTGTCGGTGCTGGATCCCGAACCGGTGCCGAGCCGGCGGCTCGATCTGCCCGTCATGCATCGGCCGGCGATGCGGAGTCCGGGCTCGGCGCGGTGCCGGCGGCCGGATCTGCCCACCCGGCGTCGGCGCGTGATGTTCCCTGGTCAGGCGCCGCAGCGCTCGTAGTGACTCTGGCTTGTGCCGTGACCGCTGTGGTCCAAGTGCGCGATGAGGCGCTCCTGAGCGTGATCATGCTCGCGGTGACCGTGGTGGCTGCCGTGGCCTTCCGTTCATTCGAGCGCCATGCCGTCCGGCCGTTGCTTCAGGTTGAGCCCTTGGCCCGCCGTCCGCTGGCCGCCGCGTGCGCAGTCGCCGGCCTCATGAACTTCTGCGTCCTCGGCTCGCTCTTCCTGATGACCCAAGTCCTCCAGGACACCGACCGTCTCAGCCCTCTGCGAGCTGGCGTCCTCCTCCTGCCCGGCATGCTCCCGCTGCCCCTGCTCGGCACCACCGCGGGCCGCCTCACCACTGGCTTCGGCCCCTGGCGTACCAGCGCTCTCGGTCTGTTCCTCGCCGCCGCGGGCTTTCTCGGCATCGCCGCTGCCGTCAACGGTCCCGACCTCGCCTTGCTCCTTCCGGCGCTCGCGGTCTGGGGCATCGGGCTCAGCATCCTGACACCGGCGGTCGTCGCCGCCGCGATCCAGGCCCTGCCGTCGGCCACCGGATTCGCTTCCGGTGCCGGCAACACCGCTCGGCAGACCGGCGCGGCGCTCGGCGTCGCGGTGTTCAGCGCCTTGGCCGGCGACGCGTCCGCCCACACTTTCGCCCACCACGCCGAGTGGCTGCTCGTCGCCGCCGCCTTCGCCTTTGTCGCGGCAGGCGTCTTCGCCCACGTGTTCGCCCGCGTCTCCCGCGGCGCATCGGGCTGCAAAAGCGTGATCCCGGCGCGGCCGAAGCCGAACCGGGACCTCGCTTCGTCGGGGAGGCCCTCTCTCCCCGAAGCTTTATCGCAGGGTGCTCACTCGCCCCCGAACATCGGGTAGGTCCAGGACGGGTCCGGCTTCACCGGAGGCGGCGAGGTCACCTGGTTGTAGTGGCCGGTCGCGATCTGCCCGAAGTTCGCCATGGCCGGCGAGGTCGGGTCGAAGTAGTAGTCGTGCGCGGCCACCAGGCCGGTGGGGCCGACGCCGCCGTTGAAGACGTGCGCGCCGAAGGCCGGGGTGACCGGGTCGGTGTCGTGGAAGCCCTCGGCCCACACGATCGGGTCGTTGTCGTCGCGCGTGGCCCACACGTGCGCGGTGCCGCCCGGGACGTGCATCGCCGCGGCGTTGTCGACGTCGATGCCGGGGCTGGCCGCCAGGACGACGTCGTCGGCGCGCAGGCCGCCGGGGGCCTGGGTGGCCTCGCCGACGACGGTGGTGCCGTAGCTGTGGCCGATCACCGTGGTGTGCATCGGGTCGCTCGGGTCGTGGGTGGCGTACAGACCCTGCTGGAAGTTGTCCAGGACCGGCGCACCGTCCTTGGCGGGGGCGTCCCAGAACGCGCCGGGGACCGTCGCCGGGGCGTTGTAGTTCATCCACGCGACCGCCGAGGTGGAGTGGTTCGGGTCGGCGTTGTGCGCGGAGGTGACGATGGTGTCGGCGGCGGTCGTGTACTGGTTCACGTGGTCGGCCGACAGGTCGGTGCTCACGCCGGGGACGACCGTCACCACGTTGTCGGACGTGTCCGGGTTGCCGCTGGCGACGATCGCGTGCCCGATGCCGTTGGTGTCGATGCCGAGCAGGTACTTCTGCGGCGTGCCGTTGCTCCCGCCGTCGTCGAGCACCTTCTGCAGCGCGTTCATCCCGTCGAGCTTCTTCTGCAGGTCGCCGATCTGCTTCGACTGCTCCGCGGCGGCGAAGGGGTATTCGTCGTACGGGTTGGTCGGCGTGTTCTTCAGATCGGTGATCTGCTGCTGGGTCTGCGTCTGCAGGTTGGACAGCACGGTCCGGTTGGCGGTGTCGCGCACGGTGTCCGGCACGCCGTCCATCGCCCCGATCTTCGTGGGATCGGAGGCCACCAGCGCCGCCTGCTGGTCGCTGCTCAGGCCGTTCCACCACTTGTTGACGTCGGCGGGACTGGTCCCGGCCGTCGGCGTGGACGGCAGCGTCCCCCCGATACCCAGGCTCGCGAAGCTGTCGGAGACCATGGCGTCCAGCGACGCGTAGTCACTGGCGCAGCACTGCAGCGCACCGTTCAGGTTGCCGAACAAGCCCATGCCGGAAGTCAGGGAACTGAGCAGGTTGTCGTGCAACTGCCCGTTGACCGACCCGACCAGCGCCCCGATCTGCCCGAACGCCTCGCCCTCCAGCACCAGCGCCCCGAGCTCGCCCAGCGCACCGGTCCCGGTGCCGAACAGACCCGCCAGGTCCGAAGTGACCGTGCTCATCAGCGGCAGGTCGATGCTGAAGGCACCTGCTGTGTCGGCCACGCTGTCTCCTTGCCCGTTTCCGGTGGTGTCCGGCACAGCATGACGGTCGGGGGCGGGGTGCTGCGAGGGGAGAAGTACCCACTGGGGGGTGGGTTTTTGGGGTGGGGGTGGGGGCGAGCGGGCGAGTACCCCCAGCGTCAGCCTTCTCCGAAGGTAACCCCGTTCGCCGCCGTTCGGTCGCCGCGCCGCCCGTGCCCCGATTCCCAGATTTCCAGAACGTTACCCCGTCGTTATTGCCCAGCCGCCCGGCCGGGTGTTGACTGCTCCCCGGAACCGGTTTCGGAACCGGTGCCGTAAGCGGTCGCGAGACCGGTTCCGGTACCGACCGGGCCGTTTGCGGGTACAGCACCACGCGCCATCGCGCGGCACCATGCACTCAGCACACAGCGATCAGCGCACGCAACAATCAGCTCTGACGCACTGAAGTACTCAGCACACCGCACCGAAGCACCGAAGCACCGACACTTCCCGTTTCGGCACCAAGCCATCCGAAAGGCGCCGTTCATGCCGATCACCATCGCCGACGTCGCGGCCCGGGCCGGGGTCAGCAAGACCACGGTCTCCCGCGTCCTCAACGGCAAGGGCGAGCTCGACGCCTCCACCGTGGCGCGGGTGCGGCTCGTCATCGACGAACTCGGCTACGTCCCCAGTGCGCGGGCCGTGTCCTTGGCGCGCGGGCGCACCGGCGTCATCGGCATGCTCGTGCCCTCGCTCACCTGGCCTTGGATCGGCGAGGTGATCCAGGGGGCGGTGGACGTGGTGGAGAGCGGCGAGTTCGGGGTCATGCTCTTCACCTGCAACCAGGGTGACGAGTCCATGCGGCGCTTCGCCAGCCAGGTCAACGCCAAGGCCTTCGACGGGCTGCTGGTCATCGAGCCCGAGGGGACCCTGGACTACATCACCGAGCTGCACACCGGTGGACTGCCGGTGGTGCTGATCGACGACCGGGAGAGCCGGCCGCAGTTCGCCTCCGTCGCCACCACCAACCGCGCCGGGGGCCGGCAGGCCGCGCACCACCTGTTGGAGATCGGCCGCCGACACCCGCTGGTGGTCACCGGCAAACTGGGTTTCGGCTGTGTCACCGAACGCCTCGAGGGCTTCGCCGAGGCCTTCGAGCAGGCCGGGCATCCGCTGCCGGCCGCAGCCGTGCTGGAGGGCGACTTCAGCATCGCCTCGGGCCACGCCGCAGTGGCGCGGGCCGTGGCGGACGGGGTCGAGTTCGACTCCGTGTTCGCGCACAACGACCTCTCCGCTGCGGGCGCCCTGCAGGCGCTGAGAGAGGCCGGAATCGCGGTGCCGGGGGACGTCGCCGTCGTCGGGTTCGACGACGTCGAGTTCACCGCGTTGACCGAGCCGCCGCTGACCACGGTCCGCCAGCCCCTGCGGGAGCTGGGGGCCACCGCGGCCCGGCTGCTGACGGCTCATCTCGGCGGCGAGCCACTGCCGGCCGAGCCGGTCGTCATCCCGACCGACTTCGTCGTCCGGGGCTCCACCGCACCACAGAGCTAGCTCAGGACCACATCAGGACCTCGATCCCGTTTCGATCCGCTCGGCACGCGCCCGCCAGGGCCGCGCCGCGATACCGCACACCCTGGCACGGGGCGTGCGGCAAGGATCGCCTCACTTGGAGGAGAAGCAATGACCCTCGCGACACCCGGCACCGCAGCCCGGCGACCGCTGGCCGCGCTGTTGGCCGCGGGCCTGGCCGTCACCCTGGCCGCCGGTTGCGGCAGCAGTAAGGGCAGTGCGAGCTCGGGCGGCGGCAGCGGCAAGACCGTGCTGAACATCGGCATGCCCGACGGCGCGACCCTGCCCGCCAACAACAACCCCTTCCTGGACTCCTCGTTCGCCAAGAAGCTCGGCTACACCTGGCTGATCTGGGAGCCGCTGGCCATGCAGGACGAGGCCAAGCCGGACCAGGACCCGCAGCCGTGGCTGGCCACCAAGTGGGAGTGGGCGCCGGACTACAGCAAGGTGACCCTGACCGTCCGCGACGGCGTGAAGTGGTCCGACGGCACCCCGATGACCGCCGACGACGTCGCCTACTCCTTCCAGATCATGAAGGACCACAAGGACGTCGACTACTACTCCCTGCCCATCACCGGTGTGACGACCAGCGGCAACCAGGTCACGGTCTCCTTCGACGGCTCGCAGTACGTGAACCGCACGAAGATCCTGTCCACCCAGGTGATCAACAAGAAGCAGTGGTCCGCGATGGCCGACCCGTCCAAGGACACGGTCGCCAGCCCGGTCGGCACCGGCCCGTTCACCATCAAGACCACCACGCCCTCCACGGTCACCGTCGCCGCGCGCGGCGACTACTGGGGCACCGCGCCGAAGGTGAAGACGATCAACTTCACCACCTACAGCTCCAACGACACCATGGGAGCGGCGCTGACCTCCGGCGCGGCCGAGTGGAGCTACTACTTCATGTCGGACGCCAAGAGCACCTTCGTGGCCAAGGACCCGGCGCACTACAAGCTCTACTTCCCGGCCCAGCTCTCCGCCGACGGCCTGTGGTTCAACACGACCAAGAAGCCGTTCGACAACCCGCACCTGCGCCGTGCCATGAGCATGGTCATCAACCGGTCGGACATCTTCAACCAGGGTGAGGCCGGCTACTTCAAGCCCGAGATCTCCAACATCACCGGTGTCCCGACACCGCAGGGCGAGCCGTACATCGCCTCGCAGTACAAGGGGATCGCGCCGACCACCGGCGTGGACGCGGCGAAGAAGGAGCTGACCGACAACGGCTTCACCTACAACGGCAGCACCCTGATGGACCCGACCGGCAAGCCGGTGACCGTGACCATGACCGACCCGGCGGACTGGAACGACTACCAGACCGACCTGGAGATCATCAAGGACAACCTGGCGACCATCGGCATCACCGCCACGGTCGACAAGGCCAACGACGACGCCTGGTTCGACAACATCGCCAAGGGCAACTTCGAGGCGGCGCTGCACTGGACCAACTCCGGGACCACGCCGTACGACATGTACGACCAGATCATGGACTCGGCGGGCCTGGAGCCGATCGGCACCGCGGCCACCGGCGACTTCGGCCGGTACCAGAACCCCGCGGCGGACGCGGCGCTGAAGGCGTACTCCAACGCCACCGACGACGCCAGCCGCAAGACGGCGATGGACAACCTGGAGCAGCTCTTCGTCCAGGAGATGCCGATGATCCCGACCTCGGCCGGCAACCTCGGCGCGGAGTTCTCCTCGAAGAACTGGACGGGCTGGCCCAGCGCGGACAACGCCTACGAGGCGCCGCAGCCGACCCGCTGGGGCATGGAAGACATCGTCCTGCACCTGACCCCGTCCTCCTGATCGGCCCGGCCGAGCACAAGCCACTGTGAACCAGGTCCGGGCGGCAGCGTTGAGGGGCGCTGCCGCCCGGCCCGTGGAAGGAACGCATCCATGACGGCGCTTGACCACGAGGTGGTCCTCGAAGCCGAGGCGCTGACCAAGCACTTCCCGGTGCGGGCGCGCGGCCGCGCGGCCCTGACCCGCGTGCCGAAGGTCGTGCACGCGGTCGACGACGTCTCCCTGAGCCTGCGCCGGGGCCGGGTCACCGCGCTGGTCGGCGAGTCCGGCTCCGGCAAGTCCACGGTCGCCCGCCTGCTGGCGCAGCTCTACCCCCGCACCGGCGGGGACATCAGGATCGGCGGGGAGTCCACCGCGGTCAAGGGCGGTCGGCAGTTCAAGGCGTACGCGCGCCGGGTCCAGCTGATCTTCCAGGACCCGTTCGCCTCGCTGAACCCGGTGCACACCGTGCGCCACCACCTGACCCGCGCCCTGAAGATCCACGGCCGGTACAGCGGCGAGGAGTCGCTGGCCGAGCTGCTGGGCCGGGTGCAGCTGACGCCCGCGTCGCTGTACCTGGACAAGTACCCGCACGAGCTGTCCGGCGGACAGCGGCAGCGGGTCTCGATCGCCCGCGCGCTGGCCGCCGACCCCGAAGCCCTGCTCGCCGACGAGCCGGTGTCGATGCTGGACGTCTCGATCCGCCTCGGCGTGCTGAACCTGCTGGCGGACCTGAAGGAGCGCCTGCACCTGGCAGTGCTCTACATCACCCACGACATCGCCTCGGCGCGCTACTTCGCCGACGAGACGCTGGTGATGTACGCCGGGCGGATGGTCGAGGGCGGCGACTCCGAGACCGTGACGCAGAACCCCGCGCACCCGTACACGCACCTGCTGGTCCACTCGGCGCCGGATCCCGAGCGCGTCCGCGGCGGATCGCTGGTGGAGGACGACGAGGACAGCGGCGAGCCGCCGAGCCTGATCGACCCGCCGGCCGGCTGCCGGTTCCACCCGCGCTGCCCGAAGGCGATGGACGTGTGCCGGGTCAAGGTGCCGGAGCGGACGCTGGTCGGCGACGCGCCGGATCACTGGGTCGCCTGCTGGCTGTTCGGCGACGAGGGCACGGATCAGAATGCGAAGGCGACCGGGATTGCCGAGGGCTCCGCGCCCGCTGAAAGCTTCGCGACCGCCGAGATCGCAGAGCCCGAAAACGTTGTCGCCGAGACCGCGACCACCGAGCCCGAGCCCGAAGCGCCCGAACACGTTGTCGTCGGCACCGAGCCCGAGCCCGAAGCGCCCGAACTCGAAGGGGCCGAGCCGTGAAGTACTTCCTGCGCCGCCTGGGCTTCTACCTCTTCACGCTCTGGGCCGCCATCACCATCAACTTCTTCATCCCCCGGATGATCCCCGGCAACGCCGTCGACTCCCTGCTCGCGCAGCGCCGCGGCGAGGTCGACAGCCAGGCCGTGCAGTCCCTGAACATCCTGTTCGGCCTGGACAAGCACCAGAGCCTGGCCTCGCAGTACTGGGACTACCTGGTCCAGCTCTCGCACGGCGACCTGGGCATCAGCTTCGGCAACTTCCCCGAGCCGGTGACCACGGTCCTGGGCTCGGCGCTGCCCTGGACGCTCGGGCTGATCGGCACCACCACGATCCTGTCGTTCCTGATCGGCACCCTGCTCGGGGTCTTCGCCGGCTGGAAGCGCGGAACGTGGGTGGACGGCCTGCTGCCGGCGACCTCGTTCCTGTCCTCGATCCCGTACTTCTGGCTCGGCCTGATCACCGTGGCCTGGCTGGCCGGCCCGCTCGGGCTGCCGACCTCCGGCGGCTACACGGTCGGCAACATCCCGGGCTGGAACATCGCCGGGGACATCCTCAACCACATGATCCTCCCCGCCCTGACGATCATCGTCACCTCGGTCGGCGGCTGGCTGCTGTCGATGCGGAACATGATGGTCACGGTCACCGCCGAGGACTACATCACCGTCGCGCACGCCAAGGGCCTGTCCGGGGCGCGCGTGATGACCAAGTACGCGGCCCGCAACGCGCTGCTGCCCTCGGTCTCCGGCTTCGGCATGGCCCTGGGCCTGGTGGTCGGCGGCACGTTCCTGGTGGAGCAGGTGTTCTCGCTGCCCGGCGTCGGGCTCCAGCTCATCAACGCCATCTCAGGGCACGACTACCCGCTGATCCAGGGCGTCTTCCTGATCGTGACGGTCGCGGTCCTCGCCGCGAACTTCCTGGCCGACCTCGCCTACATGGCGCTCGACCCGCGCACGCGGAAGGAGGGGTGACCCGATGAGTCAGCCAGTTGTGGTGTCCACGCAACCGACGGCGGCGGTGGCGCCCGGGAGGGCGAGAATCCGTTTCCGGATACCGAGCACCAAGGTCACGATCGGCCTCGCGATCCTGCTCATGTTCACCCTCGTCGCGTTCTTCGGTGACGCCCTGGCGCCCTACGACCCCTCCAAGCGCAGCAGCGACATCCTGCAGAGCCCCTCGGCCAAGCACTGGTTCGGCACCACCCACCTGGGCCAGGACATCTTCAGCCAGATCCTGGTCGGGACCCGCAGTGTGATGTTCGTCGGCTTCTTCGCCGGCATCCTGGCCACGGTGATCGCCGTGATCGTGGGCGTCACCTCCGGCTACCTGTCCGGCTTCTGGGGCGACTCGGTGTCCACGCTGTCGAACGTGTTCATCGTGATCCCGGCGCTGCCGCTGATCGTGATCGTCACCAACGTCATCCCGAACTCCGGGGACTGGGCGATCGCGCTGGTCATCGGCTGTACGTCGTGGGCCTGGGGCTCGCGACTTCTCAGAGCTCAGACACTGTCGCTGCGCAACCGCGACTTCGTGCAGGCCGCGAAGGCCAACGGCGAGTCGACGTGGCGCATCGTCACCGTCGAGATCCTGCCCAACCTCACCGCGATCATCGCCTCGTCGTTCATCGGCACCGTGATGTTCGCCGTGATGACCGAGATCGCGCTGGCCTACGTCGGCGTGTCGGGCATCTCGCAGTGGAACTGGGGCGAGGTGCTCTTCTGGGCGCAGGGCCAGCAGGCGCTGGCGATCGGCGCCTGGTGGTGGTTCGTGCCGGCCGGTCTGTGCATCGCGCTGCTGGGCACGGCGCTGGCGCTGGTGAACTTCGGCATCGACGAGATCGTCAACCCGCGGCTGCGCGGCGGCACCAAGGCCGTGGTCCGCACCGCCGACGGACGCAAGGCCCGCATGCGGATCGGATTCACCCCGGTGCTGACGCCGCGCACGGACATGGGAGAGGGAGGCGGCGGCCGATGAGCCCGGTCCTGGAGATCAAGGGTCTGTCCATCGACTACGGAGTCGGTGAGCAGGCGGTGCGCGCGGTCGACACCGTCGATCTGACGCTGAACCGCGGCGAGGTCCTGGGCCTGGCCGGCGAGTCCGGCTCGGGCAAGTCGACCCTCGCCTACGGCGCCACCCGGCTGCTGCCGCCGCCGGGGGCGGTGACCGGGGGATCAGTGCTCTACCATCCCGAGACCGGCGAGCCGGTCGACCTGCTGCGGATGACCGACAGCGAACTGCGCGCGTTCCGCTGGCGCGAGCTGTCGATCGTCTTCCAGGGCGCGATGAACTCGCTGAACCCGGTGGCCACCGTGGCCGCCCAGCTCACCGACGTCATCGCCGAGCACCGGCCGAAGTCGGCCAAGACCGAGCGCATGATCCGCGCCGCGGAGCTGCTGGCCCTGGTCGGCATCGCCAAGGACCGGCTGGACAGCTACCCGCACCAGCTCTCCGGCGGCATGCGCCAGCGCGTGATGATCGCGATGGCCCTGGCCCTGGAGCCGCGGGTGGTCATCATGGACGAGCCGACCACCGCGCTGGACGTGGTGATGCAGCGCCAGATCATGCGGCAGCTGTCCCGGCTCAAGGAGCAGCTGGGCTTCTCGGTCATCTTCATCACCCACGACCTGTCGCTGCTGGTGGAGTTCAGCGACCGGATCGCGATCATGTACGGCGGGCGCATCGTCGAGGAGGCGCCGGCCGTCGAGCTCTACGACAAGTCCCTGCACCCCTACAGCGACGGGCTCCTGCATTCCTTTCCGGCGCTGCGCGGTCCGCGGCGCGAGCTGTCCGGCATCCCCGGCTCGCCCCCGGACCTGCGCTCCATGCCGGCCGGCTGCGCGTTCCAGCCGCGCTGCCCGAAAGCCTTCGACCCCTGCGGCGAGTCGCCCCCGCCGCTGGTCCGGCCGGTCTCGGACCCGGGACGGTCCGTGGCCTGCTATTTGCACCCTTCTGCGTGAGCTGCCCCGCGTCAGCTTATTGATGATCAATGAGGAGAACCATGTCTTTGGAGCTACCCCGCGACTTCCGGTGGGGTGTCGCGACCTCGGCCTACCAGATCGAGGGGGCGGTGGATGAGGACGGCCGGACCCCGTCGATCTGGGACACGTTCTGCCGCGTTCCGGGCGCGATCGAGAACGGCGAGGACGGCGACGTCGCCTGCGACCACTACCACCGCATGCCGGAGGACGTGGGGCTGATCAAGTCGCTCGGCGTCGACACCTACCGGTTCTCCGTGGCCTGGCCGCGCGTCCAGCCCGGGGGGCGGGGGCCGGCGAACCCGGCCGGCCTGGCCTTCTACGACCGGCTCGTGGACGAGCTCCTCAGCGCGGGCATCACCCCCTGGCTGACGCTCTACCACTGGGACCTGCCGCAGGAGCTGGAGGACGCGGGCGGCTGGCCGAACCGCGACACCGCCTACCGGTTCGCCGACTACGCGGAGCTGTGCTACGACCGGCTGGGCGACCGCGTCGAGCACTGGACGACGCTGAACGAGGCCTGGTGCTCGGCCTGGCTGGGCTACGTCGAGGGCGTGCACGCCCCGGGCCGCCGCGAGTTCGCCGACGGCATCGCCTCGATCCACCACCTGCTCCTCGGACACGGCCTGGCGACCCAGCGGCTGCGCGCCGCGGCGGCCGCCGCCGACCGCCCGATCGACCTGGCGATCACCCACATCCTGGGCAACGCGGTCCCGGCCTCCGACTCGCCGGTCGACATCGAGGCCACCCGCCGCGGCGACGCCCTGCACTTCCGCATGTACATGGACCCGATCTTCAAGGGCGCCTACCCGCAGGACCTGATCGCGGACCTGGACGCCGTCGGCGTCCCGATCCCGGTCCAGGAGGGCGACCTGGAGATCATCGCAGAGCCCTTGGACACCCTCGGCGTCAACTACTACCGCTCGATGAAGACCACCGGCTTCGCCGCCGACGGCTCGACCACCGACGAAGCCGGCCGCCCGGTGACCCGCACCATCGACTTCGGCGGTCTGCCCCGCACCCACATCGACTGGGAGGTCATGCCGGACGACTTCGCCGACCTGCTGGTGCGCATCAGCGAGGACTACCCCGGCATCCCGCTGGTCATCACGGAGAACGGCGCGGCCTACAACGACGTCCCCGATGCCGACGGCTTCGTCGACGACGAGGACCGCACCGACTACATAGCCAGCCACCTGGCCGCGGTCTCCCAGGCCCGCAAGCGCGGCGCGGACATCCGCGGCTACTTCGCCTGGTCCCTCATGGACAACTTCGAGTGGGCCTACGGCTACGACAAGCGCTTCGGCATCATCCGCACCGACTACGAGACCCAGACCCGCACCCCCAAGCGCAGCGCCCTCTGGCTGCGCGACACCATCGCCCGCGCCCGCCGCCCCCGCGGCGACGACTGACGCGGGAAGCGCCCCCGGCCGATCGCAGCCGGCCGCGGGCGCTCGGGGCGGGGACCGTGTGCGCCGGTTCCCGCCCTCTTGGTTTTCGCCGGTCTCATCCGGCTTCCGGCAGCACGCCGTTCTCGAAGCCGAAGAACGGCAGCAGCCGCGGATCGCCGAACGAGACGATCCGCGCGATGCGGTCCCCGACGACCTCCAGCACGACGACGCCGTAAGGCTGATACCGCCCCTCGTCGTCGCGCAGATACCCCGCGACAGCGGGACACCCGTTGGCGCCGCCCTCGACAGGAAACATGCGCCACAGCCCCGGTACGCCGATGACCCGGTCGCGCAGGACCGGTATGCAGTTCTCGATTCCCTTGAACCAGGCGCGGATCGGCGGCGCCTCGATCGAGGCGTCCTGAAGGAGCAGCCTCGTCAAAGCGTCCGCGTCCGCGTTCTCGAAGGCCTTGATGTACCTCTCGAGCACGGCCCGGGCCCGGGGCGCCGTCGGCTCGGCGATCTTCTCAACAGCCGGCGCCTGCTCCTTGAGCGTGGCGCGAGCGCGTTGCAACGAGCTCTTCACCGACGCCGTCGACGTCTGCAGCATCTCCGCGACTTCGGTAGCTGGAAAAGCCAGCACGTCGCGAAGCACCAAGACAGCCCTCTGTCTCGGCGGCAAATGCTGAAGGCTCGCGACCAGTGCCAGCCGCACCCCCTCGCGCGCCGTCACCACCGACGCCGGGTCGCCGGACTCCGGAGCGACCAGCGCGTCCGGGACCGGCTGGAGCCAATGCTCGAGCCGGTCGGCCTCCAGCGCCGCCGTCTCCGTGTCCACCTCCGGCGGGCCCAGCCCGGACGGCAGGACCCGCCGATCGGCATCGCGCCGCTTGGCCAGCGCGGTCAGACAGCCGTTGGTGGCGATCTGATGCAACCAGGTGCGCACCGACGCGCGCCCCTCGAACCCGTCGTAGTGACGCCACGCGCGCAGGTACGTCTCCTGCACGAGATCCTCGGCGTCGAGCACGGAACCGAGCATGCGGTAGCAGTGGGCGAACAGCTCCCGCCGGTACGGCTCTGTCTCCCTGACGAATTCGCCGGCATCGGCCATAGGCGCGCCCCTACACCTCGCGCCCGAGGTACGCCGCGAGCCGGTCCGCCGCACTGGCGCCGTCGGGAGCCGACCGCTTCGGCCCGAACGAGGCCTCGGTGTCGGGGCCGCGCAACTCATCGGTGATCGAGACCTCGGCCACGGCGAGCAGCGCCGTCGCCAGATCCGGCGCCAGATCTGTGTCCAGCCCGATGGCGCGCGCGAGGTCCCAGCCATGGGTGAACTGGTCGGTCGCCGCGAATGTCGCCAGCACCGCCCCCGGAAACTCCCCGAACGGCGCCCTCACCATGCGCTCGGCAGCACCATCCGCCGCGAACGCCCCGAGGGTGATGCGGATGCTCTCCTCGTAAGCCGCTACGAAGTCGCCGCCACCGCGACCGCCGCTGCCATCGCCACCGCCGCCGACAAAGTCCGCCCCCTCGGCGACCTCAAGCCCCGCATCACCGGAAACCATCGCCGCCCACCACCGCGCCGCACTGACGATGTGATTGATGAGCGCCGCCACATTCCACGACTGACACGGCGTGGGCTTAGCCAGGTCCTGCGGCTCAACCTTCCGCAGAACACCCATCGTGCTGTCGAACGCAGCGCTCAAGTCCACACCCTGGCCCACACTCGGCTCCGTCATCGTCGATCCTCTCATCCGCGAACGGCGACTGCCGCCAACCAGGCAGACTCGGAGAAGACAGCAAAGGAATCGGTCGAGGTCTCGCGAATCTCGGCCGCCACGCCGAACGATCAGCCGACCGGAACCCGCGCCTGGCGCGTCGGCGCACGAAAGACCTGCACACGGTGCCAATCGAGGTGCGCGGCAGCCGGAAGCGGAAACCCACCCTGCGGCGCCTGCAACGGCCGTCCGACCAGATCCAGCACCTGCCGTCCGGCTGCCACCGAGCGTCCGACGAAGCGCGCGGTGACGGCTATCCGGTGGTCGTCGCCGAGGCCGAGCACGCCCTTGTCGAAGAGCTTGTGGTGCAGCGCGCACAGGCAGATGCCGTTGGCGACGTCGTCCGGTCCCTCGAACGCCCACCAGCGGACGTGCGCCGCGTCCAGCCCCACCGGACTGCCGCCGAGCAGGCCGTCGTAGCCGCAGAAGGCGCACTGGTACTCGTACGCCAGCAGGACGTCCTTGCGGAACTGCGCACTGCGAACGCGGGACTCCTTCGTGGCCCGGACGCCCTCGGCAGTCTCGGCCAGCTCCAGATCGAGGCCGACCGCGGCGCAGATATCGGCGTGCAGCGACGCCGGGAAATTCTTGTCCAGCAACAGCCTGGCGAGCTGGGCCAGCAGCGGCGAGCCGCCGGCCAGCGCACTCGCCAGATCCGCCGCGAGCTCCCCGGTCGCCTGCTGCGCGATCAGGGCACCGACGTTGGAACCGGGGCTCCCCGCGCCGTCCCGAGTGCGGACCTCCCAGACGCCGTCACTGGTCAGGTGGTGGAACGGGTACCCGGCGCTGGTCGGGTTCGGCGGCCCGAACTCGCTCAGCAGCCGGTCCAGATCGGCGCGCGCCTCCTCGAAGCGGATCGGCGCGCCGCCGTCGTGCTGGAAGCGGCCGAGCGCGTACAGGAGCAGCAGGGGTTTGTGCGGTGCGCGGTTGCCGTTCTTCGCCCACTGACGAATTCCGTCGACCCGGTGTATCCAGTCCACCGAGCCAGCTTGCCGCTTAAGCCCACTGCTTGACTACCGCCCGCTCAGCGCCAGCGCCAGGCCCACGACGGCCGCCGTCGTGACGACACCGCGCGCCACGTTCCACGCGTTCCACACCCGCTCGAAGCGCTGGCGCACGGCGGCGGGGTCCGCGATCGCCGCGGGGTCGCCGGCCGCGTCGAGGGCGTTGTTGAGCGGGATGTTCGCTACCACGGTGATCAGGAAGCCGGCG
>Ga0207671_10001308_pt1 | contig 29190 bp, 27 predicted proteins | sample KBSC24metaG_FD_184352 | JGI IMG/M metagenome (GOLD analysis project Ga0207671, IMG submission 184352) | Corn rhizosphere microbial communities from Kellogg Biological Station, Michigan, USA - KBS C2-4 metaG (SPAdes) (version 2) | ecosystem: Host-associated > Plants > Roots > Rhizosphere > Soil...
GTGCTGCGGCAGAACCTGGAAGACCTGGATATACCGCTTACCAATAAAACGTATGCAGTAAACGCAAGTGGTGCCACGCTAAAACTGAGCGGACCATGGGGTGGTATAAGATCCGGTTTATCAATTGGTATTAAATTTTAAGCAAATATTTCGGGGCGATGCGCATACGGTAGTTTTCTACAAATTACCGTATGCTAATTAAATTTCATAAGAACAAATAACTGCTGGTATAACAATGCTGCCAGCCCTTTACCTTTGCCGAAATTTCACCCATGCGCCGCATTGTTTTTTATCTCCTGCCCTTTGCTTTTTACTTCGCTGGCTGCTCTTCCAATAATGTTACAGCAGACGATAGCCTGAAAAAATATTTCGACAGTGCCGGCGTAACCGGCTGTTTTGGTTTGTTTGACAATGCCCAGGGGCATTTTACCATTTACAACCTGCCGGCCTTTAAAGACAGTGCCTACCTGCCCGCCTCCACCTTCAAAATTGTGAATTCATTGATTGGCCTGGAAACCGGGCGCATCAGCAACGAAAACATGATCATTAAATGGGATGGTATCACCAGGTTGCATTCGCCGGGCGATACCGCTTTTGACTGGAACAAAGATCTTACCATGAAAGAGGCATTCAGGGTATCGGCCGTGCCGTACTACCAGGAAGTAGCGCGGCGGATAGGGAAAGATACCATGCAGCACTGGCTGGATACGCTTGGTTATGGACAACGCTACGGAAAATTTACAATCACCAATAACATAGATACCTTCTGGCTGGATAATTCTTTAAAAGTGACGGCAGACGAAGAGATGGGGCTTGTTAAAAAATTATATTTCGGGCAATTGCCGTTTTTTAAGAGTACGCAGCAAACCGTGCGAAACGTGATGTTGCGGGAAGAGAATGCCAATTATAAATTGAGCTACAAAACCGGCTGGGGGCACGCACCAAACGGCAATGCCATTGGCTGGATAACAGGTTGGATAGAAGAAAACAGGCACCCTTATTTTTTTGTGCTGCAGCTGGTTGCTGCCAATCCTGGTTATGATATGAAGCCCGCCCGTATTGGTATACTGAAAAATATACTGGCACAGATGGGCTTTTTCGAGGGCAAGAAGTAGTACTTAGTACTTAGATGTTAGTATTAAGACCAGGCAACAGGGGTTATATGCACCTGTGGGTTGCTTAAAAACGATTTATAAGATTTCGTTGTAATGCAAAACTGGCCGGTGAGACACCGGCCACGGCGGATCTCGGCGCCTGGTGTCCACGGTCTCCACGGTTGGTGTCTCACCAACCGCATTAAATAAATGAAAATGAAAAAATACCGTTAAAAAGATTTTATTGGTATGCTTTTTTCAGTGATAGCCCTGTAATTTCAGTTTTAAACCACGGAGCTACCCGGACAAGGGTGTAAGTGTTGTAAAGCTGGCAAAAAAAGAGAGTCATTAAAAAAATAAATCCTGTGCATCTATGAGTCTCTCTGGCTCTGTGGTTCACATAAAAATAGAGATTTTGAATTTCAGGTTTGAACATATCCGGTTTTTAATTGGGTTGGGGGCGATTCCCCTGCTGCTGCTTTTATTTATATGGGTAGTGAGCTGGAAGAAAAAAATGCAGAAGAAAATCGGCGACCCGGTACTGGTGGCGGCATTGGTAAAAAATTATTCGGCGGTAAAATTTGCCGTTAAGTTTATGCTGGTATTGGTTGCGTTTGCACTTATCGTGGTAGCATCGGCCAACCTGCAACAACCTGGTGTAACCGATAAGGTTAACCGAAAAGGGGTAGATGTAATGGTGGCGCTGGATGTAAGCAACAGCATGCTGGCCGAAGATATAAAACCCAGTCGCCTGGAAAGGGCCCGGCAACTGGTGAACAGGCTGATGGATAAAATGGACAATGACCGCATAGGGCTGGTGTTGTTTGCAGGCCGGGCTTATTTGCAGATGCCCCTTACTACCGATCATGGTGCTGCGAAAATGTATATTCAAAACGCCGGGCCCGATGCGGTACCGGCACAGGGTACGGTGATTGGCGAAGCCCTGAAGATTGCCAACAGCGGGTTCAACAGCAAGGAAAGGAAATATAAATCGATTGTACTGATATCAGACGGCGAAGATCATGATCCCGAGGCCCTGCAAATGGCAAAATCACTGGCTCAAAACGGTGTTATGATTAATACGGTGGGCATTGGCTCGCCGGAGGGCTCGCCCATTATCGACTATACCAACAACGAAGCAAGAAAAGACGCGCAGGGCAATACCATTATCACCAAATTAAATGAAGCGGAACTGCAGCAACTATCGCAAAGTACCAATGGCGTGTATATAAGACTGGACGATACAGACGATGCTGCCGCGAAAATTATGGCGCAGCTGGCTACCATAGAACAAACGGCAACCGGCGATAAATCTTTTACCGACTACCAGAGCTATTTTCAATGGTTCCTGGCACTGGCTTTACTATTTTTACTGGTAGAAACAATTATTCCTGAACGTAAAATGAAACTGGCCTGAAACAGATTGTATACATAGTAGCATTTGCGCTTTTTTACCATGGTGTGTCTGCACAAAAAAACGATGCGGCCATACGCAGGGGGAATGAATTATACAAGCAGAAGAATTATGAAGGTTCGCAGCAGGAATATAATAAAGCCCTGGCAGCGGATCCCAAAAATGCTACAGCCAACTATAATAATGGCAATGCGCAGTTCAGGGCCAATAAACAGGATGAATCCATTCAGTCTTACGATAATACCATTGACAATTCAACCGATAAAACGGTACGCGAAAAAGCTTTTTATAATAAAGGGGTAGCGCTTAGCAAACAACAGAAGCTGCAGGAAAGCATCAATGCCTGGAAAGAATCGCTGAAACTGGATGCCAATGACAATGATGCCAGGGAAAACCTGCAAAAAGCCCTGCAGGAGCTAAAAAAACAGCAGGAACAGAAAAACAATGAAGACAAAGATAAGAAAGATAAAAAACAGGATCAGAAACAAAAGCAACCTGAACAAAAACCGCAGCAGCAACAAAGCAAATTAAACAAGCAGCAGGTAGAACAATTGCTCAAAGCAATGGAGCAAAAAGAAAAAGAAATTCAACAAAAAATGCAAAAAGGCAGTCCCCAGCCCAATAAACCCGAAAAAGACTGGTAGGAATTATTTTAAATGTTATATTTTAAATTTTGTATGGGCGGTTGTCAACTTTTCCAAAGTTCAAAACTTTGGAAAAGTTGCCGCCGCTGTTGGCGTTGTTGCCGCCGCTGTTGGTATTTTCACCAACAGCCGTTGCAGAGAACCGTTTAACAACATTTCCAAAGTTCAAAACTTTGGAAATGTTAAACAGCAATCAGGAATTTCCTCCGCTAAACAACTTTTCCAAAGTTCGAAACTTTGGAAAAGTTGAAAAGGCACAACGGCGGTTTAGTATTAAATCAGGGAAATGCAGGTAAAGAAATCAGCCATCATTCAATCAGCCATCAGACATGTCTCATGATGGCAATTGATCAAACAGGTAGTAAAGCGGCGATTCCTGCAATACTTCACGCACCGGGACGCCCCCGGCTTTTGTTTCCCATTTAATAAGGCGGATATTACCGCTTTCAATTTCAATACCGGTGATATCTCCGTCGTCGAAACAACAGCAACCTGTATTAAAATAAGAAGGATAGGCCATGCTTTTTACAAATTTTTTTCCCTCGTATTGTTTGGTATAAATGGCTAAATCAGTTTCAAGTTTTTGGATGGTGGTGGCGTCACCGGCAAGTTTTGCGGCCTGTAGCTGGTGGTTTAGCAAGTCAATATGGTCGAGCGATGCAAATACCGGCTTATGGGTATGCCCCGATATAAATATGAGTTGATGTTGCGAAGCGCTCCAGTCGTACATCATAATATTATGGGCATCTACCAGTTCAAAAGAGTCGGCCACGGTGTTGATATTAATATCCAGGAATCGCTGAATGGGTGTCCATATGGCGGCCACCACCCAGGTGCTGAATGGATTGCCATCGCTTCTTTTATCGCCCTGGTGGCCATGGGTAAGAAATATGGAAAAGGTGTTATTGTTATATTGGGTTTGCAGTTCAATGCCTTCGTATATTTTTAACGCATCGCCGAATACCGGTTTCAGGTACAGGGCCTGCTGGAAGGGATATTTCCATTCCAGGTCGTGGTTGCCAAAAACACGGAAGTAACGGTTTTGAAGCAGGAACTTTGTTTCCAGCTGCAGCACAGGTTTGTTTACCTTCATAACAACATCGGGTGTGTTCTCCCAGAGTTCTTCGCAATCGCCCAGGTTAATATAGGTATAGCCGTTATTAAAATAATAATCAAGGGCCGTTGTATAGTTCTTTTCGGCCAGTGCAAAATCATCGGCCGCATCCCTGGCGCCTTTGTGCTGATCGGAAAATATAATAAATCGTCCTGTATTGATTTCATAGGGCAGCACCAGGCCTTCGGTAGTATTGCCCTTGCGTATTTCTTTCAACACAAAATCAAGCGATTCAAAAACATCTTTTTTTACCGGGGCCGAAGAAATCCTGTTGGCCAGCCGTGTAATGGGTTTTCTGAGTATTTTTTGCAAAAATCGTTTAAACATGTGGGAAGCTGTTAGCGCGAAGCAACATCTGTAAGCTGTTAGCTATAAGCCTTTAGCTGTTAGCAATTAGTAGCAACAGTGTTTGGCCATAAGCCATTAGCATCGCAGAATGATTATATGTTTTTGTTTCCAAAAAAAATAAATATAGATGACCGTATGTAAGAAGACTGCATCGATCTTCCAAAAAAAAACTAACAACTAGCGGCTCAGAGCTAATAGCTAACCGCTAAAGACTAACCGCTAAGACCTAACAGCTAATAGCTAACCGCTGCTACCCGCCTCCTACACCTTGATATAAATCTTCTTCCTATCCAGCAACCAGGCCAGCAGCCAGTAAAAACCAACGGTAAAAAGCGCATAGAGCAGCGATCCATTGTTCAGGTTAACAGAAACATTTTTACAAACGTGTTCGTACAGCCAGGGCAGGGTGCTGGTGTAAACAGGTTTACCATCGGCAGCTGTATGATCAACCCAGCGTAACAACGCAAGCACCCTGGGCAAAAAGCCGCTGAGGAAAAAAATAAATAAGGGGTTTTTGCCAAACACATCAAAAAACCTGGCGATAACGGGTTTATATCCACGCAGTTCAATAAGATAGATAAATACAGATAATACAAAAAAGGCCAGGCCGGTGGTGTATATTACAAATGAGCTGGTCCATATTTTTTTGTTGATGGGAAAAACCATGTGCCAGCAAAAACCAGCAAACAGTAAAACGCCCGCAGTAACAAAAAGGCCGGTACACATTTCATAGGTCTTTCCTTTTTGTATAATATAGCTACCGGCCAGGTAACCGAAAATGACCTGGGCAATAGCGGGCAGGGTGCTCACCAGGCCTTCGGGGTCAAATGGAATGCCTTCGCCCTTGTACATATGTGCGGTGCCAAGTATCTTTTTATCAATACTGGTTCCAAACCAGCCGCTGATGCTGTACGGATCTGCCGGGTTGCCCAGCATACACATTAGCCAGTAACCCAGCAAAAGCACTGCAGCGGCTACAAAGGCGCCGCGGGGTTTCAAAAAATAAATAAGCAGGGAAGCAAATAAATAGCAGAGGGCGATTCGCTGCAACACGCCCGGTATACGCACGCCGGTTTCAGGATTGCCCGGGTTTACCCAATAACGGAACGCCAGTTGATCGCCGTTCCAGCTACAAAAAGGCGACCAGTTCAGGAAAAGACCGATAGCAAAGATCAGCAATGTCCTTTTAAAAACTTTTTTCAGGAAGGTGGTAGTACCTGCAGCTTCCCTTTTAGGCATTACAAATGCCATTGCGTTGCCTACTGCGAAAAGAAAAAAGGGAAATACCAGGTCGGTGGGCGTGCAGCCATGCCAGGGCGCATGTTCCAGCGGCGTGTAAATATGTTGCCAGCTGCCCGGGTTGTTAACCAGTATCATTAATGCTACGGTGGCACCACGAAAAATGTCAAGCGAATAAAAGCGTTGGTTCACCGCATTAAGGTAGTAATATATTTACATGCCGCCCTTAAAAAGGGCATTAATTTCATCCGGGAAATGAATGATGGTTAGCCTGCCGGATTGGGTTGTGCATTGGAAGGATGGTGACCGGCATGGCCGAATGTTTCTTTGTTTATCAGCCGCCAATTAGCAGGGCCTTTCCATCCGTAAGAAAGCGATCTTTTTATTATAATGCAGGTAACAAGTACTATTACAGCCAGCAACACATTGGCCATTATTTTATACTTACGCAAAAAATAGGTTCTCAGCGAAAGGTGTTGTAATTGAACCGGGTTCATGAACAGCGATAAAGTCTTTTTCAGGGCGGGCATGATAACCGGAATTTTATCCCAATTGGTATAACGTACACCCTCATAGCAATACTTCAAGTCATACTCAGGTGGTACCTGTTGTTTATACCTGGGCCAGTTGGCGGCTATTTCATCAAAGCTGGCTGTTTGCCCCTGCGGATTTATAAATTGAAGATTGTACAGCGGATCGAGTACCGCCCAGCCATGTGGTGTTTTTGCTTCAATGATAATATGTCCGCCATATCTTTTCCCCACTTTCATCTGGGCAAAACGTGTTTCAATGCCCATAGTGCTTAATGTGCGGCAGAGAATAGTGGAATAGCTGCCGCAGGCGCCTTGTGCAGTTATCAAATCTGAAGACAGGGGATCTATTAACTCATCTATCAAATCATGACTGCTGGCATTATTAAAAATATCCGACCGTGAGTGAAGCAGGTACCAGGTGGTGTTCAGTGCTTTTTTTATTTGTGCGTCTGTAGAAATATGGGTGGTATTGTATCCCGAAACATGTTTTGCTATTTGTGCAAATACGTTGTTTTCATAACTATCCTGCAAAAGACATATTACAAAAGCCGCAACCAGGAATCCATATACAAACAACAAAAAATACAAGCTGGTAATAAATGACCTGGCGGTACGAAATACTTGCCTCATGAATTAAAAAGTTTTACATATAACGGCCTGGTAAAATTTTACGTATTACGGCCTTATAAAATATAATACTGGGGCAGTTTGCAGACAAAGAATTGTCGTGCAAAGTTTCTTTTTAAGGGTTACTACTTATTGGTTGGGCTGGTTACATGTATAAAATGCAACCCCAGGCATTGCCGAATTAAAAAAAATGCTAAGAAAGACTAAATATAGGTTGTAGACTTTACAAATTGTAAAAAGTAAAACCTGTTAATGGGATTTTAACAAGCCGGCAACAATACATCCTCCGAACAATAACAAATAGTAAACAAATGAAGTATTTTGTTGGCAACAACCCTTCGGGATAACCGCTTCTTATACGCGGGCAGTATAGTAAACAGCCGGGCTTTTAAAGTAATTTATTTTGTTGCATTACAAATGTTTGAACAATTATTTTGCGTTTGCTGGCTTTTATTTTGAAGGGGGTATCGTCATCCAATTGCAAATCAAAAACACCTATATTTGCAGCGATTGTGAAACCAGGGTTGGTGAGATAAAATCAGTTACTATGGGTTATAACTGCACGTCCCTTTAAATAACGTAGAAATACCTGTGAAGAAGACAACGTTCCTGCTTTGCATACTATATTTTTTGGAAAGGGTATAAGTGGTAAGTAATTTGCCTCTTATGCCCTTTTCGCTTATATACAATTTGCTGAATTAGTATTTAATTCATTTATTTTCAATAGGTTACAGATTATTTCTGTGACTGAGGTGGCGGAGCTATGCCCGTTTGTGAAGTCAAAATATGAGTAAAAGGAAATGGTTGGCTGTATATACCAAACCCCGCTGGGAAAAAAAGATAGACCAGCTTATAAAAGACAGGGGCATTGAAAGCTATTGCCCCCTGAATAAAGTGCACCGTAAATGGAGCGACCGGATGAAACTGGTGGAAGAACCCTTGTTTAAATCGTACGTCTTTGTGCATGTAAACAGCGACGAAGAAAAAATAGTACGATGGATAAACGGGGTGCTGAATTTTGTTTACTGGCTGGGCAAGCCCGCGGTTATTAAACCCGCCGATATTGAAAGAATCAAGCGTTTTTTGAAAGAATACCACGATGTGGAGGCCCATTTAATGGAGCTGCCCCCCAATTCGCAGGTAATTATTACTGCCGGGGTTTTTATGGATAAGGAAGCAAGGATTATTAAGGCGGGCAAAAAAAGAGTTGAACTGGAGATAACCAGCATGGGCTACAAATTGGTAGCCTATATAGACAGGTCCAGCGTAGCGCCGGTAAATACTTTGTCGAAGGTAAAAGCAAGATAAACTTCCACAAAAGCTATGAAATTTCTTGCCCATGAAACAGCAGTAATAGATGCCGGCGCGCAAATAGGAGAAGGTACCAGGGTCTGGCATTTCTCTCATATTATGCCGGGTGCGGTTATTGGCAACGATTGTAATATTGGACAGAATGTATTTATAGACAATGGCGTGGTTATTGGAAACGGTGTCAAAATCCAGAACAATGTTTCAGTATATAATGGGGTTGTGGTAGAAGACAATGTTTTTCTTGGACCTTCAATGGTATTTACCAATGTGGTAAATCCACGTAGTTTTATAGAAAGAAAGCACGAATTACAAACTACCGTTGTGCGTAAAGGTGCTACCATTGGGGCCAATGCCACCATTGTATGCGGTGTGGAAATTGGCTGCTACGCCATGGTGGGCGCAGGTGCAGTAGTTACAAAAACGGTATTTCCTTTTGCAGTTATGACTGGCAACCCCGCCACACAGACAGGATGGATAAGTGAACAGGGATATAAACTATTGTTTGAAGACGGGAAGGCTTTTTGTATGGAAGAACAGCAATTATATGGATTAACAAATAACCAGGTTCAAAAATTATAATTCAATGCCCATGGCAACCATTTACAGATACACCATTTTAGCCGGATTATTGGTATTTTTTTGCACCAGTTGCCAGCCATCTAAAAAAATGCACCAGGATCGTTTGTATTTACAGGGCATTGATTCCTCCAATATATCGGCAATTAATATACCTGAGCCTGCTATCCAGAAAGGAGAGAAATTAGCTATAACCGTGTTCAGCGATAACCCCGAAGCAACGGCTTTATTTAACCAGGTGGAGGTTACGGGGGGAGCCGCTCAATCCACGGCCAGCGACGGCACTGGAGGCGCCGCAATGGGTGGTTACCTGGTAGACATACAGGGAAATATATTGTTTCACAGTTTAGGTTTGCTGCGTGTAGAAGGGCTTACCAAATTGCAGTTGATTAATGTTCTGGAACAGAAACTGGATACTTTTTTAAAACACCCCTATGTGGAAATAAGGTTTTTAAATAAAAGGGTCACCCTCTTGGGAGAAGTGAACAAGCCTGGCATTATTAACATACCGGAAGAAAGACTGAATATACTGGATGCGATTGCCTTGTCGGGCGATCTGACGGTGTACGGCCGCAAAGACAATATCCTGGTGATAAGGGAAGAAAATGGCAAAAGAACTACCGGGCGGCTAAATATAAAAGACCCGGCTGTTTATAAGTCTGATTATTTTTACCTGCACAGGAATGACCTGGTATACGTTGAACCCATCCGCAAAAAACCTACCGGTACCGACCAGACATTGCTAAGAAATATTTCATTGGCGGCTACATTGGTTTCCATTATGGCCATTCTTTATTCAGTGTTTAAGAACAACTAATTACATGGAAGAAACAGAAAAACAACAGCCTGCAAAAGTAATGTTAAGCCCCAGGGAAATTATCCAGAAATACCTGCGTTTTCTGCCCTGGGTAATTATATCTGTAGCAGTTGCCTATACAATTGCCTGGATAAACCTGCGCTATGCAACTCCTATCTACAGTATAGCCGGTAAATTGCTGGTAAAAGACAAAAATCCCTATGCCAAGAGTGGCGAAAAATTCAGCAATATCTTCAACCTGCCCGATGATAATAGCAATATCAACAATGAAATAGAAATCATCAAATCAAGTTCCATGGCCGCGCGCGTGGTGCGCGGGCTTGATTTACAGAAACAATATTATATAAAGGGAAAAATCCGCACCTCTCTTGTTCATCCCGCAGATATGCCTTTTAAATGGATAATCAATGGTATAAGAGACTCCACCAACGGTGTATTTCTGGCGGTAAAAGTTATCAGCAACAGCCAGTACCAGTTAAACGGGGAATTAAAGAACTACAATTTTAACCAGCAGGTAAGTGCAGCCGGTATCGATTTTCAGTTGCAGGCGCTTTACCCGGATATGATACGGGCCGAGCCCAATGAATACGCGCTGGGCTGGCAGCCTGTTGATAACCTGGCATTGGGTTACAGCGGCGCAATCGCAGTAGCCAAACAGGAAGGAACCAGCGTTATCAATATCAGCTATGCTACCGACAATACCAAACTGGGTGTAAATATTGTTAACCAGTACATGAAAGAATATGTGCAGAGCAGCCTGGAAGATAAAAAAGTAATTGCCTTCAGTACCCTGCAGTTTATAGACAACCAGTTGGATACACTTAAAAAAGAACTGGGCAGCGTAGAACGTGATTTGCAGAATTTCAGGGAACAAAACCAGGTATTTGCACCCGAACAGCAGACACAGCTTTTCTTTAGCGATCTCAGCGAAAGCAGGAAGCAAATAACCCAGGCTGGAGTAAAGAAGAAAGTAGTGGAATACCTGTCTAAATATATGAGTGATCCAGAAAATTCAGACAAAATGGTGCCTTCGCTGCTTGGCATTGAAGAACCAACATTGATGGGCCAGTTAAGTGAGTTTAACCAGTTGCAGCTAAAAAAGCAAACCTTACTAAAAACCACCCAACCCGGTAACCCGCTGGTACAAAATACAGAAACAGCCATCGAAAAATTACGCCAGGACATCATCGAAAATCTAAAAAACGTCAGCAATGCCCAGCAGTTGGCTGTAAATGACGTTAGCTTCAGAAATAATCAGGCCAATGCCGACATCCGGTCCATACCCGGCAAACAAAAAAGATTGCTTGAAGTAACCCGCCAGCAGGGCATCCTGCAGGAACTGTATTCTTTCTTGTTACAAAAAAAATTGGAAACAGCCATTTCTTCTGCTTCAACCCCCTCAGATATTATGATACTGGAGCCTGCGGTGGCCGGTGGGGTGCCTATATCTCCGAACCGGAAAGGCATGTATACCATTGCGGTATTCCTGGGGCTGGCCATACCGGTGGCCATTATTTTTTTACTGGAATACCTGAACGATAAAGTAAAATCCAAGAATGATATCAGCCGTATGACGAATACGCCTATACTGGGCGAAGTAGGTCATGCGGATGACAACAGCACCCTTATTGTTAGGCAAAACAACCGGAGCTATATAGCAGAACAATTCCGCATTGTTCGGTCCAGCCTCCAGTATATATTGCCCAAAAATGAAAACCCGGTAATACTGGTTACTTCTTCGTTTAGTGGAGAGGGCAAGTCATTTATCAGTACCAACCTGGGCGCCGTATTGGCGCTCTCCGGCAAACGCACTGTTATACTGGAAATGGATATACGCAAACCAAAAATATTAAAAGGTTTGGGCATGAACGAAAGAAAAGGCGTTACCAATTACCTGGTAAGCGCAAATATTAGTGTAAATGAAATCATCTACCCGGTTGCAGAGTCAGAAAACCTGTTTGTGATACCCTGTGGCCCGGTGCCACCTAACCCGGCCGAAATACTGCTGGACGATAAACTGGGAACCATGTTTACAGAATTAAAAAAACAGTTTGATGCCATCATTATCGACTCTGCGCCTGTTGGCTTAGTAAGCGATGCCATTACACTGGGTAAACACGCCAATTCTTGCGTCTATATTGTAAGGCATAATTATACCAGGAAAAAGCAGGTACAGCTGATCGACGATTTATACAGGGATAAGAAATTGCCCCATCTTTCAATTATCGTCAATGATATCAGCAGCCATGGCGGTGGATACGGATATGGATATGGTTATGGTTATGGATATGGATATGGTTATGGAGGTGCTGGTAAATCGGGCGAAGATGGTTATTTCAGTACTTCCGAAACCAGGAAAAGGCGGTTTTTGAGAAAGAAAAAGTAATGTATTCCTGTTATAAGGCTTTTATTAAGGTTGACAATAGATAAATTTCCCCTTTGCACATGAATGAAACCGTTGAGCAAACTCATGAAAACTGGGACCTGGTTATTGAGCCGCGCGACAATCTCTTTAACCTGCACCTTAAAGAAGTATGGCGTTACAAGTATCTGTTATGGATGTTTGTTAAACGAGATCTTGTATCTGTGTACAAACAAACTATACTCGGTCCCATCTGGTTTTTCATACAGCCCATTCTTACCACCATTACCTATGTGGTTATTTTTGGGGGTATTGCCAAAATATCAACAGATGGCCTTCCGCGTATCCTTTTTTACCTGGCCGGCATTACCATTTGGAATTATTTTGCAGAAACCCTTTCTGCTACCAGTGGCACTTTTGTAGCCAATGCGCCTATTTTTGGTAAAGTATATTTTCCACGACTGGTATTGCCACTGTCAAAAATCATTTCCGGACTCATAAAATTTGCCATCCAGTTTTTATTATTTCTGCTGGCAATGATGTATTATTTGATAAAGGGATCTGATGTGCATCCAGACGTGGGTGGTATTTTTATTATAACACCCATAGTGTTATTTATTATGGCGGGCCTAGGCCTGGGCCTTGGGCTTATCCTTTCTTCACTCACCACCAAGTACCGTGACCTTGCTTTTTTAATAGCGTTTGGCATACAGCTGGGCATGTATGCCACACCGGTTATCTACCCGGTTTCCGCCATTTCATCAAAATATAAATGGCTCATTGAAGCCAACCCCATGTCGTCACTGGTAGAAGCTTTCCGTAAAGTGTACCTGGGTGCGGGAGAATTAAACTGGGCATGGCTCGGCTATAGCTTTATTAGTATGATAGTTATTGTTGTAGTGGGAACCATCGTTTTCAACCGGGTGGAAAAAACATTTATGGATACAGTATAACTATGAGTGCAATAATAAAAGTCTCCAATATCAGTAAACAATACCGGCTGGGCCAGGTGGGCACCGGTACTATTTCTCATGATCTAAACCGCTGGTGGGCGCGCATAAGGGGTAAGGAAGATCCCTATCTTACAATAGGAGAAGAAAACGATCGCACAAAAAAAGGTATGAGCGAATATGCCTGGGCTTTGCGCAATATTAATTTTGAAGTGCAGGAGGGCGAATTGCTGGGCATCATAGGGCGTAATGGCGCGGGTAAAAGCACACTATTAAAAATACTCAGCCGTACCACCGCGCCCACTACCGGGCAGATAAAAATAAAAGGCAGGGTTGCCAGCCTGCTGGAAGTAGGAACCGGCTTCCATCCCGAGCTGACTGGCGCTGAAAATATATTTTTAAATGGCGCCATCCTGGGTATGAGTAAAAAGGAAATAAAGAACAAGTTTGATGAAATAATAGACTTTTCCGGTGTGGAGCGTTATATAGATACACCGGTAAAAAGATACAGCAGCGGTATGTATGTAAGGCTGGCTTTCGCAGTAGCCGCTCATCTTGAGCCCGAAGTGTTGATAGTGGATGAAGTGCTGGCGGTAGGCGATGCTGAGTTTCAAAAAAAATGTCTTGGTAAGATGCAGGATGTAAGCAGCAGGGAGGGAAGAACGGTATTATTTGTGAGTCATAATATGACAGCTATCAACACGCTTTGCCAGAATGTGATTTATCTGAAGAACGGTTTGATTGAGCAAACCGGTAAGGCAACAGAAATGATTGAATTATACGCAAAGAATGAAAGTGAGCTGATATCTTTAAGAACCTATTCGGATGAGAAAAGACTGGGCGATGAAGCTGCTGAACTACTGGAGGCAAGGCTTGTTGACAGTAAATTAAATCCTGTTAACATGATATTGATTAATCAGGCAGTGGGTGTTGAATTCACCTATAAGGTTAAGTCCGACGGTTTTCAACCTGTCCCCAATATATATGTATATAATATTCAGGGAGATAATGTCTTTGTAGCCATAGAAAAATCCCATCCTTCCTTAGCTGAAAAAGGTATTTATAAAAGTATATTATGGATACCTGCAAATCTTTTGAATGATGGCAGATATATCATTGGGATTGCTGCTTCTACCCTGATACCTGAGAAGGTACATTTCTACGATAAAGAAGCACTCATTTTTGATGTAGTGGAAAATATGGAGGAAAGAGATTCGGAATACAGGGGCAGGATACCAGGAATAGTGCGGCCTGCCTTACAATGGGAAACAAAAAAAATCAGCACACTGTGAAAGTAGTCATCTTTGCCGGTGGTCTGGGTACACGAATTTCAGAAGAAACCGATGCCCGGCCAAAACCCATAATAGAAATAGGCGGTAAACCGATGTTGTGGCATATTATGAAGGTTTACAGTCATTATGGATTTAATGATTTTATTGTTTGCCTGGGTTATAAGGGCTATATAATAAAAGAATATTTTATGAATTATTTCCTTCATAATTCAGATATAACTATAGACGTGGCCAGTAACAGCATGGAAGTACACGGAACCAATACGGAAGCGTTTAAAGTAACCCTTTTGGAGACGGGCATCAATACCAAAACTGCCGGACGCCTGAAGAAAGTGCAAAAATATACCGGCAATGACGAATTTATGCTGGCATATGGTGATAGCCTGGCGGATATAGACTTGAATGCGTTGCTGGCGTTTCATAAAAAAAATAATAAGATAGCAACGGTTACGGCAGCGCAGTTGGACGCACGTTTTGGCGGAATGGAAGTTGTAAGGAATGGTGATGTAACTTCCTTCAGAGAAAAGACAAAGGATGAAGGTAAATGGATGAATGCAGGTTTTTATGTTTTAAAGCCGGAAATTTTTGATTACCTGGATGGTGATTTGGAAGATACCATGTGGGAAGATGGTCCTTTGGAGAAAATCACAGCTGCAGGGCAATTGTCGGCATACAGGCATACGGGTTATTGGAAATACATGGATGCCTTAAGAGATAAAATGGAGCTGGAAAATCTTTGGCAGACTGGTAATGCGAAATGGAGATTATGGTAGTCATTCCCATTATTCCCCGAATTATACTATGGCATTTTTTAAGAATATTCCCCATTGCAGCCCTTGGAATACCAAACCTTAATTCCGGTTCAGGGCTTGAAATCATTTGATTATAATAATGGATCGGGATTTCGTAATCAAAGAAATTAGAAATTAACTATGATTGTAACAGACAATTTTTCAGGTGTAAACAATGATTTCCTGACTGTATTTAATCAAATCAGCGTTCCGGTATTTCAAAATAAAGTCTACCCAAATGCCGAACAGGCAAGGTTGGCTGAAATGGGTGATGTTGAATTAATACAGTCCCTTACATCAGGCTTTATTTTCAATAGAGTTTTTGAGCCACATATTATGAATTATGATGTCCATTATCAAAATGAACAGAGTAATTCTGCCATATTCAAAAATCACCTGAAATATGTTTTGCAGCTACTAAAATCTTTTGGTCTTGAAAATAAAAAGGTAATAGAAGTAGGTTGCGGTAAAGCTGTTTTTTTTGAAATGATGTTGAACGACGGCATTGATTGCTGGGGATTTGATCCAACATATGAAGGTAGTGACGAGAGGATAAAAAAAGAATATTTCGACGAAACACAAAGGGGCATATCGGCAGACGTAATTGTTATGCGGCATACGCTGGAACATATTACGCAGCCGTTTTCTTTTTTGCATACCATTGCAAAAGCAAATGACTACAAGGGCTACCTGTTTATTGAGGTGCCCACTTTTGACTGGATAGTAAGTAAAAATGCTTTTTGGGATATTTTTTATGAGCACTGTAATTACTTTACAGAGCAAAGCCTGGCTGTTATGTTTGATGAGGCAATAACAGGCAATTTTTTTGGCGGACAATATATTTATCTGTGGGCCGACCTGGGAAAGCTCAGGACCACGATACCTGAGGGCGTCGTGTTTACTAAGCGGTCTTCGCTGACATTTGAAAATAGGCTTGAAGAATATAGAAGATTGCTGAATGGTTCAGGCTCATTTGCGATCTGGGGTGCCGGGGCAAAAGGGTCTACCTTTTTAAATTTGCTTGACAAAAAAGGAGAATGTGTACAATATGTTATTGACATTAATCCTGCCAAGCAAAACAAATTCATTGCGGGTACCGGTCATGCCATTGTTAGCCCTGACATATTGTTACAAAGACCTGTTGACAATATTCTTATTATGAATGAGAATTATTTTGAAGAAATCAAATCCTCCATCAAAGATTTAAATATCAAACTGTTCAACCTTTAATAATTTAAACAATACATAATACTTTGATTCAACTAAGCTTGCCCAGACAATTGCTGAGAAAGTATATTTCTACGCAATTGAATAATTTGTTTCCTGATGAAAATGTTGTTGACCTCGATGGGTTTAGTAAAGAATTTGATATTGCAATCGATAGAATTGATTATTGTTTTAGCAGGGTCGCCCATGAAAGGTACAATACGAAGGGGCAAACAATTTTGAATCACCTTTACGGGGATCAATATTTGATTTTCACGTGGTTTCTGGCCAACACAATCTGGAAAGAACGAGGAACTGATGTTGTTGCAACAAAATTGTACTACTTAAACAGGGTTTTGCATGGTTTTGACTGTATGTATGATACTGGTCTTCCGGACATTTTTCTTATTTTTCATGGCTCAGGAACTATGTTAGGTAAAGCTGTATATAGCAATTTCTTTATCTCATTTCAGGGCTGTACAGTGGGGGCCAGTAAGGGAAAATATGCTGTATTTGGCAAAGGAGTTGCATTAACAGCGCACAGCAGTGTTATTGGCGATTGTAGTATAGGCAATAAAGTTACCATCGGAAATAATACCGCGTTGTTTCAAAAAAGCATACCAGACGACACAATGGTTTTTTCAGACAAAGAAACCGGGAAGTTAACATTAAAAAAAACTGATCTGGCCTATGCCCAGCAATTTTTTAATGTAAGTATAGACGCATAAAAACATTCAGATGACTGAAGCGAGTCCGTTTTTCTCTATTTGTGTTCCTACCAGGAACCGGCCAGAGACTCTAATATTTTGTTTAAAAACATTATTACATCAGGATTTCGAATCGTACGAAATCATTATTTCTGACAATTGTGACGAGGAAGAAAGTAAGCAAACGTTTAAAATCATACAGGACTTAAATTCAGACAAAATAAAATATTTTAAGCCTGACAGTATTTTATCAATGACTCAAAATTACGAGTTTGCCTTATCAAAGGCGGCCGGACAATTTATAATGTGCCTTGGAGATGACGATGGATTACTGATAAACTCTTTACTGTATGTTTTCAATTTTATAAAGGAGTATGATGCAAAGGTTGTTAAATGTGCTGAGATAGTTTATTGGTGGCCAGGTAATCAGGTTTATCCAAAATCATCGCTTACATATCCACTCGAGAGGCCGGTAATGCAAGTGATGAGCAAGTCAATCCTTCAAAAAGTGGCAAATTTTGAATTAAGCTATTTTAATTTGCCTATGTTATATTATTCTTTTGTTGCCAGGGAAATAATAGAAAGCGTTGTGAAGGAAAAAGGCAGTTTTTTTCAGAATTCTGCATCAATTGACATGTATTCGGGCTTTGTTATTGCTTATAAAACGGATAAATTTTTTGTCGCAGACAAACCCTTTGTAGTGCCGGGTTTATCAAGCAAAAGCACCGGGAGTTCAGCAACTTCTACTTATCAAAATAAAATCGCCCGGGAATTTTTACTGCAACATAGTATTTTAGAAGATTATGAAAAATACCAAATACCCTTTCCGGATAAATTTAATATGCCAATTTTTGTGTGGTTTGAGTTAACAAAATTTGTAGCCAATTTTGGGTTAAAGGATTATTTGTATATAGATTATAGAAAAATTATTGCAGATGCAATCGCCAACAATGCAATTACGGAAAACGTACAGGAGCTGGATATTATTGAAAACTTTAAGAAGTATCCGGCATATGAAAACGATGTGAAATATATAAAAAAACATTTTTCGGAAAAATCAATGTACTATCTTCAATCAGGTAGTCATAATACAAATCTTGTCCAGAGTATTACGGTAGATCCCATGCTGTTTTCGATAACAGACGTATATGGTGCTTCTATTTTATGTAAAAGACTTATTGAAGCGAGGCAAAAAAAAGAACCTATTCCCTTACAGCTCATAGACGCGGTGCAAAAAAAGCCTGGTTTTTTAAACAAGGCTTTTATAAGAATTAAACGAACATGTAAGGTTTTTTTGACAGGTCATTATTAGATCGATGTCAGAAAATTAATATTATACATGTATGATAAAAAAAATTTATAGAAAATTACGTTCAATAAGTAATCAGGTTTTTGAAAAAACTCACAAAGAGGTTTTTGCTGAGATTTATAAAAATAAGACCTGGGGTGATGCTGAAAACACTGCTTTTTATTCAGGTACCGGATCGGATGATGATTATTCACTGCCTTATGCAGAAGTAATTATCAAGTTTATTAAGGAACATAAAGTTAGCTCAGTAGTTGATCTTGGTTGTGGTGATTTCCGGGTAGGAAGTAAAATAAACAGGGATACAGATATTGTGTACACTGGTGTAGACGTGGTACCGGAACTGATAATACATAATCAAAAAGAGTTTGGGACGAAGAAGATAAAATTTAAACAACTGAATATTGTAAAAGATAAACTACCCGAAGGACAACTCTGCTTAATAAGACAAGTACTTCAGCACCTGAGAAACGATGATATACAGAAAATTCTGGTAAAATGTAAGCAGTATGATTATCTGATTGTCACCGAGCATCTACCCACTACCGGCAAAATAGTTCCGAATATTGATAAAAATTTCGGTGCCAGCATCAGGCTTGGTGATAATTCGGGCGTATATCTTGATCAGCCACCATTTAGTAAAAAGGTGAAAGAGCTGCTTTCTGTATTTCCAAAAGCTGAGGAAAATTCTAGAATCGTGACCTTCCTGGTTTCTTAACAAGGCTACAGATGGTAAGAATTTTATTTGATGACCAGGCATTCAAAATGCAGAGATATGGCGGCGTGTCAAGGTATTTTTCTGAATTAATAAAAGGTGTTTCTAACCATAGCGGCACGGTCGCATTACCGGGTAAATTTATCTCATCAAACGGTCACCTGAGAAACAATGGGCAGTTATTGTATCCGCAGTTAACTTTTGGCAAATATTTTAAAGGGAGGGACAGATTGCTGGCTTGGTTATCTCAAAGAGAATCCAGGAGATTGCTGAATATATTGAGAAAGGGAGCTTTCGATGTTTTTCATCCAACCTATTTCGATACTTACTTTCTCCGGGAAATAAAAAATAAGCCATTTGTTCTTACCGTTCACGATATGATTCATGAGCTTTATTTTGATGCAAATAATCAGGAAACATATAACAGACAAAAATTGATTCCGCTGGCTGCACACATTATTTCAGTATCGGAACATACAAAAAGAGATATACTCGATCTTTTCCCGGACATAAAGCCGGATAAAATTTCAGTTGTTTATCACGGTTCGTCCCTTTCATTTCATAGACAGGACAAGGATATTTTGCTACCTGAAAAATATTTTTTATTTGTTGGTACCAGAAATTTCTATAAAAACTTTGATTGGTTATTGCGGACTATTGCGCAATTACTTAAGGAAAGGAATTATTGCCTGGTCTGTGCTGGTGGAGGCAGTTTTACAGATGAAGAAGAAAAATTGATACAGCAATTGGGTCTTCAGAAAAATATTGTATTTGTTGACGCACGTTCAGATGAAAAACTTGCCCATGTATATGCAAGTGCCACTTGTCTTATTTTTCCGTCTCTTTATGAAGGGTTTGGTATCCCCATTATCGAGGCTTTTTCGTGCCGCTGTCCTGTGTTGTTATGTGATGAAACTTGTTTCCCGGAAATCGGCGAAAAGGCGGCCGCTTATTTTTCGTTGACAAAACATGAAACTTTATTGGAGCTCTTGCAACGGTTATTAGATGAGCCGGGCGTTGCCACTCATCTGATAGAAAAGGGGAGCGAAAGATCAAAAATATTTTCATGGGAAAAGATGGTTGATCAGCATATAGCCATTTATCAAAATCTACTGTGTAATGGTTAACCGAAAAGGCTGTGTCAACAACTAAACATGTTCTTAAAGCAATGAATTATCCGCTTATTTCGATTGTTACCCCTTCTTATAACCAGGCGAATTATATTGAACAGACGATTTTGTCTGTTCTTGGTCAACAGTATCAAAATTTAGAATATATTATTATCGATGGGAATAGTAATGATGGGTCTGCAGATATTATTCAGAAATATTCAAATCAACTAACTTATTGGGTCAGTGAAAATGATAATGGCCAAAGCCATGCTATCAATAAAGGATTTAGCAGGGCAAAGGGTAGTGTTCTAATGTGGCTAAACAGCGACGACTTATTGTTGCCTGGTGCATTGCATTATATAGCAAATACAATAAAAACTGAAGGAGAGGGTATTTATTTTGGCAATTGTATACACTTTAGGGAAAAGCAGGCAGGTCTGGATGCCTGGGGCAGTGATGTAGTTTTTGCCAGTCAGCAGCATACCCTCTATGATATTGATTTTATTATTCAGCCTTCCAGCTTTTGGAGCCGCAGTGTTTATGAAAAGACGGGGCCCTTATCTGAAAATTTGCATTTTGGATTTGATTGGGAATGGTTTTTAAAGGCAAAGACAAACGGCATTAAGATAACTGCTATTAATAAATGCCTTTCGATGTACAGGTTTCATGATGATCATAAATCGGGCACCGGGGGAAGGAAAAGACAGGAAGAACTATTAACGATTTATAAAAAGTACAATCCAAAAGGAGCTGTATTGTTTGAATTACTGATGAATCAGGATAAAAACTGGAATAAAGTTGAAATTTATAAAGCCAGAGGTATAAAAAAAATATATTCATTGACAAATAGACCGCTGAGCCAGGGAAAAATACTAAAAATTGTCAAGCCCGCAACTTACCGTCAGTTTACAGAAAAAGAAATCAATGGCATTTACTATATGCTGTAATTATACACCTAGAACAATAATATGTCTGTTATTAAGTCTTTGGTACGAAAGATTATTTCTTCTTCGGGATATACTTTTTATAAGAACACTATAGTTCCCTATAATCCTGAATCCATGTCAGCTGGATTCAACCGGATGAAACAAACCGGTATCTCCCCCACTACCATCATTGATATTGGCGCTGCACAAGGTACCTGGACAGAAAAAGCTTTGGCATACTGGCCCGGTGCGCAATATGAACTGGTAGAACCATTGGTAGAACAAACAGCAGTATTGGATCAACTGAAACTGAAACATCCCAATATTAATTATCACCTGGCTGTTGCCGGCGAAAAAGCCGGTGAGACCTTTCTGAATGTTTCGCCCGACCTGGATGGCAGCGGTGTATACGGCAGTAATGAAGCCAATGCGCGGAAAGTGCCGGTAATAACCATTGATCAGGTTGCCGCCAACGCTCCTGGTTCTATAGTAATTAAACTGGATACCCACGGTTATGAACTGCCCATTTTAAAAGGCGCCACGGAAGCGCTTAAAAAAACCTCCCTGCTCATAATTGAGGTGTATGGGTTTTATATTTCACCCACCTGCCTGCTGTTTCATGAATTGTCAGCTTATCTTGATGGTCTTGGTTTCAGGCTGGTAGATATTGTAGATATTATGCGCAGGCCGGCAGACAATGCTTTTTGGCAGGCCGATGCATTTTATATAAGAAAAGACAATAAAATTTTTGAGAAAAATAGCTATGCCTGAGCAGTATCCTAAAATATCTGTTGTTACTGCCTGCTTTAACCAGGCCGCTTATATTGAAGAATGTATTTTATCTGTTGTAGGGCAGCAATATCCTAATCTTGAATATATTATTATCGATGGCGGCAGTACCGATGGCACCGTTGACATCATAAAAAAATACGAACAACATATTACGTACTGGATATCTGAAAAAGACAATGGCCTTTATGATGCACTGCACCGCGGTTTTCAAAAAGCTACCGGTGAAATAATGGGATGGATCAATTCTGACGATTTTCTTATTAAGCGTTCCCTGTATTCAGTAGCGGATATATTTTCAAATAACCAGCAGGTGGACTGGGTACAGGGCCACCCCTGTGTGGCAGATGAATCAGGAAGGATTGTTTTTCAGCGGCCGCAGCGGTCGTCCAAATATTCTTTTTATTTAAAAGAATATCATGATGGCATATTTATTCAACAGGAATCCACCTACTGGCGCAGCCGGCTGTGGAAGAAAGCAGGAATGTCGATTTCGCGCGATTACCTGTATGCAGGCGATTTTGAACTATGGATGCGGTTTTATAAATACGCAGAACAATATACTACGCCCGCATTAATTGGCGCGTTCAGGATGAGGAAAGACCAGATTTCCGAAAAAAATTATAAGTTGTATTTGCAGGAGTGTGATTCAATTATTGAAAAGTATGCAAAAGAGTTAACAACAGCCGAGCTTTCTGTGCTTCGGAAAATGACCGGTGCAGGTAAAAAAAATGTAATGAGCTTTCTGCTTAGAAGACTGGGCGTTAAAAATGCCTTTGATAAATCATTAAACAAAATACCCCTGGCGGTTAATTATGACCGGGAATTGCAAAGATTTGTAAGTATTGTTTAATATTTCCCGCCTTGTAAAATGAATGCACCCGGTAAGTTACTCTTTTCCATTATTGTTCCCTCCTACAACGCGGCCGCTTCCATAAGCCGGTGTCTCGAATCCGTTTGTACACAAAATTTTACTGATTTTGAGGTCTGGGTTATTGATGGCCTGTCGTCTGATGCTACCGTGCAGCTTGTTCAAAACTACAGGGAGAAAGACAAGCGTATAAAATTTATTGCTGAGAAGGACAATGGTATTTATGATGCATGCAACAAGGGGATAGGGCAGGCAAACGGTGAATGGCTGCTGTTTCTGGGGGCGGATGATAAATTATATAACAACGAAGTACTGGCAACGGCAGCTAAAAAATTGCAAGCTTCGGCGGCCGGTATGGTATATGGAAATGTGAAAATAGAAGGCGACCTGCCCTGGGCAAAAAATGGCGCTGTGTATGACGGGGAATTTACAGTTGAAAAACTTTTTTATAAAAACATATGCCACCAGGCTATATTTTACAGGAGAACGATTTTTGATAAAATCGGCTATTACGAGGTTGCCTATAAAATTTCGGCGGACTGGGATTTTAATCACCGTTGTTTTGCTCACTGCAGCGTAGAGTATATTGACGTGATAGTTTCCTTTTTTTTCGCCGGAGGCTTCAGTACCGCCAATAACAATGATGCATTCACCAGCCGCGACATCGTTCTAAAACTTAGAAAGTACCATCATCTGAGTTATTTTAATAAATTGTATCAACCCTATTTCTGGGTTTTCTTTAATCTTTCCTGTCATTGTATAACTTGTAAAAAATACCTGCGGTCGGTTTATTTTTTATTTTTTACAATGCTGTACGCGAAAAAAAAAACCGGCCTGCTGAAAAATTATGTTGCTTTTTTTCTGCGGCGCAACCAGCTTAATCAATCCAAAATTCAATGATCAGGTCACTTGCACTTTACCTGCCTCAGTTTCACCCCGTTCAGGAAAACGATGAATGGTGGGGCAAGGGGTTTACTGAATGGACAAATGTTACCAAAGCAAAACCTTTGTATAGAAACCATTGGCAGCCGCGGCTTCCCGCAGATCTGGGATTTTACGATCTCCGGCTTGCTGAAGCAAGAGAGGCGCAGGCAGAACTTGCGAAATCCTATGGTGTATATGGGTTTTGCTACTGGCACTATTGGTTTGCAGGCCGCAGAATTATTGAGCGGCCGTTTACTGACGTGGTGCAACTCAAAAAGCCGGACTTCCCTTTTTGCATTGCATGGGCCAATCAAACCTGGTCGGGCACCTGGCACGGTTTATCCAATAAAAAAATATTGATTGAACAGACCTACCCCGGCCGGGAAGATTTTGAAAAACATTTTTATTCCATGCTGGATGCATTTACAGATAAACGTTATATTGAAGTAAATGGGAACAAGCTGGTTTTTGTATTCCGGCCCATGGACATGCCTTCGCCTCAATTGTTTACAAGTACCTGGCAGGAGCTGGCTATAAAGAACAATTTAAAAGGCTTTCATTTTGTTGGTATGCACATGCCGCAGGACTGGGATTTTAAAAGTTACGGGTACCAGGCCTTTTCTGAAGCAGGCCCGCTGTTGTATAAATATGATACTTCCTCCGTTGTCATAAATAAATTGTTTCACCGGTTGTTTAATGTAGATATTCAGTCAGTAAAGCGCAAAAAGCTGAAATTACCCCTGGTAGTTCCCTATAAAAGTTATGTGGACGGGTATCCGGAAAATGCGAAAACACCCCATGAATACCCAATGATTTATCCGGGCTGGGACAATACGCCCCGCAGTGGCGCAGACGGATGGTTGTTTGAAAACAGTACGCCGGAATTATTCCGGCAGCTTTGTGTAAAAGCGTTTAAGGAAACAGAAAACAAATGCGCAGAAGAGAAGATTGTTTTATTAAAGTCATGGAACGAATGGGCAGAAGGTAATTACTTGGAACCGGACAGGGTATATGGGCACCAATATTTAGCGGCATATAAAATGGCACTGGAAAGCGCCAGGTAATAAAACTATGCTGCAAAAATTGAAAATCGCAGTTTTTTCAAGGCCCGGACCCTGTTTTCCCAATGTCATTTCGCAGGGATTGGTTGATATGCTAAGGGATCTGCAAATTGAAAGTAAAATTTTTTATGACAGCATTCCCATGCTGATGCGCCTGCTGCCATTAAACAAAAAGCCCAAAAGATGGTACAATAACCTTCAATTCAGGATTCGAAATAAATTGGTACACTACCGGGAAGACAAAAAGCTGATAAAAGAACTGAAAAAGTATGACGCCATTATTATATCAGAATGTTATCCCAATGCTTTCTGGCGAAATTATTTTGCCATTGAAGAACTGAAAGCCCTGTTTCACGGACCTGTAATCAGCTATACCGAAAGCCCCTTAAATGCAGCTCCTTTAAATAAAGAAAGGCTTTTAGATAAAGATGATTACGGAGAAGATATCTATGATTTCAATCTCTTTGTAACAGATGTAATGGAGACAAAAATAAGCCCGAATGAAAAACAGGCGATTGCGGGTAATAACCTTTCGCACAACACTTCACTGACTATAACCGCCAAAAAAGAATTTACCGCCGTGGTAGATTTTGCGCAGCCCGGGTACGAACGCTACCGGGAACAACAATTACACACGCTGGCAAAAATGGGTATTAAAACAATCGTACTGGAAGGCCGCTACCCGATAGAAGAAATAAGAAACATTTATGCGCAGGCTTCCGTTTTTTTTATTTCATTTCCGGAGACCTTTGGTTTGCCCATTGCGGAATGCCTGGCCTGTGGTGCTTATGTATTTACACCAGACAGTGCCTGGCCCATGGCCTGGCGGCTGGATGAACACCCGGTTTCCATGGCACCGGGCATATTACCGGGTTGTTTCCGGGTGTATAGTAATGAAGCTGATCTGGAAAACCAGTTGCGGGAATTAATGAATACCTACGATCCTAAAAACACACCAGCTATGGTTTTCAATACATTCCTGGCGTATTACCATAAGTTTTATTATGGCGATAGGGAAGCGCTTCAATCGCTTTTAAATAAGATCAATTGAATTTTCTGCGCCAGAAAATAAGTGGTATTGCCATGCGGCTGCAATGTTATGCTTATGGTATAACTTATTTTCGCAATAAAGACTTTACCATTCCATCCAGCCTGCGGATCAATGGGCATAAAAAAAAGCTTAGGTTTGTTGATACCGCCAGCAGCGCATTTCTTTATGAATTTACTGAAATCTGCCTGCAGGATTGTTACCGGCTGAAAATGCTGAAGAAGCAATTGAACAGCATAACAAACGTGGTAGACATTGGCGCCAACCAGGGTTTGTTTGCTATTGCCGCACGCAGGCATTTTGCAAAAGCAGCCATTGCCTGTTACGAACCCAACCCTGCACTTGAACCCATATTGGCGCTTAATACTACTTCACTTGATGCGGATGTTTTTTATGAAGCCGTTACCAGGGAAGATTGTAAAATAAGCCTGAGTTTTGGCGAAACAGATTTGAATACGGTGGCAAAGCCGGATGAAATGGGTGAGATAACAGGCGTTTCTTTGAGAAAAGTAATTGAACGGGCCGGTGGAAATATTGATATCCTGAAACTGGATTGCGAGGGGGGCGAATGGGCAATAATGGAAGATATTGCCTCCTGGAAAAAAATCCGCTCGGTTACCATGGAGTATCATTTATGGGCCAGGCCCGGCAGCACAGTGGCAGAAATAAAAGAAAGGATCGGCCAACTGGGCTTTCGCATTATTTCGCATAATCCTGTCAGTGAGCAATTTGGCTTACTGGCTGCAGTAAAATAAGGGTTGTTATTTAAATAAAGGGCACAGCCCGCAAACAACAATGAATAAAACGGCAATCATAACCGGCATATCGGGTCAGGATGGTTCTTACCTGGCTGATCTGCTTATAAATAAAGGATACGATGTAGTAGGGTTGGTAAGAAGCCAGGGCAGTACAGATCTGAAAGGGCTGGACTACCTGGGTATCAGGGAAAAAGTGACCATAGAAGAATGCGATTTGCTTGATATCTCGCAGGTGATAAAGTTATTATTTCAGTATAAACCTGCAGAGATCTATAACCTGGCTGCCCAAAGTTCCGTGTCCATGTCTTTCAAACAGCCAATCGGAACATTTCGTTTCAATACCATGTCTGTTTACAACCTGCTGGAAGCCATTAAACTGGCAGATATGAGCATCAAATTTTACCAGGCCAGCAGCAGTGAAATGTATGGCAAAGTAAATAAGTTGCCCATCACAGAAGATAGTATACTCCACCCCGTTAGTCCGTACGCTATTTCAAAAGCGGCTGCTCACTGGAGCTGCATACACTACCGTGAAAGTTATAACATGTTTGTATGCTGTGGTATATTATTTAACCACGAATCTTACCTGCGCAGCAGCGGTTTTTTTGTAAAAAAAATTATCCGCGAAAGTATAAAGATAAGCAGGGGCGAAGCACAGGAACTAAAGCTTGGCAATATCGACATCAGGCGCGATTTTGGCTATGCACCGGCCTATGTTCATGGTATGTACCTCATGATGCAGGCCGCAACAGCGGGCGATTACATACTTTGCTCCGGTTCTTCAGTTAAACTAAAGGATATGGTAGAATATGTTTTCAGCAAACTGCACATTGACAACGCAAAGTATACCATCTCTGCCGATTTATACCGGCCCGCAGACATTGAAGATATTTTTGGAGATGCTTCCAAAGCAAAGGAGCAACTGGGCTGGAATTATTCCCTTACCTATAAAGATTTACTGGATAAACTACTGGAAGAGGAATTAAACAATATTGGTAAAAAGCAACCGGCCTGACAGTATGTGCAGGTGAAGAACTGGCTAAATGACGAACGGTAAATGAAAAGTGTTTTAATGGTCATTCCATTCAGGAATGTGTATCCCCCCATGAATGGTGGTATGCTGCGTTGCTTTAACCTGTTAAATCAGTTATGCAGGTATTTCCGTGTTACTGCTATTATGCACCAGGACAGGGAATCATTTATGAAGGCCGTTACCGATTTTCCCGGCCTGCAACAATGCAGGATAATAAGCACAAAAGACAGCCGCCCGGCAAAGGACATTTTTTCCATTCTTCCGGTTAAATATGCCAATGCCATCAGGTACCGCTACTGGAACCGATCCTTCCTGGGACCCGCTGGTTCCAATTTTCTGGCACTGTATCCGCTGATGAAAGATTTCCTGCAAAAAAACAAAACCGATTTTGTGATACTGGAAGACATGGAAATACTTAACCTGGCCAAGCTGGTAAAAAGTTACCAGCCGGGTGTGCCGGTTATTTATGATGCGTATAATGTAAATACCATTCTTGCGGCCACATCACTTGCAAAAGGTGAAATCAGTGCCCGGGATTTTGAACTGGTAAAAGAAGCGGAAAAAAAGCTATTTGTTTATGCCGACAAAGTATTTGCCTGCAGCGGTAATGATTTGCTGGAAATACAGAGGATGAACGGTGAAAAAATAAAGGGTGCTGTGGTACCCAATGGCGTAGTAATACCCCGTTTGACTGCTATTGAAAATAACGAAGTATACCATTCTTCAAAAGATATTCTTTTTTGCGGGTCTATGGATTATTTGCCCAACCGCGAAGGACTGACCTGGTTTTTACAAAATGTTTTTCAGTTAATTGTTGATGCCCTGCCGGGCACCAGGCTGCTGGTGGTAGGAAGGGGCAATGCCGGTGAGGAACTTTCAGCACTCCTGAAACATCCTGCTATTGTAAATTATGGAATGGTGGATAGTGTAGGCATATATTACCAGAAAGCGGCAGTGGCCATTGTTCCCTTATTATCCGGGAGCGGCACCCGCCTGAAATTGCTGGAAGCCATGGCGTATAAAGCGCCTATTGTAGCTACCTCCATTGGAGCAGAAGGAATTGATTATACCAACCGCGAAAACATTTTGATTGCCGATGAAGCGGCTGTATTTGCAAACAGCGTTGTTGAATTACTGAATGATCGTTTACTGGCGAAGCATATTGCAGCAGCGGCTTTTTCCTTTGTAGAAAACAAATACGACTGGAACATTATTGGCGACAATATGTCGGCTTATTTGCATGCATTAAAAAACTAATAACAGGCGCTTAATATTGTATACGCAAGAGTACATTGGCAAACAGGGTAACGAAATGCAGGCGACGATTCCTGCTAAGCGGTTACTTTATATACCACAACTGGACAGTTTCAGGTTTTTTGCTGTTCTATTGGTTATTTTTTCTCACTGGCTTTCCGGAACCAGCATCAACGTTGTTCCCAACGGATTTTTGGGTGTTACATTTTTTTTTGTGTTAAGCGGTTTTTTGATTTCTTCCAACCTGCTGCTTACAAAAAAAGATCTGGACAAAAACGAAGTTGGTTTCTGGCATGCAGCCAAAACGTTTTACATACGACGTACATTGCGGATATTTCCCCTGTACTTTTTGGTTATATTGCTGGTGT